>ENA-OUQH01001416-OUQH01001416.1-human-gut-metagenome-genome-assembly--contig:-NODE-1416-length-16002-cov-3.711607_pt1 | contig 16002 bp, 10 predicted proteins | sample MGYA00237948_ERZ548828 | MGnify/ENA primary metagenome ERZ548828 (study PRJEB26490, sample SAMN05194711) | human gut metagenome | biome: terrestrial biome; feature: human-associated habitat; material...
GTGTATAAGAGACAGACATGGCAGACGCCATGCTGCAGCCTTTTGCCGTCGTGCAGGCAAAAGGCCTTGAGGAAGGAGCCGCCGAGCGCCTGCGACCTGCGCTTTCTCGTGTGCTTACGGAGCTTGCGGACGGCGCGCTCGACCACGACGTGGTGGCGGCTGCTCTCTCGCATGCCGAGTTCGTGATGCGCGAGCAGAACTTCGGGATCGCCGACGGCGTAGCGCTCGCGTGCTCGTGCATGGCCGGCTGGCTCTACGACGACGATGCCGCGCTCGATTATCTGCGCTACGAGGATGCGTTCGAAAGCCTGCGCAAGAAGCTCGACGAGGGCTACTTCGAGCAACTGATTCGCGAGGTGTTCCTGGAGAACGACCACGTGGCCGACGCGGAGGTCGTGCCTGTTGACAAGGCCCCCGATGACGACGATGCCGCGGCCACCCGCTTGGCCCAGACGGAACGCGAGCTCGACGACGAGCGGATCGCCGCGATCGAAGCCGACGTCGCCGCCCTTCGCCGTGCACAGGAGGAGCCCGACTCGCCCGAAGCGCTTGCGACCCTTCCCCGCATGCGCGCAAGCGACATCGAGCAAGCGCCCGCAGAGCCCGCTTTCCGCCTCGACGAATCGGGAGAGATTCCCGTGATCAGGCACGATGTGGCGACGCGCGGCATCGTGTACGCGTATCGCTACTACGGCCTGGAGCGCCTCGCCTTCGAGGAGCTGCCCTGCGCGAAGCTTCTCGCCATGGTGCTCGGCAAGCTTGCGACGAGCAAGCACACCGCGACGGAGATCGACACGCTCACACAGGCGAAGCTCGGCAACCTCGCCTTCTACACCGAGGTGCACGAGCGGGAAGACGACCGCAGCGCGCTTTCCCCGAAGCTGACCGTGTCGTGCTCGACGCTCACCGAGAACGCCGAGTGGGCGGCGACGCTACCGAGCGAGATCCTCGAAGAGACGCTTTACGACGACTTCGGCAAGATCCGCGACATCCTCGTGCAGAAGCGCGTCAGCATGGAGCAGAATTTCGCGAACGCCGGGCACACTGCGGCGATGGCGCACGTCGCATCCTACTACCTGCCCGCCGCCGTCGTGCGCGAGCAGATCGACGGAGTGGGTTTCTATCGGTTCCTGAAACGCACGCTCGCCACGTTCGACAATGAGAAGGAAACTCTCGCCACGAAGCTTGCCGAAGTGGCACGCCGCATCTTCACCGACGACAACTGCACGATCGGTTTCACGGGCAAGGACGACGATTTTAACCGCGTGATGGGCGCGGGAATGGCCACGGGTCGCACCGGCGAGCCGGGCTGCACGGCGCGCCTTATCGTGCCCGAGCCGCACGTGCCCGCGAACGGCGAAGCATTCGTTGTGCCGACGGACGTGACCTACACCGCGCTCGGCTTTGACCGCCGCTTGCTCGGAGTCCCCTACTCGGGCGCCTGGCTTGTGGCATCGAGGGCGCTATCCTACGACTTTTTGTGGAACGAGGTGCGCGTGAAGGGCGGCGCCTACGGAGCAGGGTTCTCGCCCACCCGCACGGGCAACCTGCGCTTCTACTCGTATCGCGACCCGCATGTCGACGAGACCCTCGAGCGCTTCCGCGCGGCAGGCGCGTGGCTTTCCGATTTCAGCCCGAGCGAACCGGAGATGGACGGCTACATCGTCTCGACCGTCGCGGGCCTCGACGCGCCATTGAAGCCCCGCGAGCTCGCGCGGCGCCAGGACGGCTACGTGTTCGCGCACATTGACCCGGCAGAACGCCTGGTCACACGCTCGCAGGTGGCGAATGCGACCATCGAAGAGGTACGCGCGCTCGGCGAGGCCGTGAGCCAGGCGGCGAGCAAGAACATCGCCTGCGTGTTCGGCAACCGCGAGATCATCGAAAGCGCGAAGGCCGACTTCACTGTGGTGGACTTGCTCGGAGAGTAGGGTTTCGCCATGTCGGGTGCGGGCTGAAAGCGCCTGCGCCCGAGGCGCGCCCGCCTGCACCCGTGACGTCCGCGTGACCCAAGGCACCCGCCTGCGCCCGAGGCGTGCCCAACCGCGCCCGCATGATTCGAGCCCGCATTGCGAGTCGGAAAAGTACATCGAATTGAAGAGATTCTGGCACGAAATCGCTGCACTAAATGTGAAACGCCTCCGAAAGGAGGCGTTTCAACTAATGAAGCATTTCCACTTGTGAGTTGCGGATCGGGCAATGGCAAGCCGCCACCTGAGGTGGTGCAGCTTACGAAGCCTTCACGGCGTTCGACCCAGCCGAGGACGCGCCTCCCGACGTCGTATCAGTCGAGGTAGCACCCTGCGCGCTCGCACCAGCAGACGCTGCGTCGGTCGAGGTCGCACCGTTCGTCGTCGAGTCCGATTTCGCCTTCGCGCCCGATGTCGCCCCGGCGGTGAGCTTCACCGACGAGAGGTCCATGTTGCCGCCCAGCCACTTCGACTGGATAACACTCATCACTCCATTGGAGTTCAGAGAGCTCACGGCGTTGGCGATGGCGGTCTTCAAGTCCGAGTTGCTATCGAGCACACCGACGCAATAGCCACTCGGCTGCTGCATGAGCGCGATAATGCTCGCGTTGATGTTCGACCCGTTCGCATAGTACTTGCCGATGACCGCGTCGGCGGCAACGTATTGCACCTGTCCCGAGCTCAAAGCCGCGAACGCCTCTTTCGGGCTAGAGGTGGAGGTAAGCGACGTGTCGCCGAACTCGTTCATGACGGCCCAAGCGCTCGTGGAGGAAACCTGCGCGGCGAATTTGGCGCCGGTCGTCGCAGTCGGGACAGCGGCGTTCTCCGACATGGCGAACAGCGCGATGCCCGTGGGCAGATAAGAGTCAGATTTCCAGAACGAACCATCAGTCGAGGACTTGTCGATGCCGAGCACGATGTCGACCGACCCGTCCTTGAGCGCGCCTTCGGGATCGCTGCCCGTATCGACGATGGAAAGCTTCAGGCCGAGGCTGTCCGCAATGGCAGCGGCCACGTCGACGTCAATGCCAACGATCTTGTTGCCCGACATGCCGGCGAGCGGGGCGCGGCCCGTGTTCACGCCGACGCGCAAAACGCCAGCTTCCTTAATGGTCGGCGATTGAACCTGAGGGGTCTTCGTCTCGGGCTCGTAAGTGGAATCGGTCGAGCAGCCCGTCATTGCGAACGCAAGAACCATGGCGCAACCGATCGCCACGCAAAGGATAGCTTTCCGAAAACGCTTCGTCACCGTAACCTCCGTCTGTTCCTTTTCATGCGCTTCTTTCGGCTGACCTAGTCTTTGCCCCCACACTCGCGCACTGGGTCGTGAGCTTGCACCCGTAGTACCTCTCGCCCGCGGCGGCCTTGTGCCGCACGAAAATGGGATCGGGCGGTGCGACTTACCTCTAGGACGCGCCATGCTCGCTGCGCGCAAAACGCGCAACTTACGTGGATCCTTTCGACCGCGTCTGCCTTGGACTGAGAAACGCCCGGAGCGTTTCCGCAACTACAGACCCGAAAGAAGCATGTTTCAGTGTAGCAGAACGGCAACAGCGAATAGAAGCACACACATCATTCCACATGGAAGCGGGAAACGAAGACGCTTGGGGTAATATGGGGGCAACGAATGCATGGCAACGAGAAGGTCGTACGCCAAAGGGGGTTTCCATGCTTTTCCCACTCAGCATCATCGAACCCTGCCTCGAGAAGGCGAGCGTGCCCATCGAGGTCCCTCCCGATTGGGCTCTGCGCACGTTTTCCTATGCCAGCAGCGACGCCTCGGCAATCGAAGAGGACGACGGAGAGCAGGCGCTTCTCATCGCTTCCTTCAGTCAGGCGCTCAAGATGGCAGGCGACGGCCAAACACGCCCGGTTCTCGCGGTCACCGCATCCGACGACGCGAAGGACCCGGCAGTCGATAGCGAACGAGCAGCGTTTCCCCTCGTCGTCACCTCACTTTCCCCCGCCGCTGTCTGCAGCACAGTCAACCGCTACCTCGTGGGCATCCGGGAATGGGATGCCGAGATGTCGCGCCTTGTCCTCTCCAATTGCTCGACCCAGCAGCTCATTGACCTGAGCGAGAAAGTGCTAGGGAAATACATCGCCCTCTCCGATGCTCTCTATGCGCGCGTCGCCGCGACACCGCACTTCCCTCCGCTCGACGACATGAGCCGCGCGCTCATCGAGACGGGTAGCTATCCGACCTCGATGATTCCCCAAATCGAGCGCCTCGCCCAAGACCAGCGCTGGCACGCGCAAAGCAAAAGTCACCTCGACCAGGGAGGCAACGCCATCAATCCACTCCCCAACATGTCGCGGATATATCGCCTCGGGGGAAATTATGCAGCACATCTCGTTATGGTCTCTTCTGAAACAATCAAGCCTTGGCAGCAGTTCCTGTTTAACCTGCTCGCCGACCAAATCGGTACTTGCCTCGATCGATTTTGGCAAACGACCCTCCCCTCGCGAGATAAAGGGGCGGCGTTTCTTTCGTCGATACTGAACGACAACATCCACGACCCCTACGATTTCAAAGAGAAGGCTCGCCTGTTCGGCCTGCCGGTCGAGGGGGTTTTCGAGATAGCGGTAATCACGGGCGCCGAAGAGTGCGGCGGCGTCGCGCACATCGCACATCAGATTCGCACGGGACTCCAAGCGTGCCGCACCGTGATAGCCAACCAACGCATCTATGTACTGATGATTTCGGCAAAGCGAAGTTCAAAGAAGATTGCCAGCATGGAAGAAGCGCTGTTCGAGGCAATTTCCCGCCTTAAGGCGAAGATAGGGCTTTCCTCGCGTTTCGACCTGCTCGAGTACTGCCATATGGGGCGCATGGAAGCGGATGTTGCCTTGGAGTACGGCCAGAAGAACTATTCGAAGTACCTCGCGTTGCAAGCGAGCGAGCCTTACCTCGACTGCGTTTTCCGATTCAATCGCTATTTCCCCTGTTACCTGGTTGACCCCTACGCCGACACCGCCGAGTTCCTCGCGAAGTATGCCGCGTCGCCGAACCTCGTGAGCAGGCTCCGCCGCGCTGACGAGGAGAACGGAACCAACGATTTCGGCTTTTTGAAAGTCTACCTATACTTCGATTGCAGCGTGAAAAAGACGGCTGACCTCCTGAACATGCACCGCAATACCGTGGTATACCGGCTCAACAAGATCAAGACCGACTATCGAATCGATCTGGGCAACTGCGACACGCGCCTATTCCTGCACTACCTGTTCGGGGTCCTGGATTAACGAGCCCTGGATTAGCTGGACCCAGATTGCAAGGTTCCGAACGAGCGAGCCCAGTCAGCCTTTGTGCAGATGGCTGCCGTCCGGCCATCTGCAGGGATGAAGCTCACCCGTCGGGTTCTCGCGCACATTGTACATGCAGGGGATGTCGCACAGAAGGCCCGTCCAGTTACAGCGGAGCCGCTCGCGGGGAGGCAGGGTTGCACCGCAGTTGGGACACGCCCACTCATCATAGCGACCGCGCATGACGAGCTTGCCGCACGTCTCGCATACGACTGGTTTGGGATGGGGCGGGCGGCATTTCCCGCAAAAGGGATTGCAACTCATACAGCCCATGGCAAGATTCCTTTCCCGCGACGCAAGTCGGCCCGCACACGAGGAACGGCCGACAGGCGCTCTGACGGATACGGCTCGCCATCGACGACACAAGCCGGCCCGCGCGCACGAAGCGAGCAAAGCCGGCTTGCATCAGGCGAGGTCGCCGTGAAGCTAATGCTTCTCTACAGCGAGTAAATCATCGACTTCGGGTACTTCTCGGCGTATTTCACAAGCTCTTCGAGCGGCCCGTATTCCATGACGCCCGCCTGGCAGTGATGCACGCAGGTGGGAAGGCGCCCCTCCGCTGTGCGCTCAGCGCACAGGTCGCACTGGTGCGAGGGGTACGGGATGTAAGTGAACTCCCATTTGCCATCGAGCATCTGGCGCGGTCCGTCCTGCAGCACGCGCATGCCGAACTGACCCTTGGGAAGCTTATGCTCTTTCTTGCACGCCACCTCGCAGCTGTGGCAGCCGGTGCAGAACTCGTAGTTGATGAAAAGGCCGTTTGCGCTCATTTCCTGCTCCTCCTATTCCGCATCCGCAATCATCTGGGCAACGACCTGGGTAGGCGTCACCTTGCTGTTCTCTTCAGTCACCGGGTAGATCTTGCACAGCAGACAGCGATAGGGAGCGCCGTAGCCGGTTTCGCCGACCACGCACTGGGTGGTCAGATTGTTGATATTGACGTCCCAGATGCCCTGCAGGTTCGGCGCCGCTTCCTCGGTTTCGGGGAACGACCAGCCATGATCGGCGCAGATGGCTCCTTCCTTCATCGTCGGCACCAGGTGGGCGATCTGGCGGCAGCGGCCGCGCTGATTCTCAATCCACACCCATTGCCCATCTTCGATACCGTACTTCTCGGCGTCAACCGGGTTGATGTCGAAGGTCGGCTCAGGGCGGAATTCGCGCATCGTGGGCATATTGCGATGCTCAGAGTGGAAGAATTCCCAGTGGCGCTTGCCGGTGGTGAGCACGAGCGGGTACTCCTTGTAGAGTTCGGGCGCCGAAACGGGGCTCTCGGGCGGCTCCTCGAAATACGGCAGGTCGTGGTAGCCGAGCGCACCCAGAAGGCAGCTTTGAAGTTCGAGCTTGCCCGTCATCGTGTTGAATCCAGGCTGTCCGTCGGGGCGAAGCTTGCCCGACTCGTAACGGCGGTAGCCCTGGAAGTTGTACTCGTACATCATGTCCTTGAGCTCGGTCCAGGTGCGCGGTGCGTTGTCCTTTGCCAGCACCCAGTTGAGCAGGGACTCGACATCGTGCCACGGCACGTTGTCGCCGTTCAAGCGCAGGGAGAGGTCAACGAGAATCTCCTCGTCGGACTTCGCTTCCTCGTATTGGGTGATCTTGGTGATCGCACGGCTCGGGGTCCACCATTCGCGGAAGGAGTCGCGCTCGCAGCTCATGGCAACAGGCAGGACGAGGTCAGCGCAGGCAGTCGCGGTCGGGGTCATCCACATATCGGCAACCACGATGAACGGGCAGTTGAGCATCGCCTTGTAAACGCGCGGAGCCTCAGCAGCCATGTTCACGATGGGATTCGTGCCTGCAAGGTACATAACCTTGATCTGATAGGGCTGCTCGGTCTCGAGCTGAAGCAGGATCTCATCGCCTACAGCGCAGGCCGCAGTGCCGTACTTGTGCATCGGGTACTTCTCGACGCCGATGCGCTTCTCCTGAAGTTCGGGCGAGATGAAGTAGTTGTAGCCACAGCCGTACAGGGCGTCGACGCCATAGGGGCCGGTCGCCAGGTAGTTGCCGCCGGGCACATCGACATTGCCAGTGATGCCCTCGAGCACCATGAACGCGTGCGCCTGGCCAACGCCGTTCGGCGTCATGTCCGTCGAAAGGCCCCAATGGAAAGCCGAAGGCTTGCCGGACGCGTAGAGACGAGCGGCACCGCGGATATCCTCGGCATCGACCCAGGCGATCTCGGCAGCCCATTCGGGGGTCTTGCCCTTCATCTCATCACGCAACGCATCAAAGCCGTAGCACCAGTTCTCGACGAAATCGTGATCGTAGAGGTTCTCCTCGATGATCACGTTGATCATAGCCATCGCGACGGCAGCGTCGGTGCCGGGTCGCGGCTGGATGTTGTACTCGGCACGCGAACCCATCCAGGTGACGCGCGGGTCGACGTTGATGAGTTTAGAGCCGCCTTCCTTCATGCAGTCGACAAGCCAGTGGCCGAGGAAGCCATCAGCGTTGGTCTTGACGGCGTTGCAGCCCCACTGGAGGATGACCTCGGGGAACTTGTACTCGGGATTATCATAACGACGCGAGTCGTACTGGCCACAGTCGACGACGGCAGGGCCGCCCATAACGCCCACGGAAGCCGAGCAGCGCGGCAGGTAGCACGAGTCGCCAGAGAGGAAGCCGCAACCGAAGTTCGGACTCTTGAACGCAGAGTACTCAAGCAGGGGGATTTGCCACACGACGTTGCGGCCAGTGCCTTCAAGGGCGACGATTGCTTCGGGACCGATTTCGTCCCAGGCAGCGCGGACATGCTCCTCGATCATGTCGTACGCCTCATCCCAGGAAATCTGCTCCCACTTATTCTCGCCGCGCTTACCCACGCGCTTCAAGGGATGGCCCAAACGAGTCGGGTTGTTGATGGCTTCGTCGACCATGTTCAGGCAACGCATGCACAGACGGCCGCGGCTGAACTCATCATTGGGGTCGCCCTCGATGTGGTCGACCTTACCGTCCTTGACGTAGAACAGCACGCCGCAACCTTCGTGGCAGCCAGGGCCCGTCCATTGCATGTTGCGGTAAACGTCGAACTCCCCTTCCTTCCAGTGCTTTTCCTTGCGATAGAGATTCTCGTTGAACTTCATCTTCTCGCCCTCTCTCCTCCTCGATGGAGACCCCCGTCAGGTCCCTCTTTGCCATGAAGTATAGGAAGCGCGAGAAGAGATGAGTATGTGCTCAGAGGCCAATAGAAGTACGAATTTTTGTATCTACTGCACATAACCAATGTCTAGAAAAGGAAGATGGCGCGAATAGCGCGGCGAAGCTACGACGCCTTGGCTAAAAACCAGGGGGTCCTGCCAGGTTCTTGCAAGGTTTTTGGGAATCGCGGGAGCGAACGGAAGGCGGAATATGCGCACGCCCGGAGGATTCGTGGAGGGAAAACCCGCAGAGTCTTGGCATTGTTGACAAAAATCCCCACAGATAATTGGAAAACGCAGTCGTCCCTGTTTCCATCGCGCCGCGTTTTGACAAGGCTCGTGCGCATCATCTGTCAGAATCGCTCGTTACACTTCGCATCATGACAGCCTTCGCGACAACCACCCTCGCCGACACCGCGCGCCTCTACGCCGAGGCAGCGGCGCAGGCTGTGGCGGAAACGCTTTGGCCCACCCGCTGCGCCATTTGCGATGAGCCCGGCGAACTATTATGCGAACGCTGCAGAAGCGAACTCCCCTTCATCGACCTTTGGCGTGCATGCCCCATCTGCGGCGCTCCCTGGGGGCATACACAGTGCACTGAGTGCAACCCCGTGATGCTTGCCGCAACGAGACGAAAAGCCGTGGCGTTCTCGAGCCTCGCGAGTCCCTTCGAACTTGCCGAGAGCACGCGGCGCATCGCCGTCGTCTACAAGGACGGGGGCGAGCAACGACTTGCCACGGAGATGGCGCGCTACATGGCACGCTACCTCTCCCCCGAAATCGCAAGCGAAGTGGCAGGGGTCACGTTCGTCCCCGCCTCGCGCAAGGCCCGGGCACGCCGAGGGTTCGACCACGCGGAGCTGCTCGCGCAGGAGGTGGCGCTCGTAATCGGGCGGCCCGTCATCCCCCTGCTTTCCCCGCCGCGCGCCCACGACCAGCGCGCACTCTCGCGCCGCGCGCGTATGGGGAACATGGCGCATGCCGTATCCGCCCTGCCGGGCGCGAGCGCGCCGGAAAGCATCCTGCTCATCGACGACGTGTGCACGACAGGCGCAACACTGTTCGCCGCGTGCGACGCGATACGGGAAGCGGGCGGGCGCAACGTGCACTGCCTCACCTTCGCACGGGCTTAATGAGCGACAAGGGCACGCGCGCTCCCACGACGTGGGCCCCTTCGCGAACTATGCCTTCCCGCACCCAAAAAACAGAGGGCCCCCTGAGGGACCCCCACTGGAAAACGCGTGATCTGAGAGAAGCTGCCGGCAGCTTACTTCTGCGCGGCGATGCCCTGCTGGGCTTCCGAGAACTCCTCGACGTCGACCGAGATGCTGTGCTTGATCGGCTTCCACTGGCACTTCTTCACGAGGGCTACGAGCGCGATGGGCACATACGTCAGCATGAAGAACGGGAAGGTGAACATGTAGAGCACCTTCTTGCGCGTGGGCGCGTGAATGGAATCCCACTCGACGAACGTGGTGAGCACGCCGAAGAGGAACATGAACATGACGTAGTTGAACAGGCAGAAGAAAATCGACGAGATGGAACTCGCAATCATGACGCCCGTCGACATGGCGCCCGTCGCTGCAAGCACGATGATAATCGCGTTGAAGACGACCGACACGATGGTGAGCAGCATGCCAGGAGCGATGGTCATGAGCATGTCGTAGCAGGCGAAGCGGGAACCTTTGGGGTTGGTGAAGACGCCCTTCGCAAGGCGCGCGCCGTAGTGCCAAAACACCTGGTAGAAGCCCTTCGCCCAGCGGAAGCGTTGGTTCCAGGAATCGCGGAAGGTAACGGGCTGCTCGTCGTAGAGCACCGCCGTCGGAGTATAGGCGATGCGAATGCCCTCGAGGATGCTGTTCGCGGAGAACTCGATGTCCTCGGTGAGCAGATGCCATCTCCAGCCGTCATTCTTCTCGATGATGTCCGCGGCGATGAAGAAGCCCGTGCCCGACACCGCGCAGCTCGTGTTAAGCGTGAGACGTGCCTGGTTCAAAAACTTGGCCTCGCGCAGGAACCACACGGCATAGCCAGCAGAAATCCAGTTGGAGTCGTAGTTCTTGGAGTTGCGGTAGCTCGTGGACGCCTTCGCGCCGTTGTCGAAGGTCTTGTTCATCTCGCGGAAGTAGTTCACGTCGAGCACGTTGTCGGCATCGAAGACGAAATACGCCTCGTAGCCTCGGTCGGCATACTGGCTGCGGATGATCTTGAAGCCGTAATCGAGCGCATAACCTTTGCCAACCTGTTCGGTGTTGAAGCGCTTGAACACAATCGCGCCCGCCTCGCGCGCCACATCGGCGGTGTTGTCGGTACAGTTGTCGGCGATGACGAACACGTCGATCAGCTCTGTCGGGTAGTTCTGCACCTTGATGGAGTGGATCAAGTCGCCGATGACCGCGCTTTCGTTGCGGGCAGAAACGACGACGGCGTATCGATGGTTCTTTTTCGCGACAAGCTGCTTCGGCTTGCGCGAGAGCACGACAAGCACGTAGTAGAGCTGATAGGTATAGCAAATGGTAAACGTGATGAAGACGCAGAAGTTGAAGATATCCACAAACGATATCTGCGAGAAGAATTGGTCGAGCACCAGCCCTGCCCCTTACAACTTGTGGCCGCCCGCGCACGGGCGAACTTTGACTTCGCCGCATCCGTCCGCGGCACTTCCGTTCAAACTTTCTGGATTATAGCGGCCTTGAGCGGTTTTGTGCATCTCACGAGGGAAAGCTGTAGCCGAAACGCCCTTTTCGGGCAATAAAAGGGCAGCTTGCACACCTTGGGTGCACAGCATCTTCATATTAACGAGGGGTTGTTTGCGGGCGCACAGCATGTTTTGCTGCACACTGCCGCAACGGCGCGCAGAGGAAAACGTAACCGCACGATTACATTTTGGGAGAACGTGACAAGTAGCATTTTCGCACATCAAATCGAGAAAATCACGACTGAAAAATGACTATCTCATTAGGTATCATACTTTTCGAGGAGAGGAGTTTCCTAAACATACAAGGGCAAAAGCCGCGCCCACACCAATAGCTGAAACGCCTCTCGAAGCGGGCACCGGACCGATCATCCGGCGCTCGCTTTCATTTTGGTCTCGATGAGCCCAAGCTCGCAGGATCGCCATCAAGCTCGAACAGGGGCGATGTCCTCACGACCACTGGGCCCGAACGCGGATCACTGATAGAAGCGCAACACGCCGCGGGGCACGCCGCGCGACCACATGCTGTGCACGTCCACCGGCCCATACGCGTCGATGATCATGTCGTTGCCCAGGTAGATTGCCACATGACCCTCCCAGGAAATCACGTCGCCGCGCTGCCGCATCGACAGGGGCAGGTGGAGCACGTCACCGTAGTCCCACATATTGTTCGCGTCATGACTATGCCAGCCGTCAGCGCCGGTCGCGTAGTGGTCGTAGGGGTTGAACTCGCCCAAATCCATGCCCGTCGCGTACAAGCATTGGTACACAAGCCCGATGCAGTCGACGCCCACGCCCGGCTCCATGGAATAATTCCAGCGGTATGCCGTGCCGATATAGTCGTACGCACGGTCGATAAAGGCGTTGATGCAATCCTCGCGCGTCGCATCAGGAGCGATTTGCGAAGGGGTAACATAAGTGAAGTATCCGCTCGCGTAATCGGGTAGCGTCACCGACCTTGAGCTCACCTGGTAGTATCCTGCAGGATTCTGATACCCTACCTTGCCGGGCAGCGTCGCCATCCGGAAGGTGAGGCACGCAGCAGCGTCTCGGCCCACAAGCTCGACGTTCGATCCACCCGACGTGCCCGTCGTCCCGAGCGCTACCGAATCGCTCGCGAACGGAACGAGGGAGAAAGTGCCGTCGCCGTTATAGATCGCCCACCACTTCTGAGTCTGCGAGCCGTTGACCTCGTGCTGCTGCACATTCGTCCCCGCGGCCATGATACCGTCGCAGATGTCGATCGCCATCTTCGAGCCGCAGTTCGTGAACGTGTAGGAGCCATCCTGGTTGTGCTCGATGCTCCAAATCTGCGCGCCCGTTCCATTCGATATCCATGTCTGAATGTTCGCGTTTGACTTCTGGGACTCATCCCTCAAGTCGATGACCTGGTCAGTTCCAGCAAGGCAAATCGTGTACAGCCCCTCGGGCAGAGGCTGCGTCTCGCGTAGCGAGAATCGCTGGGCATCCATCCCGTTCGCCGCATAGGTTTGCACATTGGTACCCGCGTCGGTGCACCCATCCGCAAGATCGAGCACGCGCCCCGTGCCAAGGTTCGTGAAGACGACGAAGCCGCCGGAGAAGTCGGCACGCCACAACTGCTCGCTCGACCCGTCCGCGGTACGCTGCACCGCGTTGCCGTTCGAATCGGCGGCAAGCTGCTTGCCAGAGCACGCCGCCTGCAGGGTATAGGTATTGACCTTCCCCGATGCGCGCTTCACATACCATTTCTGCGCAAGCGATCCGTTGTCGTGCCAGATCTGCACGTTCGCGCCGTCATCGACGGATGCGTCCACGACATCGAGGTGCTTCGAGGAATCCCCCTTCGGGGAGATCGTGAAAAGACCCTCGGAAAGCAGGTCCTGCTGCTCGACGAGGACAAACGACGAAGAGTCCTCCTCGGGGGATTCGACTGCCTGCAGAGAAGACCCCATGGCCAGGTCTTGCGGGGCAAGCCAGTAGCCGGTCGCAAGGTTGCAGAAGCGCAGCGCACCCGACTCCGTTCGCACGGCCGACCATTGCTGACGCTTGCTTTGGGAAACGACTGCGCCGAGGGAGACATCCGAAGGGGAGCTCGCGATGCCGGGAGCCGTCTCAAGTGCAAGGCCGGTCTCCGCGTAGATAATGTGGTAGTAGCCGTTATCGTAAGAGAACGTGAAGGTCTGGGAAAGCGAGAGGTTCGCGCTCGCAAGCTGAACGTCCCCGTCGGAGCGCGCACCGACCGAGAGGGAGCTTACCGATGCGGAGCGAATGAACCAATACCCGGACAGACCCAGATTCTCGCAAGGAGAGACAAGAGGAGCGGAGCCGTCGTCGAACACCCCAACATCGTATCCGCGCATGAAGACAGTGGCCGCACGCTCGCGCGGAAGCTCTGCGGTCGAGCAGAGCTCGAAGATGCCGCCGCCCCGGTCATAACCCGAGACCAAGCCCTTATCGACACACCATGCAAGGCCGCGCGCCGCCCATTGTGGAACGCTTTCGCTATCAGAGAAGCGCGTGAGCGAGGCGGTGCCATAGTTGGGACCCACGTGGTTGAAGTTCGCAATGATGGTGCAGAATTGGTCGAGGGTTACGGGGACGTCAGGCTCGAAGGCGAATGTGCCATCGTCTTGAGGAAAGCCGTTGATCACCTTATTCTCGACCGACCAGTTAGCTGCAGCGGTGTACCACGTCCGGGACTCAACGTCGTCCATCCCCGTCTCGTTGACGGCGTCGCTAAGGTAGGATGCCGCAGCCTCGGGGTCGGCATAGCGCCACATCATAACAGCCATCTGCGCGCGGGTGAGGCTTTGGCCCACACCGAACAGCGTCGTGCCCGCAATGCCCGTCATGATCTTTTTCTGCTGGCAGAAGAGCACGCCCGGCTCGTACCATGAGCCAGGCTCTACATCGGTAAATGTTTCGGGCGCCGAGGGTTCGGGGGCGCTTGGGGCGTCGCTGGTATCGGGAGCGCCTACGCTGCCGCCCGAGGTGGAACCGGCGTTAACGTCATCGCGCGCGGTGTTGTCAGAATTCGAGTTCGAAGGGTCACTGGCATCCGAAGAGCTGGGGTTGCCCTCATTGTCGCTGCCATCGGAGGCATTGCTTCCACCTGGAGCGCCGTTTTCGTTTCCCGTCGCAGAAGCATTGCCTGCCTCCGAACCGGAAACGCTGCCCGCACCCGAGGCGTCGCTCCCCTCGCCAGGCTCATCGCTGGAGCCTTCGCCTACCTGAGCCCCGAGCTCAGCAAGGCAAGCATTCGATGCCGCATCAGCGACGGAAGACCCCCCCCCGACCTCTCCAAAGGCCGCCGCGGGGACAAGGCCCGCGACGAGCGCCGCCGAGGCGAGGACCGCCAGCGCCTTGCGAGCGCCGTTATCTATAAGAGTACGTCGCATGATTCCCCATTTCATATAGTGCTTTCGAATACGCGCATCAGAAGACAGACTACCCGGAAGCTTTTCGACGATGGGATGGTACCACTCTTGCAGGCCGCCGGTCAGCAGAGTAGTCCATTTTGGCGACCACGGCGACAGATGGAATCGCGCGACATATGCGCAAAATCAGTATTCCACCCCTTCGCGCGACGGGACGCCCTGCTCGAACGGGTGCTTCTTACACACCATCTCCGTCAGGTAGTCCGCGTGCGAGGCGATGTCCTCGCTCGGGTTGCGGCCGGTAAGCACCACTTCGAGCTCGCCCGTTCCTCTCTTGAGCACGCGGGTCACGGCAGCCGCGTCCACAAGCCCCATCGCGAGCGCATCGAGCACTTCATCAAGCACGAGCAGCCGCGCACCCGAGGCCTCCACCTCGTCGAGGGCCGCCGCAAGGTTCTTGTCGTGGGCCTTCCGCACCGCCGCAAGCTCCTCGTTGGTCATCTCCCAGGTGAACTTGCCAGTCGGCACACCGGCAAACACGGGAACGCCGAGTCGATCGGAAAGCATGCGCACCTCGCCGCTTTCGCCGTCTTTCAGATACTGCACGATAACGACGCGCCCGCCGGCGGCGAGCATGCGCAGCGCAAACCCCATCGCCGCCGTTGTCTTCCCCTTGCCGTCGCCGTAATACACGTGGATCATGGTACTTCTCCTTGCGATCGTTTCACCAGCCAACTTCCCGTTTCGCCGTCCCGCCGAAGAGGAAAAAGGTGCGGCGCCTACATGATTCCCATTTCGAAGGCGCGCTTGAGTACCACGGCTACACGTTCGCGGGCGACATTCTCACCAGGTGCAAGATACTTGCCAGTGGGCCAATCATAGCCCTCGACGAGCCCCTTTTTGGCAGCCCACGCGAAGGCGTTGCGCGACCAGTCGCTCGCCATGTCGCCGTCGGCGAAGGCGGACAGGTCGCTACCCGCAGCCTCGAGCTCGCCGGGAGCTGCACACAGGCGCGCAAGAACGGTGACCAGCTGCTCGAAGGAGACTTCCCCGTCGGCGGCAAAGTCCCTCGTGCCATCCTCGAGCACGATGCCGGTGATCACGCCGTTTGCGAAGGCCCAGTTCGCAGCCGCGGTATAGTACATGCCATCGGCTGAGCCCGCAATATCGATCTCGTTCTTGGCAGTCTTGGGGTCGTAGGACGCATACTCGTCGGGGCAAGCGTTGCGCCAGAGGATCGTGGCGAGCTGGCCGCGCGTGAGGGTGTCGCCAACGCCGAAAAGCGTCGTACCCGCATACCCCGTGATGAGGCCGCGCGCAGCCACGAAGGTCACGGCATCGCCGTACCAATCCGAATAATCCACATCGGAGAAGACAGGGGCGGAACCGGAGGAGCCTACTTGCACGGTGATCTCGTATCTCTGAGCGGGGACATTCGCAGCATCGTTCATAGTCGGCCAGCTCGGGTCGCCGCAAACGACCTCGATCACCGAACCATCCGAGACGGGAATTTCCGCGCCGCGCTTGTACCA
>ENA-OUQH01001417-OUQH01001417.1-human-gut-metagenome-genome-assembly--contig:-NODE-1417-length-15998-cov-10.581196_pt1 | contig 15998 bp, 15 predicted proteins | sample MGYA00237948_ERZ548828 | MGnify/ENA primary metagenome ERZ548828 (study PRJEB26490, sample SAMN05194711) | human gut metagenome | biome: terrestrial biome; feature: human-associated habitat...
GCAGCGAGATTGCTCCGATTACACAGGACTACGAAACGGCAATCACCGCCGACGGGCAGATCGTTGCCGACTTCATCACTTCCGGCTCTCTCGTGGCGAACATCATCAAAGCCGGAGTGCTTTCTTCGCAGGACGGTTCCTCCTGGTGGGATTTGGAGAGCGGCGAAATCCACCTCTCCGCATATGCCACCACCACGCAGGTGGAAGAGGTTTCCGACCGTGTCGAGGTCATTGAAGACCAGAAGATGTACCGCCTTGTCATTACCTCAAGCAACGGGAACATTTTCAAGAACAACGAAATCCACACCACACTTTCGGCAATGGTGTTCTCCTGGGATGAGAATATCACCGATACGCTCGATCCGAACCAGTTCATCTGGACAAGGGTGTCGGATGATGAGGAAGCCGATGAAGAGTGGAACGCCGCCCATTTCGGCGGCACAAAATCTATCGAAATCACAACGGCTGATGTCAATGTGAGGGCAACCTTCTTCTGCGACCTCATTGACACAACGACAAGAGCCAGCTTGCTTGGCTGAAAGGAGTTTTTATTATGAGCAGAGCACAGGGTCAATTTACGATTATTGACTACAATGACGCGCTTACCCTCACGGGATTCATCGGCTCGAATCTTGCGAAAACGCAGATGTATAACCCGGACAACGGAAGCTACTCCCCGGACTGGACTTCCACGAACATGGTGCTGACTCCAAGTCTGTATATCATCGGCACGACTACCGATCAGATCACCTCGGCAAATGTTACACAGGTCAAGTGGTATGAGGGTTCAAGCACTACGGCGATTACCGCCAACACCACCTACGGCTTGAGCGGTACGAAGAGCCACATCCTCACAATCAAGAAAAACACGATGGCGGGACTTCCCGGTATGGATTACCGCTGCGTGGTCACCTACAAAGATGACAGCACCGGGCTTACGCTTACGCATCCCATTACCATTTCACTTTCCAGAGTCGTAAACGGCTCCGGCATCGTTGACCTTATCGTCACCACGCCGAGCGGTAATGTGTTCAAGAACACCGAGGTGGCATCTCTTACCGCAAAAGCGGAACTGTGGAGAGGCTCGACCGTGGACACCACCAACGTTACCTACAAGTGGGCAATGATGGACCCGTCCGTCACCTCGTCCTCTTCGCCCGGATATGATGCCGACTTCGGTGTCGGTTGGAGAAAGCTGACTGATACCTCCGGGCAGTATTCCGGCACGACTACCGCCACCATCACGATTTACGCGGCGGCGGTCGACAGCTATGCGGTTCTCAAGTGCTGCGCCAAGGACACGGACTCCGCTTCCGCTACCTACAATACCAAGTTCTATGACGTTGCAACCTTCATCGACAACTCCGACCCCATCCAAGTGGTCGTAACTTCCACGGGCGGCGATGTCTTTAAGAACGGCGAAGGTTCGACCGTGCTGACGGCAGTCTGCTATCAGGCGGGCGAGGAAATCGACTCCACGGGGTCCGGCACATACACCTGGACGAAATATAAAAAGGACGGCACTATCGACACCTCCTGGGGAACAAGCGGCACCAAGACCGGAAAGACCCTCTCGGTTTCCGGCTCGGATGTTGATACCAAGGCAACCTTCATGGTCGTTGTCGTTCTGTAAGGCGGTGATTCCATGAGAGCTGTTGCGCAGTTTACCATCACAAGCCTTTGTGATGTCACCACAAGCGATACCGCGCCGGAAAATCCGTATATGGGACAGCTCTGGGTCAACACCAATGTCACACCGCCCGAAACGATGATATGGAACGGTTCTGCGTGGGTCGTACAAAACAATCTGGAAAACCTACGCACGACCGTTTCCACGCTGACCACCAAGAGCGCCGAGTTCCAACAGTCCGTGGATGGTTTGAACAGCTATGTTTCAAACCTCACGCAGACGGTCGAAACGGTCAGCGGAGATCTGACGGAGGAGCAGCAGAAGGTGCTTGCCGCCGAGGGACGCATTTCCGAACTGGAACATACCGTGGACGGTCTTTCACTTGCGGTAGAGCGTCAGTATGTCGGCGGCATAAACTTCATCAAAAACTCCGCAGGGCTGAATGGCATAACGGATGATTGGATATATACGGGAACGGTCGAAACCGATGCATCAACCGATGTGCAGAACAATACAACCTCGGACTCCTGTTTCAAGCTCGGTTCAACCTCTGCTTCTACGCTGAAGCAAGTCATCACGGGTCTTGTCACGGGCGGCTCGTATGTATTCTCCCTCCGTGCGAAAAAGACAACGGCGGGTTATTCGAGTTACGCAAGGCTTCAGTACAACGGCAGTAAATATGCCTATGCCTTCAATACGACCTCGACCTTCGGCTGGACGGAATACAGTTTTGTTCTTGATGACGTGCAGGACAGCACCATCACGCTGTATATCTACAACCGCTATGCCGATCTGTATGTCTCGGATATGATGCTTGCCGAAGGAAATGCGGTTCACAAATGGACTCCCGCTCCCAATGAAATTTATACCGAAGAGGTAAAAATCGACCACAGAGGCATTGAGGTTTCCAATGCAGCATCCTCGCAGCGGACGGTCATCACGAACACGGAGTTTTCCGGCTATTACAACGAAGAGAAAATCTTCACCCTGAACAAGGATGAAACACAGACAAAAAAGACTACGGTTGACGGTGAACTGACTGTCGGCAAGACAAAGTTCGTGCCGATGCCTACCGCCTCCGAGGGCTTGAACATCGTCATACTCGATTAAGGAAGGAGGAGCATTATGGCATTAAGCGGTGAGTTTCAAAACTACCCGGTCAATAATTTTGGTCTGTACTGCACATGGTCGGCAACGCAGTCGGTCACGGGGAACTACTCCGATGTGACCCTCAATGTCTATCTGCATTACTACACCATTGAAGTCGGCGAAAGAAGCGACTCCACCATTGCGATAAACGGTACCTCGGAGACCTATACGGCAGCGGCAATCAAGGACTACACCTCCGGCTATAAGAACAAGCTGCTGAAATCAAAGACCGTCCGTGTAAATCACACTTCGACGGGTACGGCTACCAATATTCCGCTTTCGGCTTCCTGGCGGTTCAGCGGTACGTATTCCGGCACTTATGTCGGAACGATTACCGCATCCACGACCGTCAACCTTGACAGCATTGACCGAACCGCCCCCACGGTATCTTTCAGCACTTCAAGTGTTACGGCAAGCGGATTCAAGATTTCAGCCACTTCGTCCGCCACTTCCGACATCTGGCAATACAGTACGAACGGCGGCTCTTCCTGGACGCAGTTCTCCACGACTGCCGGAACATCCGCTTCGGTTACGCTGTCCTCGCTCTCTCCGAACACGACCTATTCCGTAAAGGTCAGAGCAAGGAAAAAGAGCAATCAGGTCTATGGTACGTCCTCGGCTGTTTCCGTGACTACGCTCGGCGGCTCTGTGCTGAACAGCGTTTCAACGGTAACAGCGGACAATTCGACCGTTACGATTTCCTTGAATGTGACGGTTTACAATTCATCCTATACCCACACATTGACCCTCAAAAACGGCTCGTCCACATACCTTACAATCAGCGGTTTGTCGTGGTCAACGGGAACTGCAGCGAGGACGATAACTCTGACCTCAACGCAGCGGTCAGACCTTTTGTCGTATATGGCTTCCATCAAATCGTTCACGGGTACATTCTCTCTCGCAACGATGAGCGGGTCAACGCAGATCGGAACGGCTTCCACGGCAACGGCAACGGTACAGACCACCTCGGCGAATTCCGCGCCGACCTTTTCCGATTTCACCTATAAGGACAGTTATTCCACCACAACGGCGATAACCGGTAACGACCAGTATTTCATTCAAGGGTACTCGAAATTGCAGGTTACACCCGGAACGGCAACGGCGAAGAACGGAGCGTCCATAGCAAGCTACACCGCAACCTGCAACGGTGTGAGCGTTTCCAATACCACGGGAGCAGCCATTACGGTCGGAGCGGTTTCCAAAAGCGGCACGGTGGCTGTTGTGGTTACGGTCACGGACAGCCGGGGCTATACGGCAAGCGTTACAAAAAACATCACCGTGGTCGCATACGCAAGTCCGAAAGTATCCTCTGTATCGCTTCGCCGAACCAATGACATCGAAACGGAGATGCAGCTCATATTCAACGGTTCGTTTTCGCCGATTACGATCGCAAGCGTGAATAAAAACAGCCTTCTATATGTGAGATACCGCTACAAGCTGACAAGTGCATCATCCTACGGATCATACACAAGCATTCTGTCGGCGGTTACGGTCAGCGGAACATCGTTCTCCTACAGCAATCTGGAACTCTGCGACCTACCGTCCAATTCGTCCTACGACTTCCACCTTCAGATATGCGACAAGTTAAGCACCGCTGCGGCTCTCGACCTTTACTTCGTTGTTCCGCAGGGTACGCCGCTTGTCGCTCTCCGTAAGCAAAAGGTCGGTATCAACACACCGAGTCCGACTGTTGCTTTGGATGTCGTGGGTGATGCGAAAGTCAGCGGAACGCTCACGGCAACTACGCTATCCGGCACACTCGCCGCAAGCAAGCTGTCCGGCACGGTAGCCATCAGCAAAGGCGGTACGGGTGCGACAACTGCTGCGACCGCCTGTTCAAACATCGGCGCTTTGCCGAAGAGCGGCGGCACCATGACCGGGCAGATCAGCCGCAGCAACAACAGCGGTATGTGGATATACGGTCGAGACAATGCGATTATTCGAGGTACGACAAATTCATCCACGAGCAACTTCTATCCGCTGATTTCCGGCAAAGCCACAAGCGGCTCATGGGATGTCGGGGTTCTCGGAAGTTATCTTTATCTTTCCTACGCAACCGATACTAACTACAATGCCGGGACGAACACTACGACCACAGCGTATTTCAATACAAGTGGAAATTTCAGCGGCAAGGCGGCGAATGTCACGGGAACGGTCGCTGTTGCCAACGGCGGCACGGGTGCGACTTCGGCAGCTTCCGCAAGAACGAACCTCGGTGTTTCTGTAACCTCGCTTTATAGCGGAACGCTCTCGTCCGGCAGTACGACATTCAATTACGGTAACTACAATTTCTATGTCATCATCGGTGTGCCGAAATCAAGCTCATCCATTATGACTTTGGTGGTGCCGAAAGCGGCGATTACGACTTCCGTGGCAACCTACCAGATTGCCGATGAAGCGAACTATCTGTGCATAAAACTGTCGTACTCCGGCTCGACTTGTACGCTCACAATCGGAAACGCAAGTGCAACCGGCTCGGTTACGAAAGTATATGGGGTGAACTGATATGCAGATAAGAAAAAACGAAAAAGGGTTCATTACAGATTTCGCCGTCATCGGAAATCTTGTAGACGGCATCGAAATCGAAGAACCCGCCGACCTTGAACACTTTGAGAGTCACTTTGACGCTTATTCTGTCCGGGACGGAAAACTCATATTTGACGATGAGCAGGATGCCGAAAACCAAGAAAACGCTCTGAAAGATGATCTGCGAACGCGCCGTGAAAAGGAGTGCTTCTCATTCATCAACAGAGGACAGCTTTGGTACGGTATGCTCACCGTCAAGCAAATCGCCGAACTGACGGCCTGGTATAAAGCGTGGCTGAAGGTTACGGAAACAAAGGTCGTGCCGGACAAACCGTCATGGCTTGAATAAGGAATCAAGGCATCCGCAGAGGGTGCCTTTTTTCATACAAAAATTTAAGGAGGTATTTCCGAATGAAAGAATTCTGGACAACCATTCAGGTCATCTTCGCCGCCATCGGCGGGTGGCTCGGATGGTTCTTGGGAGGATGTGATGGGCTTTTGATTGCACTCTTGGCTTTTGTAGCCATCGACTATGTTACGGGTGTGATGTGCGCCATCGTTGACAAAAAGCTGTCTTCTTCCGTGGGCTTTAGAGGCATCTTCAAAAAGATACTCATCTTCGCTCTGGTCGGTGTGGGACACATTATCGATACGATGGTCATCGGGACCGGCTCGGTTCTGCGCACCGCGATCATCTTCTTCTATCTTTCCAATGAGGGCATTTCCCTTATCGAAAACGCGGGACATCTCGGCTTGCCGATTCCTGCAAAACTGAAAGCTGTCCTGGAGCAGCTCCATGACAGAGCCGAAAAGGAGGATAACTAACATGGCAACTGTAATGACGAGCGCGGAGTTCGTAAAGCGGCTCAAGGCTGCGGCAACCGACTACAAGACCCTCTATGTGATGGGGTGCTTCGGTGCGCCGATGAATTCCGCAAACAAGAAACGCTACACCTCGAACCACGATTACAACAGGCAGTCCGCAAGAACGGCAATGATCAACGCTGCAACAGCCGACACCTTCGGCTTCGACTGCGTTTGCCTTATCAAGGGCATTCTGTGGGGATGGAGCGGTGATAAGAACAAGACCTATGGCGGTGCCGGTTATGCCGTCAACGGTGTTCCCGACATCGGTGCGGACAGCATGATTAAGGTTTGCAGCGGTGTTTCCACGAACTTCAGCGGCATCGTTCCCGGCGAGGCTGTTTGGATGGAAGGTCACATCGGCGTATATGTCGGTGACGGTCTTGCGGTCGAATGCACTCCGAAGTGGGACAACAAGGTTCAGATCACCGCTGTCGGCAACATCGGTAAGAAGTCCGGCTACAACACTCGCACCTGGACGAAGCACGGAAAATTGCCTTATGTGGACTATTCCGTTCAGTCTGTGAAGCCTGTCGAACCTTCCAAACCGACCGAACCCGACACTCCGGCATCGACCGAAATCAAGGAAGGCAGCAAGGTGGAAATCAAAGCATCTGCCGAGAAATACAATCCTACTTCCTGCACCATTCCGGGTTGGGTCAAGTCTGACTATTACCACATCGTCACGCAGACCACTTCCAATGGGAAGCCTGTTGTGAAAGGCGGTAAGACCTGCGTTCTGCTCGGTAAGAAGGTCAAAAAGTCCGGCGGCAGCGAGGTCGCGGGCATCAACACCTGGGTGGCTGTCGATAATCTCACCGTTGTCGGCACGAAGGCAAAGATCGAAACCTACCGTGTCCATACCGTTGTCAAGGGTGATACGCTCTGGGGCATCGCACAGAAGTATCTCGGCACCGGCACCCGTTACACCGAAATCATGAAGCTGAACGGGCTGACGTCCACGCTCATTTTCAGCGGTCAGAAACTGAATATCCCTAACTGATATGAAGCCCATCGAGGATTTTTTCTTCGGTGGGCTTTATTTTTTGCCCACATTTTGAAAAAACGGACTCCTCACGTTCATGGGATAGTGAGGAGGTGGTTCGCACATGACAGACCATCAGAAAACAAAAGTAATCGAAATGAGAAAAGCCGGATGCGGCTATTCCGAAATATCCAAAGCCCTGTCCGTTTCAAGAGATACCATTAAGACTTTCTGCCGTAGGAACAATATCGAATGTGGCAGTCAGAATACCGCTGTGCAGAAAGATGTTGAAGGAATCTGCCCGGAATGCGGCAAGCCGATAACGCAGACCTCCGGCAGAAAACCGAAGCGTTTCTGTTCGCCGGAGTGTCGGCAGAAATGGTGGAACGCTCACCCGGAGCGTATAGGTCAGAAAGCGGTGTATGAATATGTTTGCCCCAATTGCGGTCAGTTCTTTACCGCCTATGGAAACAGCCACAGAAAATACTGTTCCCACGAATGTTATGTGGCGGCGAGGTTCAAAGGCGGTGAAGCCCGTGACTAAGGAGCAGATGACAGCGGAAATCAAATACCAGACAAGCATCGCTCCGTTCCGAATCATGCTGAAAAACGGGCAGATTTCCACAGAAGATTATCGTGTGATAGACACAATACTCACCGAAAAATACCGTCCTATTTTCGTTCAATTTATTTCTCCGAATTGACTGGATATATTTCAAAATCAGAGTTAATATGTCCGATACCAAAGGAGGGATACAATGGAAAAGACTATCGTAAACATTGCCCCTGCCGCAGCGGAAACCCCTCGTACAAAACGTGTGGCGGCCTATGCCAGAGTTTCCTGCGGCAAGGACACCATGCTGCATTCCTTGGCGGCGCAAATCGATTATTACCGTGACTACATTATGATGAACCCGGAATGGCGGTTTGCCGGGGTCTACGCTGACGAAGCGAAAACAGGCACCAAGGACAACCGAGAGCAGTTTCAAGAGCTTCTGTCCGAATGCCGGTGCGGAAACATCGATATGGTCATTACCAAAAGCATATCTCGATTTGCGAGGAACACGGTCACGCTTCTTGAGACCGTGCGTGAACTCAAAAGCCTCGGTGTGGATGTTTTCTTTGAAGAACAGAACATTTACACCTTGAGCGCCGAGGGAGAAGTCATGCTGACGCTCCTCGCTTCTTTCGCCCAGGCAGAAAGCCTTTCGTGCAGCGACAACTGCAAATGGCGAATCCGCAAGGGCTTTGAGGAAGGACGGGCATCCACCTGCACCATGCTCGGATACCGTCTGGTGGACGGCGAAATTACACTCGTTGAGGAAGAAGCCGAAACAGCAAAGCGGATTTTTGATTTATACCTTGCCGGATACGGTCTTCAGAAAATTGCCAACACATTAAACGAAGAAGGAATGTACAGCCTCTTCGGAAACGAATGGCATACGACCACCGTGCGAAAAGTGCTGACGAACGAGAAATATTGCGGAGACCTTTTGCTTCAAAAAGTATATCGTGAAAACCACCTCACGAAGAAAATGCGTCCCAACACCGGGGAGCTTCCGCAGTATTTTGTGGAAGACGATCATCCCGCCATTGTCAGCAGAGAGACCTTCGCAGCAGTCCAGAAAGAGCTTGAACGCCGAGCGGAAGAAAAAGCTCCGACTGTCGGAACGACAAGCGTTTTCACAGGGAAAATCCGATGCTCATGCTGCGGCAAGAATTACCGCCGAAAGACAACACCTTATAACATCGTCTGGTGCTGTTCGACCTACAACTCTAAAGGAAAGAAATACTGCCCGGACTCAAAGGTCATCCCGGAGGAAACGCTGAAACGGGCGGCGGCAGAAATTTTGAAAACGGACGGATTTTCGGACGAGGCATTTGAAACGCAGATTTGCACGGTAGAGGCTCATCCGGGTAATCTGCTCCGTTTCATTTTTACGGACGGTTCTACCGCTGATTATGTATGGAAAGACCGTTCACGCTCCGAAAGCTGGACAGACGATATGAAAGCCGCCGCCGGAAGAAAAACAAAGGAAAGGAACGCAAGTCATGGCAAATAAGACAGTCAAAAAAATCGAAGCCACGAAGCCTACGCTGTCGGCACAGTATTCGACTTTCACACGAAAGCGAAAGGTCGCAGCCTATGCCCGTGTTTCAACGGCAAAGGAAGAGCAGGAAAACTCCTTTGACGCGCAGGTCAGCTATTACACACAGAAAATACAGGCGAATCCCGAATGGGTCTTTGTCGAGGTGTACTCCGATGAAGGCATCACCGGCACGAACACCAAAAAGCGCGAAGGCTTCAACAGAATGATAGAAGATGCCCTTGCCGGGAAAATCGACCTTATTCTCACCAAGTCCGTCAGCCGTTTCGCACGAAACACGGTTGATAGCCTTGTCACCATTCGGCAGCTCAAGGAGAAAGGTGTGGAGGTTTTCTTCGAGAAAGAGAACATTTACACCCTCGATGCCAAGGGCGAATTATTGCTTACGATTATGTCCTCGCTTGCGCAGGAAGAAGCAAGGTCGATTTCGGAAAACACCTCATGGGGTCGAAGAAAGTCCTTCGCAGACGGAAAGGTCAGCCTCGGCTATTCCAATTTTCTCGGTTACGACAAGGGTCCCGATGGGGAGCTTGTAATCAATGAGGAGCAGGCAAAAATCGTGCGGAGAATTTATGCGGAGTTCCTCGCCGGAAAAACTCCGGGCGGCATAGCGAAAGGCTTGACCGCTGACGGCATTGAAACGCCCGGTCACAAGAAGGTGTGGCAGGCTTCCACGGTGCTGAACATTCTGAAGAATGAGAAGTATTACGGGGCGGCCATACTTCAGAAGCAGATAACCGTATCGTATTTGACGAAAGAGAAGCGTCCCAACACAGGCGAACTACCCATGTACTACATTGAAAAAGACCATGAGCCTATTGTCTCCCCGGAAACTTTCCAGATGGTGCAGGAAGAAATGCGCCGCAGACAGGAAGCCGGAAGCAATATGCAATGTGTGTCCATTTTCTCAAGCCGAATCATCTGCGGTGACTGCGGCGGTTACTACGGCAGAAAGATATGGCATTCAAGCACCAAGTACACCGCATGGCACTGGCATTGCAATGCCAAGTTCCAGAAGCGAAAATACTGTGAAACACCGACCCTCAAAGAGGAAAGCCTGGAAGAGACCTTCGTTGAGGTGTTTAATGGGCTGATCGCCGACAAGGACGAAATCATAGAAAACTACCGTCTTTGCATCGATGCCGTTACCGATGACAGCGAGTATCGCAGACAGCTTGAGGATTTGAACAACGGCTGCGGCGAAGTTCAGACGCTGATAAGAAGCCTTCTGATGACCTACAGCCGACAGGACACCGCCGATGATATCCATGAGAAACTCCAAGAATATGAGGAGCGGCTCGATACGATGGCTCGGCTCAAGCAAGAGCTTGATTTGAAGATAGCCGCCTGCGCCGCCAAGCGTGTGCAGATAACCGGCTTCCTGAACGAGCTTATGAAGCATGACGCTCCGCTGACAAAGTTCGACCCGCTCGTATGGCAGGCGGTCATCAATTACGCTACGGTCAACCGTGACTGCACGATTACCTTTACCTTCCGGGACGGGACCGAAAAGACCGTGCCGATCAAGAATGGTGTCCGTCCTTACACGAAACGCAATAAGCCGCAGGAGGTTGACGGCTATGACGGATAAGAATCTGCTTGTAATCACCCCTCACAGAAAAGAACCCGGCAAGCAACGCATCGCCGCCTACTGCCGGGTTTCAAGCCGAAGCGATGAACAATTGAACAGTCTGGCAAATCAGATCGATTTCTACCGCAGCCGATTCGAGAACGATGATACCGTTGTCTTTGTCGGCATCTATGCGGAAGAGGGACTCTCCGGCACCCAAGCGGAAAGCCGACCGCAGTTTATGAAAATGATCGAGGACTGTCGCAGCGGTCTTATAGATTGTATATGGACAAAAAGCGTATCCCGGTTCGGAAGGAACACCGTGGATACGCTTATTTACACTCGTGAGCTTCGTTCCCTGGGCATCGACGTCTTCTTTGAGAAAGAGAACATCCACTCCACCGAATCCTCCGGCGAACTCATGCTCACGCTCATGGCGGCTTTTGCCGAGTCCGAGTCCGAAGCGATGTCGGAGAATATAAAATGGGGCAAGCGAAGAAGATATGAGCAAGGCATAACGGGGAGCATCACGCTCAACGGAATGTACGGCTTCCGGCAGAACAAGGGTGTCGTAACTGTTGTGGAGGATGAGGCTGATCTGGTTCGGCAGATATACAAGGACTTCATTGACGGCTACAGCTACGGCGAAATAACCGACAGGCTTATTGCAGATGGGGTGCCGACCCGAATGCCGGGTGCAACCTGGGCAAAGACTACCATTCAGCACATTATCCGAAATGAGAAATACTGCGGTGACTGCCTGTTTCAGAAGGCATTTATCGCAAACCCCATCACGCATCAGCAAGTCCGAAATAATGGAGAACTGCCGAAATATCTGGTGGAGGACTGCCTTCCGGCAATCGTGGATAAAGAAACGTGGAAGCTGGCACAGGCTGTTGCGGCAAGGCACACACCGCACAGACAGGCACCGAATGAGCGGTATCCGTTTACAGGGAAACTGTTCTGCGGTGTTTGCGGTAAGCCTTACTACTATTATCATTATACGACCACCAACAAGCAGCCCCTTGCCGCGTACCGCTGTATGAGCCGAAAGACCCAATCGGCGGTCGAAGTGCCGGGGCAAACCTACACTCCACCGCACAAGGCCACCTTCAACCGCAATGCCTCGCCGGAACTGATAGCGTACAGAGAACGATACTGCAAACCGCCGAAGGAAAGACCGATGCTCTGCACAGACGTCCGCATTCCGATTGACCTGCCGCAGAAGGCATTTTGCCGAGCGTGGAATCTCATCGTAGCAAAGAAGCTCCGCTATCAGGCAACGCTGCGGTCAACGGTCGATAATGCCGAGGACATCCTCGTCCGATACCGTGCGGAAGAGATGTGCCTTCTGATTGATGAGATCGGAAAAATCACCGAGTTCAGCTACCCGCTCATGCTCAAAACGCTCGACAGGGTCGTTGTAAACACCAACGGGAAGCTGACATTCATCTTTCAGTCCGGCATAAAAATCACAGTATAATTGCTCCGAAAACGCAAGTGTGACTATGAAAATACCCTCGTTTTTTATGGGTAAAATCATAGTCACACTTTTTCCTTTTACAGATATTCCGAGCGGAATGAAACCTTCGGCAGCAAAGTCCTCCGTTCTGCCACGGCATCCCGGCTTGGCTCTGTTCCTCCGAAAAGTGCCGAAAACGCCGTGTTTCTGCGGCTTTTACGGGGTGGGTTCAAATGAACCCATTGATGAACCCAGTGGGTTCAAACGCAGAGGGAAAATTAAATTGTATCAATGCCGTAGTTATTACGCAGATTGAGCGGATGTAACTGATTTCAGTTACATCCGCTCTTCAATAAAAATAAGCATTTATTAAGTTATTGATTGTACAGACGGCTATTAGTTCGTACATAGTTCCTTATAAACTATAAGGAAAATGAAACTCATTTGAATATACGGGGACTGAATTATGAAATATGAATTTAATGAATACCGACCTTCGGCTTCGGATGAAGAACTTATTGAAGGCCTAAAACGAGTTGCTTCTGCTTATCCACCTCCACTATCATCCACAAAGTACCAAGGCGCAGGGAAATATAACATTTCAACAATAAGTCGGAGATTCGGCAGTTGGACTCACGCTCTTGAATTAGCCGGTGTTACAGCAGATACAACTAATAAGCAGCATTCAACAGAAGAATTGTTCTCAAATATTGAACGCGTTTGGGTTGCTAAAGGAAAACAACCGACTCGCTCAGATATGAATGATAAAAGTCTATCAACCATATCAAGTGGTTCTTACTTGCGCAGATTTAAAACGTGGAATAACGCTTTGCAAGTGTTTGTATCTTATATAGGAAGCGGTTATGATGATGCATTACTTACCGTGAAGTCAAACGAGTCGTGTAGTTGCAAAGGCACTCGCGATGTTAATCTTCGGCTTCGTTTTAGAGTTATGCAGCGTGATAATTTCAAATGTTGTATTTGTGGAGCGTCTCCAGCAAAAGATCCCTCTGTAGTTCTTCATGTGGATCATATTGTCCCGTGGTCAAAGGGTGGAAAAACAGAGTTAGATAACCTTCAAACACTTTGCAGTAACTGCAATTATGGGAAATCAGATGATTTATAAGTATGGACCATCATCGGAGCAGACTTTACGCCCGCTCCGTTTCTGCTCCCGCAAAAGAATCATCATCCGCGTTGTATCCCTCCGAGAACAGCTCTTTCAGACTGTCCGACGGCTCGCAGGAAACATACTCAATGGCGACGCCCTCACGGATGTCGGCAGTGTAGTTCGGATGGCACTGCGTGGGATCAATGTCCAGATACCCGACGAACTTGTAGTAGATGACAAGTCGTTGGGTTTTGTTTTTGCCCGTCCCCTGCGTTTCGTACACATCAGATGCTGCTCCTCCTGCATGATCCTTGCAATGGTGTCCTCGCCGTTGCCGTCCAAATACAGCTTGAAAATCTCCCTGACGACCGATGCGGCCTCCGGGTCGATGATCCAGCGCTTCTTGTCCTGCGGGTCTTTCACATATCCGTATGGGGGTTGAGCGAGCGGCTCGCCGGCCCGCCCTCGTGTATTGTGCGCAGATCGTACCTTGCGGCTGATATCCTTGGCATACAGCTCGTTCATGATATTCTTGATGGGGATAAAATCGTCCATGATAAATTCGCCGACCCTCTCCTTAAAGGTTTCCTCACGAAGCTGGTCACCAAATACTACGACCATTCTCGCAACACCAGCTCATACATTTGCCCCCAGAGAGTCGATATCCCCCTCCCATGTACCAACGCAGAGCCGCAAAGTTCGGTCAAGCACTCGGCCTGGTTGGCGATAGCCACTTTGTATTCGGTGCCGAAAATACGTATTTCCTAACAAACCCTTGTCAACCGTACAAGGCTATGTTACTATTCGTCAGTAAATCGCAGGCAAACCCGGCGCAAGCCGGTGACGTAAAGCTAAAGGGCCCCACCGGGTCAGCCGGCTGCCAGCAACGGGCCGCCGTCATTTTTGCCGGACCCGCCGCTTTGCGGATTTTTGAAACGCAGGAGCAGACAGGCACGGAGCAATTTGGCGGCAGGATCGATCAAAGCTGCGCAGAGACCTCTCTGCGTACTTGCGGTGTCCAAAACCGGATATACTGAGCACAAAACACTTTCGGATGTGGGTGTTCCACGTCCTGAAGGTGTTTTTTTTGAGGACAGAAACAAGCGGGTAGAACCGATTTTTTTGAAGGGACAATGGCCTATGAAAGAAAGAACATGGAGACGTATGGCTGCGCTGCTGCTGACACTGGCGATGAGCGTTTCCCTTCTGGCGGGCTGCGCCGGGAGGACCGCGGAGGATGAGGGGGAACCCATCCGGGTGTATTTGTGGACGGCGAACCTGTATGAAAAGTACGCCCCCTACGTTCAGGCCCAGCTCCCGGACGTGGACGTGGAATTTGTGGTGGGAAACAACGATCTGGATTTCTACAAATTCCTCAATGAAAACGGTGGGCTGCCGGATGTGATCACCTGCTGCCGGTTTTCTCTCCATGACGCACAGCCGCTGAAGGACAGCCTGATGGATCTCTCCACCAGCAACGAGGCGGGTGCCGTTTACAATACCTACCTCTTCGCAGGACGTGGTCTCCAAAATGATCGCGGGAGAGTACAGCGCGGCGCAGGCGTATAAGGCGTTTGGCAGCCAGCTCCGTGAGTCCGGAGACGATTCTGAGGCGACCGTCAAAGCCTTTGTGGAGGGCTGTGAGGGCGGCTTTACACCGTTTAACCGGGGCTCTCTGCCGGTAGTCAGCGGCATCGCCATGGAAGTGCAGGAGGATCACGGGACGTATACCCTGACGAAGGTCACGCGGGACGGGGAGGCGGTCCGGGACGAGGATACCTTCACCGTGACCTGTCTGGCTGCGGCGAAGCACATGGCGCCCCTCCTTGCGGATGAAAGCCGCGTGTTTGAAGGCGGAGACGTTCGGGTGCGGAATACCTGGACCGAATACGTCGCACAGGATGACGCTGTTCTTGCGGAGCCTGAGCCCTATATCAGCTTGAGGTAAGGATAGATGGAAGAAACGCATTACCGCGCAAAGAAAATGAGACCGGTGGGGAAGCGGAGGGCGGCTGCTTTGGCGGCGGTGCTTGCCCTGCTTTTGGGGATCGCCGCGCTCAGCAGCCTTCTTGCCGGGTAAGCGCGGTTCCTCCCATCGTTCCGCCCGGCGTTGACAAGCGCAGAACAAGCAGAAAAAATGCGGCATAGGTCTAACCTGTGCCGCATCAAGCAACCTCTTTTCAGAGCTTTTTTGCATCTTTGTATCACAAATTAGCCTTACTCCGAATCCATAGCAAAGCAATAATAGTATGCAAAAACGAAAATGCTCGTCATTGTTGTGGTTCTCCGTTCATAGAACCAGGTTGGCCTCAGTATAAGAACCTCCATCCCGTTTGCCAACCGCATAATTTTACATTTTCCAGTACGGGGCAAATTTTCGTTGAAAAGTACGCTCTTTCTTCAAAGGCATCCTGGTGAAATTCAGCACTTTTCACCAAGTTCCGCAGATTTTTCCCGCCCCTTCGCCGCCGTAGAAATACGCGCTGCACGGTGCGGCAGGGCGAGACTGCATACTTTCTCATTTCTTTTTTTACCGTGTCGTTTTCCCGAAGCTTTTGCTCTTGACATTCGTCAGATTATCCCGTATAATGCA
>ENA-OUQH01001420-OUQH01001420.1-human-gut-metagenome-genome-assembly--contig:-NODE-1420-length-15984-cov-4.122983_pt1 | contig 15984 bp, 11 predicted proteins | sample MGYA00237948_ERZ548828 | MGnify/ENA primary metagenome ERZ548828 (study PRJEB26490, sample SAMN05194711) | human gut metagenome | biome: terrestrial biome; feature: human-associated habitat; material...
AGCTAGTGCTGACTGTATATAGTATCGTAAGCTGCCTTCATTTACCACAAAGTCAACCTCTAACTGTTTGCGTTGCCATTTACCATCTTTGTCAATAAAGCGTTGTTCTATCATACCCACATCAACTTTGCAGCCACGACGTCGCAACTCATTATACAGAATATTCTCCATGATGTGAGTTTCCTCCTGTTGGCGCAATCCGAGTAGCGCATTTCTTATCCCCAGATCAGAAAAATAGTACTTAGCTAAACTGCCAATGTATTTTTTCCCCTTTATGTCATAACGAATAGCCTTTTCTATGATAAAAGCATCTTGCATATAGCCCAAATAGCGATCTATCGTTACAGAAGTGATGTTTACCTTCTTTACGCTTTTAAAGGTGTTGGACAATTTTGATGGATTCGTAGGCGCACCAATCCCTGAGGCAATAATGCGTACTAGTTCCTCAAATTCAGCTCTGTTCTTAATCTTGTTTCGTTCTATAACATCGATTAAGTAAACACTTTCAAACAAATTGTTAAGGTAATCGATTTTCTTTTTTTCTGTACCAAGCGACAATGTATGTGGCAGTCCACCATAAGTGTAGTAGTCTTTCCATGCTTCCGCAGGGGACAAGCCTGTCCCTTCGCAGTACTCAGAAAGAGAAAGAGGATAAAGATGTATCTCGTCTCCACGGCCACGAAATTCCGTAATAATGTCACTCGACAAAAATTTCGAGTTGCTTCCCGTTACATACACATCTGCATTGTCTATGCGTAGCAAGCTGTTCAAGACTTCCTCAAATCGAGGAACAAGCTGTACTTCATCCAACAGAATGTAATATAACTCTTCGTCCGTCATCTTAGCCTTAATACATTTATATAATGGGAGAGGCTCTCGCAAGTTTGCATTCTCAATATCATCAAGTGCTATCTGTATTATATGGTCTGAATCTACTCCTACATCTAACAAGTATTGCCTGAAAAGTTTAAAGAGAAGAAATGACTTACCACAACGCCTAATGCCTGTTACAATCTTTATCAATCCGTTTTGCTTGCCATCGACAAGTTGTTGTAAATAGAAGTCTCTTTTTATTTGCATAATTCCTTTTGTTATACAGTTTTTTTGGCAACATTGCCACTTTTACCGTACAAAATTAATACAATTCTATCAGAATCTAGACATACAATACGGAATTTTTGGCAATATTGCCACTTTTCCCTTGTATTAGATAATGTACGACTCGTTTTCAAGTTTAATTTATGCTTCTACAGCAAGTATGATAGTTAAACAACCTCAAAGAAACTCCATTTATTTGGCAATATATTAAAAAGCCATGACCTATGCTATCGTTATGCATTTAGGACAAGCCATGACCGTAATGGTGCTCTTCCTAATTATTTGAGGAAAGTGAGTTTGCCTAACCTTCGTAGAAGGGTTATTCTATTCCGTGAATCGTTGTGTAAGGAGAGTGCCAGTCGGAAAGCACTTGGAATAAATCTTACATGAAAGTCACTTCAGGGGTTGAGACCGATTAGCAGAAGCCTGGTTACCATTCAGCGACAGAAGAGGACAAGATTGCACCGCTGCTTTTGATTATTGCTTCGGCAATGGTCAAACGCAGTTGTTTTTGTATATATACCAATGTACTGAAATGACTGCATGTGAGAAAGTTCAACATGTTCAACAATTTTAAATCATTTCAGACATGAAATAAACAAAATCATTACCTGTCATCAAGGAGCGCAATTGTAACGTATCCTTGATTCTCGATCGTCGCACTCAGAGGAAGAATGCAAAAGAGTTTCCTTTGGCTATGCGTTTCACCATCGACAGAAAGTTCTTCTACCATGTCGTTGGTAATACTTACACAGAGAAACAGTTCTCCGACATCTGTAACGCCACCAAGAGTTCTTCTGACAACTATTGCGAGCAACGTATGTAGCGCGAAACTCTCGTTCCCAAATACAAGGATCTGCTGGCAGAACTTAACAAAGGTGGCATGTTTACTTATGAGATGGTACGTCTCGCAGTAACCACCGGTAATCCACACATCCAGGAGGATGACAATCGCTCGTTCATAAGCATTTGGGAGCAAATCATCCACGACCTGAAGACCAATGACAATGGTGCCCGTTTCACAACTGGGCAGAATTATGAAAGTGCATTGCATTCGTTTCGTGCCATCATGGGTGATGATGCCATTAAGGGATTCGACATCAATGTTGCAGAAATCCAGAAGTGGAAAGAAGGTATGAAGAATGGAGTGATGTGCAAGGATGGTAAGATTGTCAGGAAGATTTGTGACACGACAATTGGTATCTATCTCCGTGCTTTCCGTGTTGCATGGAATGAAAGTGTTCGTCAAGGATTCCTCAAATATGTTCCCTATCCGTTCTCAAACAAGAAGGAGAAGAAACTTGTCAGTATCCCTGCAAGTGCCAAGAGACGTAAATGCTACCTTCGTGTCAATCAGATGACGGAACTTTACAATCTATTTATCACCAAGCAATATCCCGAACATTGGCAAGAGTCATATAAGGCTTCGGTTCACTTCTCGTTAGGCTTATTTCTGGCCCAGTATCTCTGCAATGGCTTTAACATGGTGGATGCGGCTCGCTTGAAATACGACGACTATTACTTTCAAAATGAAGGTAAGGCATTCCGCTTCAACCGCAAGAAAACTGAAAATACGAGTATTGATGGCGCTGAGGTAACCATTCCTATCATCCAGCCCCTGCAGCATATCCTTGATGAAAATGTGCGTGACAGAATGGATAAGGTCTGTCATGAAGTTCTGCATTGGGACGAGTCCATAAAACCCACAAACACCTGGTGCCGCCATTCCTTCGGTACTAATCTACGTCATGCCGGTGTAGAGATTGACTACATCTCTGAGGCTATGGGACATTCCAATGGCGACCATGCCATTACGCATATCTATCTTGATGCCTATCCGTTGGAGAAACAGATGGAGTATAACTCCAATCTGTTGAATTTGGAAGCAAAAGATTCCAAGCGTGATAGGCTGACAAAAGAACTGGCTGAACTTTCGGAATCCGATCTAGCTCAAATCTTGAATAACTTGAAGAAGTCTAACCAATAATCCACCGAGCTATGTTTAAGCTGAACTTTTCAAAGATACTATCAGACTTTTCGCTGAGAAAAGAGAAAACAGACATGTTCATCCACACATGGAAGAACCAACATAAAAATGTTTATGCCGACTTCAAAAGTGGAATTGACAAGGTGGCTGATGGGGACCTTACCTTATTATATAATATGTATTCCCTGATGAAGGATTGTGTCCCACTAGAGGCTCAGTCCTTCTACGACTGGTTCGGCGGTTTGCTGACACAATCACCAACCAAAATATCTACTTTGATGTCTGATACACAATGGGCGGGCGAATATACGGAGAAGATAGCTCAATGTATTGTTAATCGCCAATTGTGGTTAGGCATCAACTTGAAGACGGGTATGGTGGACATCTATACGTCTCAGCAAAGAGGGCTGCTGATGGTCAAATCCGACACACCCATAGAGATATGGAATCGCTTGCCGCAATACATGAAATCTCATTTTATAAGCCAGACGGACAAGTTGCTGCGAAGTTCCAAGGGATGCTTGTTGTTCAGCAAACTGGAATGAAAACAGCTTTATCAAGCTATTGCTTTCTTTGCCAACATCTTTATGCTGGCTCATGCCGTGTTCATCCCTATCTTTCTGGCAAACCTTTACGACAAGGTCATTGAGAAAGGCGATACGCCTGCCTATTGTATGTACTACTTCGTGGTTTTCGACCATGGACTCCCCCGCATGATGGAAATCCTGAATGACATCTTGACGAAAGAAGACGTGGATGAGAATGGACTGGTATTGATTCGTAACTGTGTCCACTCCCTCGTTTACCAAAGCATGGAATTGGGAGCAGAGACCAAGGCATCCTGGGAGAATGCTGTGGAAGATTGCAATCCCGAAATCTGGAAGGATGTCTTGTTCCTGCTGCACAAGACAAAAGGGAAAAGAGGAAAGAAAAAGTCAATCCGAACTTTGGACGAAATCCTTATAGGTGACATTGCCGCCCAAAAGAAAAAGATACGCTTGTTTCTTGATGAGAACGAGGATGACATCTGCCTGGCCTATCTGCTCCTTGCCTTGGTTCAGACAGGCAAGGTTAAGGATGCCATCCCCTATATGACCTTCCATCGTGCCATGGAGCATTTCACGGGGCGACATATCGGACACGACATCCCTCAGAAACGGTATGGTGAGTTGAAGAACGATTCTGGCTATTTGAGCCCTCATAGCAACAGTTGCAAACGGGCCAAACGCATCATCAACAAGTGGACCCGCGTCTTCGCAGAAACGGACTGAAAAGGCTCATTTTTCTTACATTCTGTTAAAAGTCGGTCGGTTTTATTTCATGCAAATAAGACCGACCGACGCCCTTTTTATTATGCTATACCTTTGCCGTCGAAATCGATTTCAGAGAATGTAAACGAGGCTCTAAATGCCTCAATTGTTGAACAATTAAACTCACAAAAAGTTATGGAAAAGATTTTCGATATCAAACAACTGCTCCAGAAACCCATCGCCATGATGACGGGCGAAGAGCTGGCCTTCCTGATTGGCAGCAGCATGGAGCCAAAGGCAAACGAGGCAACGCCCATAGTTCAGAAACGCACCTACTACGGCATCGAGGGCATCGCCCAGGTGTTCGGATGCAGCGTGCCAACCGCCAACCGTATCAAGCGCAGCGGCATCATCGATGCTGCCATCACGCAGATCGGGCGAAAGATTATCGTGGATGCCGACCTGGCACTTCAACTGGCAAAGGAAGCAGAAATCAACAAAGAAAAGAAAGTCTAATCTATGGAAAAGAAAGACGAGTTTATTCGTGTTGGCACTACCTATTATAAGATAGTGGACCAGCCACTTATCAACGGAGATACGGTGAAGCGACGCATCCCTTGGAGTATCGAAGCCCTTAGGCAGGACTATAGCAAGAACTTCATTGCAGAGATTCCAAGATACGATGGCTTCTGTACGGTTCCCGACCATTGCTTCTACAATAGAGAAATAGGAAACTTCTACAACTTGTATGAGAAACTCACGCACAAGATAGAAGGCGGTCAGTTCCCTCACATCAAATCGTTGATTTAACATATCTTCGGTGAGCAATATGACCTGGGTATGGATTACCTTCAACTTCTATACATGAGACCCATGCAGAAGCTGCCCATTCTCTTATTGGTTTCCACGGAACGAAATACCGGCAAGACTACATTCCTCAACTTTCTCAAAATGGTGTTTCAGGACAACGTAACCTTCAATACAAACGAGGATTTCCGAAGTCAGTTTAATGCAGACTGGGCTGGCAAGCTTCTCATCCTTGTCGATGAGGTGTTGCTCAGTCGCCGTGAGGATTCCGAGCGATTGAAGAATTTGAGTACCGCACGTACTTACAAAGTGGAGGCGAAAGGTAAAGACAGGTCGGAAGTGGAGTTCTTTGCCAAGTTCGTGCTTTGCTCCAACAATGAGTCCTTTCCTGTCATCATTGATCCCGAGGAAATCCGTTATTGGGTGCGTAAGGTTGAGCCACTGGAGGATGATGATCCGAACTTCCTTCGTCACATCGAAGAAGAGATTCCGCAGTTTCTGTTTCATCTGCGGCATGGGCGAAGTCTGACAACGACCAAAGAAAGCCGCATGTGGTTCAATCCGAAGCTCATCCATACGGAAGCTCTTGACCACATTATCTGCCACAATCGTCCTCGTACCGAACTGGATATGGTCGAACTCTGTCTGGACGTGATGGAGCGGAACAATCTGACACAACTTTCGTTCTGTCCGAATGACATCCATACACTACTTATCAATACTCATGTAAAGATTGAGAAGTGGCAAATCCTGAAGGTGCTGAAGGAGCGTTGGAAATTGAAACCAGCAGACAATGCTTACCGCTATACTACTTATAACATCGACTACAACGACGCCACAAACTACATGGCCGTTCAACGAACTGGCAGGTATACACCGTTCAGCGGGATTTCTTGGAGCAACTGCGCTGTTGATTTGATGAATTGTTGAGCATGGAGCATAAAAGATAATACATCAATGCTTTGTAAATACATAAAACCTCAACAAACATTCAACAAAGTTCAACAAACCTAAGCATCAATTATTTTTCTTTTGACTGGCAAAAAATAGTTATATAATGACTTATCTGCAAAATTCCACAACCTCGCCCTCAGCAAGTGGGACGAAAAAAGCAACGATGCATGACATCTCCGACCTCACACCATTGGTCGCTAACCGCTGGCTATTATTATGGGGTTGGGGGAGTAAGTATAGGTTTTGTGTCCCACTAAACCACGGCTCAAAAAGCCGGAAATACCAGATGTCTCACTTAAACACTTCGCAAATATGAATACCCCAACCCCTAAGTGCCCCAGCAAAGGCGGTCGCCCGAAGAAACCAGAAAGTGAGCAGCGGCTCTTTCCTGTCAAAGTATATTTCGATGAACAAAGTTACAAGAAACTGTTGAACAAGCGAAGACGTACAGGCATGTCTCTCTCCACGTTGGTTTACGAGTTGGCTGTCAACGGTTATATCAAGGAACCCATATCCAAAAAGGAAGCTTCTCTGCTTCGCTCTTTGGCAGGCATGGCGAATAACCTGAATCAGCTTGCACATGAGGCACACATCCATCATTTCTCCCAAATGGAGGATCGTGTGCTGCATCTAGCAAATGAAATCAATGAAGTACTAATACGAATAAGTGAAAGATAAACTATGATAGCAAAGATACATCCAGGAAACAACTTTGGCGGCTTGGTCAACTATGCCAACGACATCGAGAAAAAAGATGCGGTGGTTGTGGCATCCGATGGAGTAAGCCTCGCATCCAATGCCGCCATCACTGCCAGTTTCAAAGTACAGGCAAAGACCCACTCTGGTGTGAAGGATTTCGTTGGGCATATATCGCTCAGTTTTTCTCCTGAGGACAAAGACAAAGTAGATAATGAGCTGATGGCAAAGATTGCCCAAGAATATATGCGAAGGATGGGCATCATCAATACACAATATGTCATCTTCCGTCATCAGGACCAACCACACCCTCACGTTCACATCGTCTATAACCGAGTCGATAATGATGGTAATATCATCAAAGGCGACTGCAGCTTTTCCAAGTCGGCAGCCATCACCAAGGCATTGACCAGAAAATATGGACTAACTTTTGGCAAGGGCAAGAAGAATGTCCGACGCGACCGCCTTACGGGAAAGGATGCCATCAAGTACCACCTCTATGACACCATCACCGCAGCATTGAAGGACTGCATCACTTGGCAGCAACTCCGAAAGGCTTTGTCAGAAAAAGGCATTTCGCTGGATTTTGTCCGCAACAGCGATGGCAGCGTACGTGGGGTGACCTTCACTGACAACGAATACCAAGTGACTTTCTCAGGCAGCAAGATTGACCGCTCGCTGTCATTCGGTAAAATCGATAAGAACATGGTGAACATCTATCAAATCAATGATGACCCAAGCGACCGTCCCGAGTTCTACCCACACTACGACACGGAGTATATTACCCATATTACTCAGCAATACGGGCAAAACGGTCAAGACCGCCAAAGCACACCTTCCGACGGCATCGAGGATGCCTTTAACTTCACTCAGGCAAGTGGTCAGGAGGGTGGCACATCGTCTGGCAGCGGTATTGGCTCAGCCATCGCAGAAGTGCTGTTACAACCACACGTAGTTCCATCATCCGGTGGTGGCGGAGGTTCCAGTTCAAAGGACGATGATGACGATGACAAGGAGAAGAACAAGAATAAATATTATACACCACGTAAACGTAAGAGATAACTATGGCAAAGAATAAACCTACTCCATTAAAGGACGAACCCGTGATGTCACTCGATGACATAAGCACCAAACTTGATGATCTGGCTGCTTCAATCGGAGCATTACAAAAAGAACCATGCGAACTAGTCGTGCCCAAAGTGAACATCCAGGTCAAAGGCCTGCATTTCAAGACAGAAGAAGAGTTCCGTGAGAAGGTCATCCTCCTCTATAAAGGTTTGGGGATCTATAACCAAGAACAGGAAGATGCCTATATCAAGGAATTACACGATAAAGGGGAACTTTCCAATAGGGAGATGCTTCAGGCTATTCACAAGAAAACTTGCGCCATTCCAGATGATAATAAACATGTGCCAAACTCTTTGAAGGATCAACTTATACGCCATTGGCACACAATAAAAGAGCACATCCATATTGTGTTCTATGAACCAAGCAACAAATGGTTTCGTAATGTCTATGCCTGGATAAGCATCATTTTGACGCTTATGTTCACCATCTATGAGGTTGTCAATGTGAATCGCCTGAAAGCATATAATGAAGACTTACGCACCATTGCAGCCCAGCATCAGATGACCCGTGAGATTGTAAAGGAACTCGACCCGAAACTCTTAATCACTCTTGATGGCTATGATGAGTTGGTAAAGCAGCACGGTTTTGCTTCAACCTGGCGTAAGTTTAAGGCAGCTCAGGAACAAACGAAGCAGGAGTAACTTCCTGCTTCATCGGTTTCAATTGTTCTTGTTGATAAGATTCACCACTACCTTCACCATCACATCTTTTTCCTCCGTCTTACTCTCTGCTATCATCAGCGTCAGGGCGACGAGAGTGTTATCGGCAATGCGCTTCGTATGGTCAGGATTATACAGGATTCCGTTATTGTTCAGGAACCAAAGGAAAAGTGTTGCTGCTATTCGTTTGTTACCATCACTGAATGAATGATTCTTTGTGACGAGATAGAGTAGCATTGCAGCCTTTTCCTCCACACTGGGGTAAAGTTCCTCACCACCAAAGGTTTGGTAAATCTGTCCGATGCTGCTTTTGAATGACTCATCTTTCTCATTACCGAACAGGGCAGAACCGCCGAACTTCTCACGCAAGTGGAAAATTTCCTCCATAGCATTCTCATAAGTGGCATGGAATGGCTCATCTTTGGTGGTCTTGTCTATGGTCAAGCGTTCGTAGTCGTAGTTGTCAAGCGTGTCAAGGGCATAAGCATAGTCGGTTACCACCTCAAAAAGAGTCTCGCTCTCTGCCGTTTGAAGCACAGGTTGACTTTGGATGGTTCTACCAAGCACATCCACCAACTGCCTCAGTTCACCAATCTGCTCATGGCGCAACCGCTCATTTACAGCATAACCTTTGACAAGATACTCCTTCAATACCCTGTTGGCCCACTGGCGGAACTGAACGCCCCGTTTGCTCTTCACACGATATCCCACAGATGTAATAACTTCGAGGTTGAAATAATCAATCATGTGGGTCTGCATTTTTTCCTTAATTGCACCGTGTTGAGTGGTATTCGCAAATTTTGCGACTACCACGGAATCTGCCAACTCTTCCCTAAGTGCATTGTTAATATGCTTACTTATTGTTTTATAATCCCGACCAAACAATACAGCTATTTGTTCTCGTGTAAGCCATATCATATCTTTCTCCAGCCGTACATCTATTTGAGTCTGCCCATCTTCTGTCTGGTAAATGACAATTTGGTTGTTCCCATTATTAATATAGTTCGTTGATCTTTGTTGCATTTTGTTCCTTTTTTCTTTTTCATTCGGCAAGTCTATTCCCAACTTACAAACTAATTCTTCAATGTTTTCTTTTAAATAAACAAATGACTGTGGCGCTCTAGCAACATCTTTGAAATATGTTAGCGGTCTAGGATAATCAAACTTATATACGGATTTTAACTTAATGGCATACGCCTTATCACAATTCCTGAAATAGTTCATAAAAAACTCTTTGGATATGCCTGAGTACTCTTTTGTAATTTTCCACAATTCTTCAGGCGATTCCTTTATAATGGACTCAACCTCTATTAATGCAACTACCTGCTTTACAGGGGCCGTAGCATACACTATCATATATTGGATGTTAGATGGTACGAGTTTCCTGTACTCGTATCTCTTTTCCCCAGACATTATTTTCTCGACATGTTGAGGATGAATGGATATTAGTATATTATTGCTCATATTTTAGGGACACATATTGTTCATTACTTATCTGCCGAATACTCTGTATATTTCCTTTTATACCAACTTCGACAATCTTTCGATGTGGTATTTCCCTTTCCAATTCTATATATCTAAAGAGGATAACTAGAGTCTTTTTCCGTAAAAACTCTTGAACTTCTGAAAATGTGTAAACAGTTCTCTTGGCAATTATGGGGAACACCTCATTTATATCTTCTGAAAAAAGAACATTTTCTACAATTCCTATGCATTGGATAGATTTTTTATCTGTACTCCTGTAAAATAAGACGATATCTCCTTGCTGAATTGCTTTAATTTTTGAATGGCAGAGATATGCTTTTTTTATTGTATTTCCTTGACAAGAGTAGAGAGACTGATCCTTTTCAAACAACGAACCTTTCAGGCTACTCAGATCAGGAAATAAATCCTCATGATATTTCGGTTTAATTGGTATAATGAATTTCTGGACTGAGTCGTTTTCCTTAAAGTAAGGATAATAACGAATTAAAGAATCAAGTGGTTTACTACCATCGTCTTTCAACTTCATAGGTTTGATATAAACTTCATCTTGTTTATAATTTCCTAAATAATAGAAACCATAGTCCTGACATAGTCCTACAAGAGTTTTTTGTTCTTCTCCATAAGTATGTAAGTACACCCAATCAAAATCGTTCTTCACACAATAGTCAAAAGCTATGTATAAGAGTCGTTCTCCTAACTTTTTACCCCTTGCGTTAGAATCAACTTTAAAAGTACATAGTTTCAAGATTTTTCCATAGACAGGCTCGCCATCGTCTGTCAATGGAATATCCTGCTCATGCTTGTATATACATATTGCGACAACGGTTCCAGTCTCGCTCCAGTCCTCAATATACCAACATCTACGTTGCTCCGATGCACATTTTTGATACCATTCATCAAAACCGACATATGATTGACGTAATGAATCGAAGAAAGATTGGCTTTTATCTATTTCATATAAGTGTCCCTCTTTGACTCCTGTATAATCAAATGTGATAGGGTCTTTTGTGTAGCGTCGTAAGAAAAGTAGGAATTGCTCCAACCGATATACTTTATCCTGTATACCTATCTGTTGAGCCTTTTTATGTATCCCTTCGTCATTTGTGACCAGGAGATGAACAGCACCACGATATAAGGCAAATAAGACATTATTGTCAACTCGATCGTTATCATTAGACTGAGATAATCCTAGCTTTAAACAATCTTTTTCTGTTAATATGGGTGGATTGTCTATTTGAGAATACTGCTTCAATCTTGACAAAACAATTTTTTGCCTTTCTAAATTTTTATCGCGTTTAATATCTTCAAACTGTATAGGGTGAATATACAAACAATGTTGCTGTTCTGCGGATAGTTTCCGAAGTTCAGAAAAGGAAGAATCAAGAATTCTGCTTGTATCTTCCAATGGGATGATGATATTGGTATCTAAGAGTATATTCATTTATTTGAAGTCATGGTTCTATAAACACAGGCGTTCCTTTTGCATTTTCCGGATTAATGTCAATTAACTTTTCTATTAGACGATGATTAACCAAAAGGCTTAAATCTATGTCGAGTGGTTCTATTGAGAAAGTCATGTAACTTCTGCGAGGATTCTTGTTGGGATAGTCCATCGCTTTCAGTTCTTCCTTCCCCATCTCCTTATGTCCTGTAACAGTATAGGCAGACAGCTTGTCAGGTTTACCAAATTCATATAGGGCTAACAGGCACGTCCTTCCAAACATCTCTCTATGCTCTTCCATAGATCCCTTAGTCTTACCCAACCTTACATTATATATATTATGCGTGAGAATCCAGTCTTTCTGTTTCTTATTCTTGGTACATCCAACAAGAATGGTTTTATCTCCACCGAAGAAATCTATAATGTTCTGATCAAAGCGATTCCATTTATAGCACTCGAAAGGCTCTGCTGCCGTCATCATCTCGTCTTCTTCTTCAATTGGAGGATACATATAAATCGTTGGTGCAGAAGTAGTCTTTACCTCATTATCTTCCACTTCTTCGTTCTCCTTGAAATTCTCCACCTGTTCCATCACCTCACGGAACACTTCTGGTGTATACTGTGGTGGATAGCCATTCTTAACAAGGCAAATTTTGATGTCTTGTTTCAACTGGTCACGAACTCGCTGGTTATTAAGCCAATCGGCAAAGGACGATTTTGCATCAATGATGTCTCGAATCTTACATGCAAGACTCTTACACTTATCATTGACAACAATACCATCAACCTCTTTGTCTTCTCCGTATTCGAAGTTGTTCTTATCTCTTAGGTGAATCAGAATATCATAAAATGCCTTCTCTTCAAAGGTAAGCCCCAACTTACGAAAACTCTCACGGTCAGCCTGCATACCTTTGAGAATGTTCAGAGCCTGCTCAGTGGCATTTTTGATGATACTTTCCGCTGTGGCTTCCTGGGTTGCACCTGCTTCCTGTTCCGACAGGAATTTGCGCCTGTCGTGGTACTCCTGAATGGTGGCTTCCAGCATTTCCTGAAACTTCTTCGATGCAACCTGATTGGTCTTACCGTATTCTGTGATTTGTTTGCGAAGAAGTTTTATCAGCGTTTCCAGTTTTGAAGCAGGCATTTTGATGTCTTCAAGCCTTTCGGTGAATTCAGGTCCGAAAATATCCATTTCTTCACCTTCTTCCAAAATGCTCTCCACATTGTTATACTTCAGGGCTTCCTCCACCATCTTTGCCACACGGCGATTCATGGTGTCGGTATCAGGTGCATCAGTTCCATTCATCTTATAGACCATACCGGCAATAGCCATGAAACATTGTGCCAATGCCGACTCCTCCTCGCTGAGTTCTCCCGAAGGCTGGCAAAGGTCATAAGCCTTTCGCATCCTCTTCACATTTTGCAGGAAATAAGTCTTGAAGGTAACTTTCTTTGTTTTCTTTCCATCCTTACTGACAGAGTTGAAGTTCTCGTTTGATGAGAAAACGAACTCCGCTGCCTTTGCCAACAGGGTGTATCTTGTTGCTGGGTCTGTCTCTGGATTCAGGAATGGGGTCAGATCATAATTTCTGAACAAAGCCTTCAGAATCTCCATGTACTCACGGAAAATGAGAGTAGCCTGTTCTATGTCATCTTCGGTTAATGCAACAGAATTGTCGCCACCATACATTTTTCTGGCTTCCAACATCTGGTCACGAATGCCGATATAGTCAACTATCAAGCCATACTCCTTGCCTGGGTATTTTCGGTTAGCACGGCTGATGGTCTGTATCAATGAATGTTTCTGCAACGGCTTATCATTATACATGTAGGTAAGACATTCCACATCGAAGCCCGTTATCCACATATCCACAACAATCACAATTCGGAAATTGGAATGTACCTGTTTGAAAGCAGCATCCAAGTCTTCCGACCGTTGGTCGTTCTTCACTCCTCCAAGATAATTATACATATCCGCCGCGTCATTGCTTCCCACGCTGGCCACCATTGCGATAGTCGGCATTCCCTTCAGTTCTTTAAGCTCTTCTGGCGAAACATTGACACCTTCAGGTGTTTTCCTCTCATCAAACCATTCAGGATAATGAGCCTTAAATTTCAACAGCAAGTCGTAAGCAATCTTCCTATTTGAGCATACTATCATTGCTTTCTGTACTCTGTCTGGGTCGTTGGCCACAGAAGATACGTAATGGTCATGTATGTCAATGGCAAGTTTTTCCAGACGGTCAGGCTCGCCAAGAATCATCTCTAACGAGCTCATGACCTTCTTGCTCTTTGCAATGTCTTCTTTGGTCGAACCTTCGTCTGCGCACTTGGCGTAATAAGCCTCAATCTCTTTGGCTTTCTCCTGATTCAGCAACACCTTGGCTATGCGTGGATGATACTTGATAGGCACTGTTATCTTATCTGCGACAGCCTGATCCATCGTGTAGCGGTCTATCTCGTCACCGAAAGTCTGATAGGTTTCTGCAATAGGTGTCCCTGTAAAGCCTACGAATGTTGCATTTGGCAAGGCTTCACGTAGCACTTTAGCGTATGGCTTTGATATCATAGCCCGCATATTCTCGTCAGCATCTTCGCTGAACTGAATACGCTTTGATCCTTCAATCTGTGTGCGATGTGCTTCATCGCTGAAGCAGATGATGTTACTTCGTTCATTGACAAGTCCGATGGGGTCATCCTTCCTGTCGCAGAATTTCTGGATAGTGCAGATGAAGAAACCTCCGCTGTCTCTCAGACTAAGTTCTTCACGAAGCTTTTTACGACTTGGCACAACCGAAACCTCACCCAAACCCAGAAACTCAGTACTCTTGGTAAAGAGTTTTGCCCCTTGCTTCTGAAGGTCTTCGCGGTCAACAATCATCAGTATCGTAGGCGAACCTATCTCTGCTGCGCAACGCAACGATAGCTGACGGGCAAGGAATGCCATCGTATAGGTCTTACCGCATCCAGTGGCTCCAAAGTAAGTTCCACCTTTACCGCTTTTTGTTTTCACCGATTTGATGACACTCTCCCTGAGAAGTCGGGTGGCAAAGAACTGAGGATAACGGCAAACAATTTCCTTTTCATCGCTGTCAAAGTTCTCATCTTGGAAATACACATAGTCCCTGAATATCTCCAAAAACCTTTCTGGACGATAGACACCTCTCACCATAGTCTCCAATTCATCGAAAGGCATGGTGCTGACCTTGTCGCCATTCTCCACACGTCTCCAAGCATAGAAATGTTCGTAAGGTGTACGTACTGTTCCCAATCGTGTCTTTACTCCATCGCTGATACAAGCCAACGGACAATAGTGCAGAAGTCCTGGAATATCTCGCCAATAACGTATGTTGATTTGTTCCCAGGCATCCTCAATCGTGGTATTGGCATCTGCAGGATTCTTCAGTTCTATTACGCATACGGGGATTCCGTTTACATATAACAGCACATCTGGGCGACGATTCTTTGTCACGCCATTGTTCATGTATTCCACGGTGAACTGATTGACTACTCGGAAGATATTTGTATTCTTAGCTTGCGGATTATCTATGCACGCAAAGTCTATCAGGTTGACAGTCGTTGGCCTTCCGTCCTTATCAACGGCTGGCACACCATTCACCATCCACTTATAGACTTTATGCAATGTGGCAAAATCAGAATCGGCACCCACCAATCTGACGTTATCCGCTATGCGTTGCAGTTCCTCGTCCTTCACGTTCTTGTTACTATCTTTCAAGAACTGAAGCAGGTCCTCCATATTGAGCACTTCTTTTCTGTTGGCTCTTGCTATAGAGTCACCATACAGATATTGCCATCCTTCTCTTTCAAGGAAAGCGATGAGCGCATTCTCGTAATCGCTCTCCACGAAGTGGCCGTTGATGTTCTTTAATTTTGCCATAATCTCTTGCTTTAGATTTCATCGTAATAATGTAAAATCTTAATCCTTTTGTAGAATTAACCTGATTGTATCAAAAATCGGCTTGAAGTTATTCCAGCTTTCTTCCGATATCTTTATTTCATCTGCTGAGATAGCATTTGCGAAGTCATCTTTTTTTGCTAATATATTTTCTTCTTGCTCATTATAAACAGCTTGTCCTCCATTGTTTTCAACAATTTTATGCTTGCCTCTATCTGATTGATTTGATAGTGTAAGCGTTTTATCAATGTTATGCCTGCCTGTTCTTGCGGAGAATTCATCACCAAAGAACAAACTACAACCATTATTCAATGTCGAATGGATTTCTTCGTCGCTATATAGAAACTCAATAGAAATATCTTCTTCTCCGTTTATTCTTCGTGATTCTGGAAGAGGAATACAAAAGGCATAGACATTGTTACCAAAGTCTTTTATTTGCTGCCCATTCTTTTCTATATCCTCAACCGTTTTCTTTATGTCACGATCAAAAACACCGATAATAATATTCTTGTTTCCTATATGAGCTGCCTGTTCTAACAATTTATGCAAATTAGAATCTCCAG
>ENA-OUQH01001421-OUQH01001421.1-human-gut-metagenome-genome-assembly--contig:-NODE-1421-length-15980-cov-8.708571_pt1 | contig 15980 bp, 16 predicted proteins | sample MGYA00237948_ERZ548828 | MGnify/ENA primary metagenome ERZ548828 (study PRJEB26490, sample SAMN05194711) | human gut metagenome | biome: terrestrial biome; feature: human-associated habitat; material...
AAAAAAAGTTGCAATCCGAGCCGATTTTTTGTTTCTGGGTTCCTGGGGGGAGGCCCCGAAACAGTGCTGGGGCGTTGCAGACCCGATACGGGACGGGGGGTGCGCTCGATACGGCGTTGGGGTGTTGCCTGAGCGCCACGTCAGGTGCTGCCCAGGTGCTGCCGGGGTGCTACTCGGGTGCGGCATTGTGATGTGGCTCAGGTGTGGCGTTGCGAAACTCGGGTGGCGCTGCGGGTTTGGGCGCCTGCCCGCATATCGCGCTGCGTCAAAGCTTTCTCGTAAAATAAGTAACGCCACGTTACTAAAGTTAGTTTTCCGCTACAATGGGCGCAGAGGATTTGTAGAAGACCAGGCGAGCGATTAAGTGGACGTCTCTATGCCCGGCGGTGCCTCGATGGCGAGTTCCTGTGATCGGTATTCGTTGTCTTGGGCGGCGGGCGCCATTGGCCGGCGACAGCTTAAGTTGTCTTGTGCTTTTGTTTCGCGCAACGTTCGTCTTCGGAAGGCAAGGAGCCCCTATGAGCAATCTTTTGGATACCCCTAAGCTCGGTTTTGGCTGCATGCGTTTGCCCCTTACTGACCTCAAGGATCAGAAGAGCATCGACATCGAGCACTTGAAGAAGATGGTCGACACGTTCATAGAGGCTGGCGGCACGTATTTCGATACCGCCTATGTCTACCACGAAGGCGAGTCGGAGGTTGCCATGCGTAAGGCGCTGGTGGAGCGCTATCCGCGCGATTCGTTCACCATTGCCACCAAGTGCCTGGCTTGGGCTCAGCCAACCGCCGAAGACGCTAAAGCGTGTTTGGATACTTCGCTGGAGCGTCTGGGCACCGACTACATCGACTTCTACCTGCTGCACAACATGGGCGGTGCGCGCACGGCGAAATTCGATGAGTACGGAATGTGGGAATGGGCCGCGCAGAAGAAAGCCGAAGGCGTTATCAAGCACTTGGGCTTCTCGATGCACGACAATGCTGAAACGCTGGATACACTGCTTACCGATCATCCCGATATGGATTTTGTCCAGCTGCAGGTGAATTACCTCGACTGGGAAGACCCCGTGGTGGAATCGCGCAAATGCATGGAAGTTGCGCAAAAGCACGGTGTGCCTGTGGTGATTATGGAACCCGCTCGCGGTGGCCGCTTGGCGGACTTGCCGGAACGTGGTGCGAGTGTTCTGAAAGCTGCCGACCCCGACAAGAGCGTGGTTTCGTGGGCCTATCGATTCTGCTACAACCTGCCCAACGTTATCAGCGTGCTCTCGGGTGTATCGACGTTAGAGCAGATTCAGGAAAACGTGCGCGAATGGAAAGAAAACGAGCCTTTTAACACTTCCGAAGAAAAAGCGCTGGGCGATGCGGTTGACGCTCTGAAGAGTGTGGGGCTGATCCCTTGCACCAACTGTCGCTATTGCGTGAAAGATTGCCCTGCTGGCGTGAAGATTCCCGAAGCCTTGGGTTTGCTGAACTTGGAGAAGATGACCGAGAATCGCGAATTTGCGAAGAGCCAGTACGCTTGGCAAACCCGCGACGGCCGCGCCTCCGCTTGCATTCAATGCGGCGCCTGTGAAGATATGTGCCCGCAAGGCATCAACATTATCGAGCTGCTTGAGGATGCCGCCGATTTCTACGAGTAGCGTGGGAAATTAGGGGCTGGTACCAGTTTCCCGCCCAACGAGCAGGGCCCCGCTTGCGAATTGCATCGCAAGCGGGGCCCTGCTTTTGTGCACTATGGTTAAGTGGGAATCTGGTACCTGTCCCTATATTCCCAGTATCTAAAACGTTAAAAACGCGTTCGAGCGTAACTTTCGAATTAACAACGGTTCAGGCGGATTTCTCATTTGGGGCACAGGCGTTAAAACGATCTGAGAACTCGATTTTCAGCCTCTGTTTTCCTCTTCAACGGCGTAATACTAGCGCCGTGCCCGTCGTCTACGCGTACTCATAGACGACGGGCAGGTTCGAAAGAAGAAGAGGAAAGAGGAAGAACCGAATGGAACAAAAGGCTTGGAACACAAAGCGCGTTGGAATGATGCTTTTGGCTTTGATGATGGCCGCAAGCGCTTTGCTGTTCGCTACGGGTTGCTCGTCGCAGAACAATCAAAAGGAATCGAACGACCCCATTACGATGGTTTGGCTGCCTGATAATTCATCCGCCGACCTCACTCAGTCTCGCGAGGCTATTGGCGATGTGATCAAGAAGGCAACCGGCCGCGACGTTGAGCTGATGACCACCACCGATTACAACGTGGCAATCGAGGCGATTTCTTCCGGTTCTGCTCAGATGGCGCTGCTCGGTGCTGAGGGTTACGTTCAGGCGAATTCGAAGAACGGCGCCGTGCAGGCGGCCTTTACCAACAGCGATGAAAACGGAACGCTTGATGGCGCATGCTACTACAGCCGCATTTGCGTCCCTGTTGACCAGGCCGACAATTACAAGGATGGCGACGGCTATTCCCTGGACAACCTGAAAGGTAAGAAGTTCTCGTTCGTATCCGCAACGTCAACTTCGGGCTTCAAGGTTCCTTCCAATGCCATCATGAAGAAGTGCGGTGTTGAGTCTTCCGACGATCTTCTACAGGACGGCACGTTCTTCAGCAAGGTTATGTTCGGCGATTCCCATCAGGGCTCTGCGGTGAACCTGCTTTCCGGTCAGGTTGACGCTGCTGCATTCGATGACGTTGACGTAGACATGTACTTCGATCTGGTATCTGGCACCGCCAACACTCCCGGCGCCGTATACAAGGTGAAGGACGATGCCGCCGCCCCGTTTGATTCGGTTCACGGCAAGGAGTTCACCATCATCGGCGTAACTCCTGTACTGAACGCACCGTTCTGCTACAACACCGACAAGCTTTCTGCGGATGAGCAGCAGAAGATCACTGAAGCATTCTGCTCCGAGGAAACTGCATCCAACAAGGAGATCTTCGCCGATCCTGACGATGAGAACGCCAAGGCGATCTTCGACAAGGATTCCGACAAGACTTGCTTCGTTGCCTGCGACGATGCATGGTACAACCCCATCCGCGAGCTTGGTGCATAAAGCATGGAGCAACGTCAGGAACTGCTGACCGTTGAGCACCTGACGAAAAGCTACGACGGCAAGGGGAAAGCGTTGCACGACGTGTCGCTTTCCCTTCGTCGTGGCGAGTTCGTCACGGTTATCGGGCCTTCGGGGGCAGGAAAATCCACCTTCTTGCGCTGCATTAATCGCCTAATTGACGCTTCGGAGGGAAGCATCGTGTTTGATGGGCGTGAGATCACCAGCATGAACAAGCGTCAAATGCGCGAAGCACGCCGCGACATCGGGATGATCTTTCAGCACTACAACCTGGTTCATCGAGCGACTGCAATCGAAAACGTTTTGCAAGGGCGCCTGGGGTACCTGTCGAACTTCCGTGGCATTTTCGGCTTGTACAGCGAAGAAGACAAGCGCAGCGCGTTTGAGCTGTTAGACAAAATGGGCCTTGCTGAATTCGCATATCAGCGCGCCGATCAGCTTTCTGGCGGTCAGCAGCAGCGAGTGGGCATTGCGCGTGCGTTGGTGCAGGACCCGCTCTTGATGCTGTGCGATGAGCCCATTGCCAGCCTCGACCCGAAATCTTCCCGCGTGACGATGGAGATGCTTCGTTGGGTTTCCGACGAATTGGGCGTTGCTTGTTTGGTGAACCTGCATCAGGTCGACTACGCCATCGAATATTCCGATCGGATTGTTGCGCTGAAGAAGGGCGTCAAGGTGTTCGACGGCACGCCTGATGAGCTGGACGCAAAAACCATTTCCGACATCTACGGCACTCCGTATGTGCATGAGGGTGCGTATGGCGTGGAAGAGGAGAATGCAGGCGCGCAAGGTGCTGGCATGGCAGGCGCAGTCGTGAGAGGCATTGGCGCGGAAGGGGAGAGCGTTGGTGTAGCGGGTGCCGCTGCAGCCGCGGGAGGCTCGGGCGTGGCGGGTGCTGGCATGGTTGGCGTCGGCGTGGCAGGGCAAGGCGTCAGTACGGAAGGCGCCGCCGAGTTCGACCGGGCTGTCGTGGCTGCGGTGATCGAAGAGGCGAAGGCCGTCACGCGGGCGAATGCCGGGGTGCCCGAAGGGGTGAAAGCTGTCGCTCGTGCCAATGCCGCGGTAGTTGAAGAGAGGAACGCTGTTACGCGAGCAAGCGCTGGCAAGTCGCAGCTGCGGACTGGCGATGCTCCTCATGTTGAGGTGGGCGCATGACCGTCAAGTTTGCGAAGGCAGCAGCCTCCGGCGAAGGACGTTCGATAGCTTTTGCCGGTAATGAAGTCAGGGCAGCAGCTGAGGTCCATACCGCTCGTTGGTTCTTTCGGAAGCGAATGCTGTGCATCGTGGGGTTGGTAGTGGGCTTTCTTGCCATCAACCTGCTTTCCGGTGGGTATGTCGATTTCGACTTCATGGAGGCGGTGGCCGATATTCCCGGTGGTCTTGCCTGGATGGCGGTGAACTTCTTGCCGAGCGCCGCATCGCTCGAAAAGCTGCCGCAGATTATGCCTGCGCTTCTTTCCACGGTGCTCGACTCGATTGCTGCCAGCACTACGGCGGCGCTGTTGGCGTATGTGGTTGCGGTGCTTGGATCGCGTTCGGTGGGACTCGGTGGCGTGGCGCAGGTTTTGGCGCGCGGCATTGCGTCGCTGTTCCGCAACATTCCCGTTGTTGCCTGGGCGTTTATCCTTTTGTTCTCGTTCCATCAAAGCGAGTTCACCGGTTTCTTGGCGCTGTTCCTGGGCAGCTTCGGCTACCTAACCCGCTGCTTTTTGGAAAGCATCGACGAGGTGAGCTCGGGCACTATCGAGGCGCTTCGGGCCACGGGTGCAAGCTATCTGCAAATTGTGGCGCAGGGGGTAATTCCCCTCTCTATCACTTCGGTGGTGAGCTGGATGCTGTACATGGTGGAAACCAACATTCGCGACGCCACTTTGGTGGGCATTCTTACCGGCACGGGCATCGGATTCGTGTTCAACCTGTTCTACAAAAGTTTTCGTTATGACGTGGCGGGGCTGGTGATTCTGCTGATTGTCGCAGTGGTCATCTGCTGCGAAAGCGTTTCCAACTACGTAAGGAGGCGCATCCTATGAAGCAGCTTGCGGAAGAAGGCGCAGCTTGCTGGCCCGTAGCTCATCGGAGCACAGCTTGCGAAGGCGTGGCTTGCACCGGGGCGCGCATTTCGCGAACTGGCAAGATCAAAACGCGCTGCATGAACAAGCCGAATGCGGTGCTTGGGGCAACGCTGGGCGTGCTGGCTGCGGTAACCATGCTCACCTTCGTGTTGATGGATTACGGTGACACGCCACTTTTGGAAGCGGCGGCAAATGCCCTGGGTGACTTTGCCACCATGCTTACACAGCCAGGGCTTGGCGGCCATTTCACCCTTGCCGATTTGGTCGACGGCCTGTTTGTTTCGTTGGCGCTGGCAACGCTCACCACGGTGTTGGGCGCGGTTGTCGCTTTTGTCTTGGGACTTTGCGCTGCCATGAATTTGTCGAACCGCGCAGCATCGAATGCCATCAAAGCGGTTATGTCGTTGTTCCGTGCCGTTCCGACTATCTTGTGGGTGCTTATCTTCACGGTTGCTATCGGCTTGGGTCCCGAAGCGGCGGTGGCGGGCCTCTTGTTCCATGGCATTGCGTACCTGACCAAGGCTTACTCAGAAAGTTTCGAAGAGGTTGACCCTGGCGTGGTGGAAGCGCTACGTGCCTCAGGTGCTTCATGGTGGCAGGTGGTATTTTCCGCTGTTGTGCCCGAAAAGCTGTCCGAGATCCTTTCCTGGACATTCATTCGCTTCGAAATCAACTTTGTCAACGCTGTTGCCGTGGGGGCCGTTGCGGGCGCGGGCGGCATTGGCTATCAGCTGTTTTTGGCGGGCAGCTTCTATTACGACATCCACGAAGTGGGTCTGATCGTGTACTTCTGCTTCGCGGTTGCGGTGGTGCTGGAGCTTCTTTCGACTCAATTACGTAAGCGCTTCATCGTGCAGAACTAGGAGAAAAAAATGAACAGAAAAGAACGTACGCGCGTTTTGGTGGAGGGAAATCGCAAGGTGCTTTCCCGTATGGCGTGCGAAGCGGAACAGCTATACGCCGTTGCGATGGTGAAAGAGCCCGCAGAGGAGCTGGTGATGCTGAAGGTGCGTGAGAGCGCTCAGTGCAGCCTATTTTATCTGGGCGAAGCGCTTATGACCTCGTGTGCGGTTCGCATCGGCGGTGCCCATGGCTACGGCATGGTGCTGGGAGACGACCGCAAGAAAGCCCGCGATTTGGCGGTAGTCGATGCGGTGTATGCCGCAGGCGGCAATGAGATCTTGCTGCTTGCCTGGGAGGGAATGCTCGAAGAAGAGCGACAGCGTTTGACTGAAGCAGAGCAAAAGCGCGCGGAGGCATTGCTCCGTACGCAGGTAGATTTTTCGACGATGGAAGTTTAAGGATGATTGCGAATAACGTAGAAACCCATGTAGCGCAGCGCGCGTTTCGGCAGGTGTTGGACGCCTTTGCTCGTCCTGGCACTGTTGGGCAGGTTGATGCTTTTCCGAAAAGCGGTGAGATTGCGCCAGTACCGGGTTGTTTTGAAACAGCGATTCGTCTTTTTGTTGATCAGGCGGTGAGCTTTTGTGTGGCTGGATCCGAATCGCAGGATATTGCTTGTTGGCTGACCATGCAAACCCATGCAAAGCAGGCGCATGCGCAAGAGGCCGACTTTGTATTGACTCCTGTTGCGAGTGATGCGTTGCACGTCGAAGCGATCGCCCAGGCAAAGCCCGGCACGCTCGAAGAGCCGGAAAAGGGCGCTACGGTTGTTTTGCTGGTCGATTCCATTTCCGCAGCTCCTGCCAAGGGCTTAACGCGCTTTGAGCTTTCGGGGCCTGGCATCGAAAAGACCACCGAACTGTATGTAAGCCAAGCGGAATGGGCACGCGCTCGCGCGGAACGCTCAGACGAGTACCCCTGCGGCATTGAGATCTTGCTCGTTGACGGCGGGGGCAACGTGGCGGCGCTTCCTCGCACTACCTGCATCGAAAATACGTTCGCCTGCTTGGGTGGAAGAAAAGGGGAGGTGGTGTAATGGGGTACGTTGCAGTACGTGGCGGAGGCCTTGCCATCGAAGAAAGCCTCAAGCTCCTTGAGCGCGAGCGCGTTGAAGGTTCGAATGGCGTTTCTGTCGACGCGGTGGAAGATGCGTTTCCCGGTCTTGTGGAACAGGTGATGGGTGAGGCTTCCCTCTATGCGCCTCGTCTTGCCGCTGTGGCGCTGAAACAGGCGCAGGGCTCGCCCGAAGAGGCGGTGTTTTTGCTGCGCGCGTTTCGCTCGACGCTTGAGCGCCCGTATGTCTCACGTGAGATCAGAGGGCAGAATATGGCGGTTGAGCGTCGTATTTCGGCGGCGTTCAAGGATGTTCTTGGCGGTCAGCTGCTCGGGGCGACGCGTGATTATTCCCACCGTTTGATTCGTTTCGATTTGGAGCGCGAGACCGAGGAGGATGCGGCGAAGGCGCGCCGTGCGTACGACGATGAGCTGGATGCGGCATGGGCAGCGCTCAGCGAGGAGCAACGCGAGGAGCATCGTGCTGCTGCGGCGAAGCTGAAGCATATGCCGAAGGTGCTGGACTATCTGCGCAAAGAAGGCTTGATCGACGAATGCGACGGAAATGACGAAGATCCTGTTGATGTGACCATGGAGCCGTTGGTATTCCCTGCGCCGCGTTCTGCGCGTTTGCAGACGCTGGCTCGTGGCATGACCCAGGGCGTGACCACCTTAGGATACGCCGCTATCAGAGGATTCGGCCCTTCGCATCCTACCGTGGGCGAATTGCGCTCTGGCTCAGTGGAGGTGTTAGTTGACCACCCTCTGGACGACGGTGCTGATGAAAATGATGCCTACTATTTGGGCAGTGTTCCCGTGACGGAAGTGGAAAGCGTATTCGCGGTAGATCGTTCCAGGGAAGGTAAGTCGCAGATGGGCTTCAAGGTGGGCTATGGCATGGTGATGGGCCACCAGGAGACGAAGGCGATTGCGATGAGCGTGCTTGATTTCTGCCTTGAGCAGGGCGACAAGCGCTATCCCACGCAGGACGAGGAATTCGTCCTGTATCACGTGGATGGCGTGGAGGCTACCGGCTTCGTTTCCCATTTGAAGCTGCCGCACTATGTAACCTTCCAATCGAAGCTTTCCAGCGTGCGTTCCACGGTGAAGGGGGATGAGCAGTAATGCGTCAGCTTTATAATTTCGCCTTCTTCGACGAGGCCTCGAAGCGCGAGATTCGCCGCGCCATTATCAAGGGCGTTTCCATTCCGGGCCATCAGATCCCCTTTGCTTCGCGCGAAATGCCTATTGGCCGCGGCTGGGGTACGGGCGGCTTGCAGGTTACGTTGGCTCTTATTGGCCAAGACGATGTGCTGAAAGTGATCGATCAGGGCGCCGACGACAGCGTGAATGCCGTGAACATCAAGAAGCTCGTGGCTGAAACCACCGACGTCGAAGTGACTGAGAAAACGCAGCACGCAAGCCTTATCCAATCACGCCATCGTATTCCTGAACAGCCGCTTTTGGCAGATCAGATACTTGTTCTGCAAGTTCCGATGCCAGAGCCCCTGCGCAATTTCGAGCCAAGTGAGGCAAAAACGCGCGTACTTCATGCCGAGGCGGACTACACCGGGGCGTGGCTGGGGCTGTTCGATCAGATTGTGCGCTACGGCCATACCGTCACTAACGCAGATCATCCATGTTTGGTGGAGGGCCGCTACGTGATGGCTCCTTCCCCTATTCCCCGATTCGATACGATGCGGCTCAACATGGCCCAGAACTTGACGCTTTTGGGGGCAGGCCGCGAAAAGAAGATCTATGCCGTCCCGCCCTTTACCCATGTTCACCCGCTCGATTTCGAGGATTACCCCTTTGCGGTGGAGGATTTTGAAGGCAAGAGCTGTTGCTTGTGCGGCGCCACCGATGTGTACCTGGATGAATTGGTGGATGAGGAAACGGGCGAAACCTATTACCAGTGCAACGACACGGCGTACTGCCAGCAAAGGCGAGAGGAGGGGCGCAATGAATAAGGTGCCCGTTATGGATGAAGAGCCCTGTTTGCAGGTGCGCTATGTGTCGAAGCTCTTTGGCGAAGGCTGCGACTATTGCTTGGGCGGTGGCGAGCTGGAGCGCAACATATGCCCAAAGTGCAAGACGGTGCATGCGGTTCGTGATGTGAGCTTAGATTTGTATCCCGGCGAAATCGTGGGAATCGTGGGTGAGTCGGGCAGCGGCAAATCCACCTTTATGCAGTGCCTGTACTTTGATCAGATTGCCACTGCAGGTACGGTGCGCGCTGTTGCCTACGATGGCGGTGGGACGAATTTGCTGGAGCTTTCCTCGCAGCAGAAGCGCAAGGTGCGCAACACGGTGTTGGGCATGGTGTACCAGAACCCGTACTTGGGCTTGCGCATGAATTTTTCTTCCCTTTCGAATATTGCCGAGCAGATGATTGCCGCCGGCAATCGCAACGTGGAATCGATGCGTGCTCGCGGCAATGAGCTTTTAGGGAAGGTGAACATCCCTCTTTCGCGCGCAGGGGATGCACCCGCCACGTTTTCTGGCGGTATGCAGCAGCGCGTTCAGATTGCCAAGGCGCTTTCGAACAACCCTCCCGTGCTGCTTTTGGATGAAGTTACCACGGGCCTCGACCTTTCCGTACAAGCCAGCGTTCTTGACCTGATTCTGCAGATCAAGCGCGATTTCGGCGTAAGCATGCTGGTGGTAAGCCACGATCTGGGCGTTATCCGCATGTTGGCCGATCGTACGTTCGTGATGCTGAACGGACAGGTGGTGGAGCACGGTCTTACCGACCAGGTTCTGGAAGATCCTCAGCATTCCTACACTCAGCAGCTGGTGTATTCGCTGCTGTAAATGGGCCCTTTGCCCAGCGGCGTTTTTCCAGGCGCCGCATAGATTGATAACCCAATGCAAGGAGAAATGCATTTATGGAAGCAAATTCGCTTGTGATTCGCGGAGGCAACGTGGTTACCGAAGATGCGATTCTGCCCAACCACGATATCGTTGTCGAAAACGGAACCATTGCGCGCATTGCGCCGACACTTGCCAACGCTCGCACGATTGATGCGCAGCTTGACGAGAATACATCGGGTATGGTGGTTGATAGGGAAACTGGTTTCCCTGTGGTTGATGCGCGAGGCGCCTATGTGGTGCCGGGCATGATCGACGTTCACTCCGACTATATCGAGTCGGTGGCATCTCCGCGGCCGAGCGTGGTTATGGATCTGCCCACTTCGCTGTACAAGGTTGACCGTGAGCTGGTTTCACATGGCGTAACTACGATCTATCATTCGCTTTCGGTGTACGGGGCTAAGATTTTCGACCACAAGCCCATTCGTAATTTCGAAAATGTGAGCAAGCTTGCCGAAAGCATTTCCGACATGCGCGAAAGCGAAGAGCACGACCACCTTATTCGCCACCGCTTCCATTTGCGCTTGGAGCTTGATTCCGTTGACCGTGTGGACGAAGTGTATAACTACCTGCAGGATGGCAAGGTGGATTTGATCTCGTTCATGGACCATACGCCTGGTCAGGGCCAATATCGTGACTTGCTGGTATTCAGCGACACCATCAAGGGGTACCGCGATGGTATTTCCGACGAAGAGGTTGCTGCCATCGTTGCGGAGCAGCAGGCTGCCGACAAGATTGGCCCCGAGCAGCTGAGCGAGCTTGCCGAACTTGCTCATGAGCAGGGAATTTCGCTTGCTTCTCATGACGACGATTCGAAGGAAAAGCTCGATTACATGGGTACGCTGGGCGCATCGATTTCAGAGTTTCCTGTTGATATGGAAACGGCGCGCGACGCATGCAGCCGAGGCATGTTTACCCTGGCGGGCGCCCCGAACGTGATGATGGGGCACAGCCATGCGGGCAACCTTTCGGCGCGTGAAGGTGTTGCCCAGGGCGTGATCACTATGCTGTGCAGCGATTACTACCCGGCGGCCCTTATCGATGCGGTATTTATCCTACATCGCGAATGCGCAATGCCCCTTCCCGAAGCGTTTGCGTTGGTGACGGCTAATCCCGCCAAGGCGGTGGGTATTTATTCCGAAGTTGGCACGCTTACGGTTGGCAAGCGAGCGGACATTTTGTTGGTGCGCGAAATCGGATGCACGCCCGACGCGCAAACTACCACGCCGGTTATTACGCGTGCTTTCGTGGGCGGCAATTCGGTGTACCGTTCTCATTACCCCGATCAGCCTCATGGTTACGATCGCTAGGGGCTGCCATGAAGGAACTTCTGAAAATCGACGATCTTTCCAAGTCGTTTGTGATGCATCGTGCACAGCGCCGCATTCTGGGTTGCCAGCACATCAACCTTTCGCTTATGCCGGGCGAGTTTGTGGGCATTACAGGGCGCAGCGGGTCGGGTAAATCGACCATCCTGCGTTGCATCTACCGCACCAATTTGCCGGAGTCGGGCGCCATTTGGTACGACTCGGAATCGTTCGGGGCGCTCGATTTGTGTCAGGCGAGTGAGCGCCAGATGATCTACCTGCGCAAATACGAAATGGGCTACGTTTCGCAATTCTTGAATGCCTTGCCGCGTCAAACCGCTTACGACATCGTTCTGAAGAGCGCCTTGGAAACCTTTGGCGCCGATGAAGAGGAAAGGGCAACGTGGGAGACCGAGCGTATGCTGCGCCATTTCGACATCGATGAGTCGTTGTGGCTGTTGTATCCGCGTACGTTTTCTGGCGGCGAAAAGCTTCGCTTGAATATTGCTGCCGCCATGATCAAGCAGCCTCGTTTGCTGCTACTCGACGAGCCAACTGCCTCGTTGGACGCGGCGTCGAAGGTGAAGGTGCGTGAGCTGATTGAGCAACTGAAGGCGCAGGGAACCACGATGTTGGGAATATTCCACGACCTCGAGTTCATGGAGGGCCTGTGCGACCATGAGTTCAATATGCAAAAGGGAGAGATAGTGCAATGAGCGAATGGCAGGGCACCAAAGAGCGTACCGCGCAGGCGTTTCGGCAGGAGCCGCTGTGGGATTTGCTGGGGGTACAGCCCGGCAGGGAGTTCCGCGCCGACTTGCATGCGCATACGACGCTTTCCGATGGGTCGGATTCGTTTTTGGAGCTGATGGGGAAGGCTCGCGTGCGAGGGGTTACCCATCTGGCGGTAACGAACCACGACACCACCGTTGGGCTTGACGCTGTCCGGCAGCAGGCGGCAGAGCATGGGTTTTCAGTCGTGTGCGGCGTGGAGATCAGTGCCTGGGATTCGACTGCAAAGCGACGCGTGCATCTTTTGGGATTGGGCATGCCCGCCGATGCCCCGGCAGTGCGCGATTTGTGCTCGGGCACCTTGGAGCGCCGCACCGCCAATACGGCGTGGCAGATGCGGCAGCTGCTTGACGCAGGCTACGATGTGGACGTTGAGTATGCGGCGCAGCTGGCTGGACAGTCGACAGGGTTCTACAAGCAGCATCTGATGGCTGCGTTGACCGATGCCGCTTTCAGCAGCGCAGAGTACCAATTCCTGTACAAGACGCTGTTCAAGGGCGGCGGTATTGCGCAGCGCGATATCGAGTACGTTGACATGTGTGATGCCGTGGCTGCCATTGCGGCTGACGGTGGATTGCCCGTTTTGGCACATCCCGGCCAGTTCGACAATTACGAGGCGCTGCCTGCGCTCGTTGATGCGGGGCTTGTTGGCATCGAGAAGTATCATCCCGATCATGACTATCGCGATACGCAACTCTGTGAAGAGTTGGCCGCACGCTACAGCCTGTTTTGCACAGGCGGCTCCGACTATCACGGACGCTTTGGCAAGGTGCCGTATCCTGGCTACCGTTTCATAGTGGGCCAGGCGTTCTAGGTGGGAAATAGGGACAGGTACCAGATTCCCGCTTACGCCATAGCACACAAAAGCGGGGCCCGCTTGCGAACTACATCGCAAGCGGGCCCCGCTCGTTGGGTGGGAATCTGGTACCTGTCCCTATTTCCCACTTACAGGCCGAGGCCGCCCATGTTGTGGAAGCGCTTCTGCAACATGTCGGTGGGGTAGGCGGTATCGCAGAATTGTTCGATGGGATTCTGCGGTGGAATGCCATCGGTGCGGGCATCGGCGCGCAGCAGAACGATGATGGTCATGACAATGTCGAGCGCCATGAAGATGGAAAGCGCTGCCGTTGCCATGCGGTACGGGGCGCCGGTGGTGTTCACTCGGTTGAAGATGCGCTGACACAATTGCAGGCCAACCTTTACCCACAGCACGCCAATGGTGCCCCAGATCAGGCAATGGAACACATCGGTGCGCCCATCGAAGTTGAGGGGGATGTTCAGGTAGCTCCACGCAACCACGCCCCAGAATGTTTCCATGGCCCAGCTGGCGAAGTACTCAAGGCTGCCGCCCACCACGGCGCTCACTGCTAAAAGCAGCGGGACTCCTTTGTCCTGCAAGGGTTCGAGCAGCATGGTTAGCAGAACTGCCGCCAACCCGTAGATGGGCGAAAATGGACCCCAGATGAAGCCGGCGCGGCTTTCCAATTCGCCGAACGCCACCAGGTGCTGTAGCGTTTCGCCCACAAGTCCTACGACGGACATGCCCATGAAAATCCAAACCAGTTGGCCTGGATGTTCGGCAAGATGCGTTTGCTCGTGGGTTGCCGAAGCGGCATGACGGTTTAGTTCGCGAGCAAGTTCCACCACGGCAATCCTTTCATTCGGGGACTTGTTGTTTGCTGGCAGTGCGGCTCCCTTTGAGGGGAGGGCGCTGCGTTATTTGGCGCTAGTGCGGCATCGGTTGCGTGCGGTCTCCTTTGGGGCGTGGCGCACTCGATGCGTGTTTGCGCGATGCTGCCTTTGCACGACGCTGCCTTCGCAAGAGCGGCATCGGCACATGCAAAGGCGGGTGGCCGTTGCGCAGGGATCGCGCGAAAGCGATTTTCCTGCGTTGGTCGCCGCACGGACATGCCAAAGACTTTTCTTGCGTAGCGAAGTTCCGCCCCAATGCACTCAACGTGCGTTTGCATAACGTCCAGCAGAGGCCAATGCGCTCAGCGTGGTTCGCGCGATGCCCGCAGAGGTCGACGCGCTCGTCCGCTATCCCACAGAGGCCAATGCACTCAACGTGCGTTTGCGCAGCGTCCTCGTGGAAGTCGATGCGCTCACGCGCGTTTGCGCAGTATTGCTCATTGTAGCCCTCGCGCCTTACGGCGGGCGAAAGGGGCAGGAAAACTACACCGCTTTGCGCGCGCATTGATTCTTAGGGTTACTCCAGCACGTCGCGACACTCAAAGAGAGCGGATGCCAGGTTCGCCAAGCGAACGGTGTACAGGCCGCCGTCGGGCGAATTGGTCATGGTGCTCATAAGGTAGGTGGTGCCGTCGGTGCATTTGATGAGCCCAGCATCGCACAGGCCGGTGAAGCGTTCGCGACCAGCGCACCAGCCTGCTTTGTTGAGCACGGCTTCGACTCCCTCATCGTCGCTCACGCCGGAACGGATGAACGATACGTTCGTCTGCTCGTAGAGAGATGCCAGGTTTTGTGCGGTGGGCGTATTGGTTTTGAGGTACTGGTACGTGTGCAGCCACAGCAAGGCGGATTCGCGCGCGGAATAGCGCGGGAAGTGAGTGTCGTACATGATTTCGGAATCCACGCCGCAGGAATTGAGCCATTCGGCAAACCCTGCGCTGTCGTAGGAGTTGCGCAAACTGCTGAACGCGTTGTTGTCCGAATAGAGAATCATGGGCTGTATCAGGGAATATATAGACGAGGAAACGCCGGAGCCTGCTGCTTCGCTGCCAGATGGGTAGGGGACGTCGTTGTCGCCCAGGTGTTGGCACAGGTAGGCGGCATAAGGACCCTTGAACGAGCTGGCGCCGTAAACGCGCGAGTCAAGGTCGTAGGCGATGCCTTTGCCGGTGTTCAGGTTGATCAGCGTGAAGCCAACGGTGTAGCCGCCGCCTTCGATGCTTTGGGTAGCTGCGGCGAGAGATTCTTGCTGCTCTTCGGAAAGCGGTGCGGCATCTTCGCCTTCCATCAGGGAAAATGTGCCAGGGGTGGTGGTGAAGGAATCGACGCTATTGAGCGCGTCGGGCGTGAGGCGTTGAGCTACGAGCCCTGCTGCCGCTTCGTCTGCGGCTGCATCCGTGGTGGTTGCGACGGCGTTTGCTGCGTAGTTTGCAAAGCCGCTGCTCGGGGGAATGCCGTTAGGGGAGGGCTTGCTGTTTGATGCCACGGCAGCGCCAATGCCCACCACAGCGCACAGCGCGATGGCTGCGGCGATGGCGGTAGCTTTCTTGTGCAGGCCGAGGAAGTCTCCGGCTTTCTGGAGGTATGCGGATGCCGTTTCTGCTGCGTGGGAAGTGCGGTGCTCGACGGGCGCCGGCTTCGCTGCGTGGGCGGCGTGGTGTTCGTCGGATGTTGCCCTTGCTGCGTGGGCGGCGCTGTCGCTCTCCGGCGAGGTTGCGCTGTCGTGACCGGGCAGTTCGGGCCCGCCATGCTCCAGTGGGGTGGCGCTGTTGTGATGGGACGACTCGGCGCCGTCATGCTCCAGCGAGTCGGCCCCGCCGCCGCGCTCGTCTGTGTCGTTGATGTTGTTGGTGTAGGTATCTTTTTCGCTCATGTTCGCCATACTACGCGAGCACGTTTTCAGCGCCGTTTCTTGGCGGAAGGCACCAAAATAATTTCACGGTTTCTTGGACGCGTCAGCGCGTGGTGTTGAATTGGCAGATGTTTCGTTTGCACGTTGTCCCCCAGCTCCGTGACGCCACGGTGCGTTCTCGGGCGCTCGGCGATGGCAATATTTCGCCCTGGTGCGTTCCCAGGCGGCTATCCGTGGCAATATTCTCGCTTCATGCATCCCCGAAGGGGCCTCGGACGGGGAAAGCGCCCCTCCCTGGCAACATATCGCCGCCGTGCATCCAAAACGAGCTGGCTTTGGCAATATTCTGTCTCTTATACACATCTCTGAGCCCA
>ENA-OUQH01001446-OUQH01001446.1-human-gut-metagenome-genome-assembly--contig:-NODE-1446-length-15799-cov-4.904027_pt1 | contig 15799 bp, 15 predicted proteins | sample MGYA00237948_ERZ548828 | MGnify/ENA primary metagenome ERZ548828 (study PRJEB26490, sample SAMN05194711) | human gut metagenome | biome: terrestrial biome; feature: human-associated habitat; material...
GTCCCATCCGGCAATAAAACAGCCTTCATCCTCTGAAACTTCTCAACCGGCGCATAAGCCTCCTCAAGCTCCTCAATCACCCGGAACTCTTCCTCATAACATCCGACAGACACCGCACTTCTCACATCACTGCCGACAAAAACCTCATAACATCCCTCTTCCAGAACATAACAGGATTTGTGTCCTGTCACTCCACTGTCATCATAAGAGGCCATATCATATTTGGGAATGATGATAACAAGTTCTTCTTTTTCACCCGGTGCCAGTTCCCGGGTTTTTGCAAATCCGATCAGCTTTCTTGCCGGATTTCCAAGTTTACCCTGCGGTGCTTTTACATAAACCTGTACAACCTCTTTGCCCCTCACATCACCGAGGAGCTGTGGGAGCAGCTGGACTTTGCCGCAAAGACCGGCAAAATGTGCTGCCAGGCGGAGTGGCCGGTATATGACGCCAGCAAGACCGTGGCTTCCTCTGTGGAGATGGCCATTCAGGTCAACGGCAAGATGAAGGGCACCGTCACCGTGGCTGTGGACAGCGACGAGGAGACCGTCAAGGCCGCCGCACTGTCTGTGGATAAGGTGCAGAAGGCCACCGAGGGGATGCAGATCGTCAAGACCATTCTGGTCAAGAACCGTCTGATCAACCTGATCGTAAAGCCCCGGTAAGGGAAAACGATCGGCTCAAATGCGGGAAACCATCAAATTTTTCGGATTTGAGAAAAAATCCTTGACTTTCTTCTGATTATTTCCTATAATGATGTACGTTAAGGCTATACGTAGCCCCTAAGCATCCAGGATCAAGCCGGATGTCTCGGAGGGAGGGAAATATAAATGTCTGAGATTCATGTCAAGGAAGGCGAATCCATCGATAGCGCACTGAAGCGTTTCAAGCGTAGCTGCGCTAAGGCAGGCGTTATCGCCGAGGTTCGCAAGAGAGAGCATTATGAAAGCCCCAGCGTGAAGCGTCGCAAGAAGTCTGAGGCCGCTCGCAAGAACAAGAATAAGCGCTACTATTGATCAATAAAAACGCAGCATCTTTTGATGCTGCGTTTTTATATGCCCGCTCCGTATTTTCCTGCCAAAATGCAGTGCTGCAGCCCTGCGCCTGATTGACTTTTTGCACAAAAGTTGTTAAAATAAACACTAAGCAGAACTTTATTTTACATAAGGAAGTGGTTTTATGAATCTGACTCCTGAGCAGCAGGCTCTGCTCAACGGCGAAAAAGGCGAGATGATGGCCAAGGTCATGAAGACCCTCGTCATGTATGGAGACACTTTTGGTGCGGAGCGCATGGTTCCCGTCACCAGCGAGTATGGTCATACAGTCATTTCATACGGTCTGGCCGCGCTCAAGCCTGTTTATGACCTATTTGACCGGCTCATCGACGCGGGGCTGACCAACGGTCAGAAGTTTACCGCGGATCCGCGCCCGCTGGATAAGAATGTGCCGACAAGCTTTCTTGAGGACATCGTGTTCAAGAAAATAATGTACACCCAGCAGGATCGCTTTGAGGAGCAGCTCCGCAAGCTCGGCATCACGGATGAGGACGCCTATTCCTGCACCTGCTATGTTGATCAGATGGGGAACAAGCCCAAGAAGGGCGACGTGCTCAGCTGGGCGGAAAGCTCCGCCGTCGTGTACGCAAACTCCGTCCTCGGCGCGCGCTGCAACCGCAACTCCGGTATGATCGAGCTGATGGGCTCCATCGCTGGCTTCGTGCCTGAATTCGGTCTGCTGACCGACGAGGGGCGCAAGGCCACATGGATAATCGACGTCAGGTGTGAGCATAAGCCCGAGGCGCAGCTGCTCGGCTCCGCGATCGGCATGAAGGTCATGGAGGAAGTGCCGTATGTCAGAGGTCTCGACAAGTGGCTCGGCACGGAGCTTGACGACGAGGCATGTACATATCTGAAGGATTTCGGCGCGGCGACGGCATCCAACGGCGCGGTCGGCCTGTTCCATATCGAGAACTTGACTCCCGAAGCGAAGGAGCAGGGCGAGGCGCTTATCAAGGAGGGCGCGCAGGTGTACGTCATTGACGACGCCGAGCTTCAGCGCGTGCAGGATAACTATCCGGTCATCTGGAAGGACAAGAACGCGAAGCCGGAGCTGTGTTTTGTCGGCTGCCCGCATATGACGCTCAAGCAGATGGAGGACTGGGCGGACGCGATAGGCGAGAAGCTCAAGGCCAACGGCATGGACAAGATAAGCGTCCCGACCGTGTTTACCGCGTCTCCGGCGGTCATAAAGGAGCTGAACAAGGGCGTCTACGCATCGAAGCTCGCCAGCTACGGCGTGATCGTCAGCTATATCTGCCCGCTGATGTACATGAATAACCCGCTGTGCAAGAAGAAAGCTGTCATCACTTCGTCCAACAAGCTGCGCACATATACGAGCGCGCGGTTTTATAAGGAGAACGAGATACTTGACATCATCACGGCCAAGGAGGAGAAGAAATGAAGCAGTTCAAAGGACGGGTCATAGTTCCCGGAACATGTACGGCGGAGGCTCTGGTGAGCCACGGCGGCTTTAACACCTTGGCAAGCTACCAGATGGCGATGATGTTCGGCGATAAAAAGGTCAAGTGCGGCGACCAGAATAATCCGGATCTGTATAAGCAGTCCATGCTGGGCAAGGCTCTCTGCCTGCCGCAGACGATAGGCTCAACGACCGGCGGCATGGTGCTGTATACCGTGTGCTCGCGGCATCTTCAGCCTGCGTGCATGCTCTTTAGCATGCCGATAGATTCTCTTGCTGCATCCGGCGCGATACTCGCAGACGTCTGGACGGATGCGAAGATGCCGGTCGTCGACCAGCTCGGCGACGAATTCCTCGAATACGTCAAGACCGGCATGACCGTCACCGTCAAGGACGACGGCGTCGTTGAAGTGGAATAAAATGCTGCATCCCCCGTGACGTTTGCGTCATGGGGGATGTTTGTAATCCGTGGACTCGAATCCCCTACGGGGACTAGGCGGCTGACGCCGCCGTCGCCGGAGCGCGGCCGAGTCGAACGACTACCAATACCAAAATCAGTCGATTTTGAGAATAAATAAAAAACCAAATCGAAGCCCAACGAAGTGGGTTTGATTTGGAAAAGGAAGAAGGAGCTAACATAGTGCAGTTTTCGCCGCAAGGCGGAAACGGAACAGTGTTTGCTCCTTCTGACGTGGTGCCGGTGACCGGACTCGAACCGGTACGTTGTTGCCAACGAGGGATTTTAAGTCCCTTGTGTCTACCATTCCACCACACCGGCGCATTGAACATTTTTATATAATTTACCACCATATCTGTAAATAGTCAAGGATTTACTATGACGGTGTTCCAGCGCGGGTGCAGGCGGCACAAATTTTGGGCATGAGAACAGCGCGTTAACCAAGCTTTGTATATTTAATGCGCTCAAGCCGATGGGCTTGGGCTATTTCATATAATACTCCTCAACGCTGACGGAGGCGATGGTGGACAGCAGGAGGAGCGCGGGGGGCGTTTCGCTGAGCGTCAGGGCGGCGTAATATGTATCATAGTGGAGCACGTAGTCGCCGCCGCAGATAACAAAGAGAATTATCGAAACGGCGAGCAGCGCGCAGCTTATGCGCAGGGAATTTATAAATATGAACCACGCGGCAGGGTGCATCCGGAGCATCCTGCTGATTATTTTTTTCATATGCAGCACCTCAAGGCAATCTTACGCGATGCGGGCACGCGTTTCAAGCTGTATATTTTGCCAGCACTCCGCCGCGTAGGCGGCCGGGACTTCATAGAGACGGTCCGAGGCGCGGGCTTCAGGCTGGTTTCATGAAAAAAGTCCTGCGTGTATAGCACGCAGGACTCAGCCTGTAGACAAAGCTGTCGGCAATGTATAGAATTGCATGGGGAGAGTGCAGAGAGGGGACGGGAGTCCCCTTTCTGCGTTCAATCCGAGCTTATTCAGGAGTGTTTTTGAATACTCCTGAATAAGTTTTCAAGGCGTCGAACTTTGTCGACGCCTTGAGTCCTGCGTGTATAGCACGCAGGACTTTTATGATCTTATGCGCCGAGCATCCCCATGATATCGTCCATCGAGAAGTTCGACTTGTAATACGAAAGCTCGCCCGCGATGAGTTCGTCGAGGACGCGCATTCCAAGCAGCTCGACGGGCGCCTTGTCGTCGGTGAGGATATTGCTGCCGCCGGTGTACTCGGTGAGGCGCTGCGCCACGGTGGCCATCATCTCGGCATAGCGCGCATTCGTGAGCTTCGCGCGGCTCTCGTCAAAGGTCTGCTCCAGCGTGTCGGCATTGGTGCAGAAAACCTCAGTGTTAGTGTTGCCCGCGACGTCGGCGATATACGTGCGCTTGAAGACGCTCGCCATCGTGTCGCACAGATACTCGTTGAGAGAGCCGTTTTCGCGAGAGGTCATGTTCAGGTTCACGACCATGACGCCCTCGGGCTTGAGATGCCGCGATACCTCGGAGAAGAATTCAACGCTGGAGAGCTGAAAGGGAATGGTGATATCCTGATATGCGTCGACCATTATCACGTCGAACAGCTCGTCCGACGCGCTGAGGAAAGCCCGCCCGTCCGCAACGGCGACTTCGACGCTGTCCGGCAGGGAGAAATATTCATGCGCGATGTCGGCAATCTTGCCGTCTATCTCCGCGCCCGTGACCGAGATGCCAGGGAAATACCGCGTGCAGTAGCTGGCGAAGGTGCCGGAACCCATACCGAGGATCATCACGCTGCGGCCGCTGCTGTCGGAGCCGTCAAGCCCCGCCATGCACGGAGCGGCGAGCGCATAGTCGTAGTACATGCCGGTAAGCTCAGCGTCCTTGGGCTGCACAGACTGCACGCCGAACAGGACGTTCGTTGCTAGAACGGTCTGGTGCGCGTCGTCCTTGACCTGAAGGTAGTTGTATATCGACTCGTCCTCGAGCGCCAGATCCTTCTCCCAGAACGCGAAGCTGTAAGACGGAACGCCGAAGCCGAGCGCGCAGATCAGTATGACGGCGATGCAGCCGGCGACGGTCTTTTTGCGCTCGAATGAAGTACGCAATGCCGATGGCGGCCAGCACGCCGGAGAAGATCAGGAACGTGGCCGCAGTGCCGACGGCGGGAATGGTGACAAAGGTCGGAACAAAGGTTCCGATGATGCTGCCGATGGTGTTGAGCGCGTTGAGCCGCCCGACGGTCTTGCCGGTATCGTCCAGATTATCGACCGTGAACTTCGTCAGCGACGGGGTAACGGTGCCGAGCAGGACGCAGGGAAAGGCGAATATGAGCAGGCATGCCGCGAACGCCGCCCAGACGAGGAAATTCTTCGTGATGAACGTCGCAAGCAGGAACGATATACCGGCTATCATCCAGCGCCCGACAAAGGGAATGAGCGCTATCCAAATCGCGGCGATGATGACGCGGCGATACAGCCGGTCAGGCGATTTGCTCTTGTCCGCCATGCTGCCGCCCCACACGTTGCCGACGGCCATGGCGATCATAATAACGCCGATTATGACTGTCCACACGATCTGAGACGAGCTGAAATAGGGCGCCATAAGCCTGCTGGCTCCAAGCTCGACCGCCATCACGGACATGCCGGCGAAAAACTCCGTCAGATACAGAAACCATTTGGTATTTATCAGCTTGTTGTTCATTCAGACCCGCCTTGCTGCATGAGAATTCATCATGCAAAAGTGTAACATCATTCTGAAGTATTGTCAATTGACCCGACATGCTATGTTCATCAAATCTTAATGATAATTAAGGCGTATCTTCAGGATGCGGAGCCTGTCGTTTGTTGACGGGGCGGCGGGGGATATGCTATAATTCTGGCACCGAGGGAGGCAAGGCCGTTGCGATTTTTAAAACGACACAAAGAGCTGCTCTGGTTTGGACTGTTTGCCGTCGTGAGCGCCGCATATTTTTCGCTGCAATTTCTGGGACTGCGGCATCACCTCATTCATACGCCGGTTGACGATGTTATTCCGTTTGTACCGGCGTTTATTATTCCGTACGTCCTGTGGTACTTTTACGTTCCCGGCATGATGCTGTTCATGTGCTTCAAGGACAGGGAAGTGTTCATGCGTCAGGTGGCGACGCTGTTTACGGGCGCGTTCATATGCATCGCAGTTTTCGCACTGTACCCGACGAGGATCGATTTCCGGCCTGACGCGTCGGGGGACGGGCTGCTGCTCGCCCTGTGCAGGCTGATCTATGCAAACGATCAGCCGTATAACGTCCTGCCGAGCCTGCACTGCTATGAGGCGACGGCGATACATCTCGCAAGCTTTGGCGGCGCGGCGGGGCGCAGATACAAGGGACTGAGGGCGGCGTCCGCGGTCATTGCGGTGCTTATCTGCCTGTCGACCCTGTTTGTGAAGCAGCATTCGGTGCTCGATCTGGTATCCGGCTGCCTGCTGGCGGGGCTTGTGTATGCTGCCGTCGTGTATTTAAGAAATAGAAAGATGAGAGGAATAGAATAAATGCCTGTAAAGGGAATGAATCTGCTGCTGATAAAGCCGTTTAATTTTGTGCACATCTGCCTGCTGGCAGTTGGAGTAGGCGCGATATATCTGATATGGTACAAGCTGCGCGGCAAACCGGAAAAGACGCGCGAGCGCTTTCTTATCGGCCTGTGCATTGCAAATATTGTGCTATACATTGCCTATAAGGCGTTCCTGTCGGTCGATGCGGAGTTTGTGCAGGTGTCCGGACTTGAAAAATTCAACTGGTTCAATGAGCTGCCGCTCCAGCTCTGCAACATCAATCTGTTCCTTATCCCGATAGGGATACTCACAAGGAGACGCGGAATCCTCGGCTTTGCGTTCTTCATCGCGCCGCTCGGCGCGGCCATGGCGCTCACGTTTCCAGAGATCGCGTTCAATGGCTATTCGCTGCTGCTGCCGCGTATGCTGGGCTTTTACCTTACGCACCTGCTGCTCATTGTATGCGGCATCAGCCTGACGACGCTTGGCTTTTACCGGCCGGAGTACCGAGATTTCCCTGGAATTATCGCCGCTTTTATAGTTCTCTCGCTGGGGGCGCACCTCGTCAATACCATCCTGCGAAATACGGTATGCCCGCAGGCGGATTATTTCTTCACCTACGGCGCGGATATCAGCGTCCTGAATATGCTGTGGAGCGTCATTCCGATACCGTATGTGTACCTGTTGCCTGCGCTGGCTGTGCTGCTGGCGTACATGGGGGCGATAACCCTCGGCTTCAACACCGTTGACCGCCTGAGGGATGACTCTGCTGTCACCGCGGAGCAGTAAATTTCATACGCGAATCAGACCGGCAGGTGAGATCTCACCTGCCGCTTTTTTGAAATACTTCAAATTTTGACTTGACATCGATATGTGATTAACATAGTATTATATAGGTAATTAAAACGAAGAGCGGGGGTGGGGGTATCAATCTTCAACATTTGGTCTATTTCTCGGAACTTGCAAGAACTCTTCACTATACTGAAGCGGCGAGAAAGCTGTATATCTCTCAGCCCAGCCTGAGCTATGCCATATCCTCACTGGAGAAGGAGCTTGGCTGCACGCTGTTTGTAAAAGGCTCGCATAATCTGAAGCTGAGCAAGGAGGGCGCGATATTTTACAAGTATGTCGTCAAGGCGCTGGAGCAGCTTGACGCGGGCAGAGAGGCCGTTGATGATATGATAAGGTCGAGCAGTCAGGTGGTCTCGATCGCCTTCATTTACACCCTTGGCACGACGATCATACCGGGGCTCACCTCGTCCTTCAAGGAGGAGACGGGGAACAGGAACCTCATCTTCAAGCTTATACACGGTAACACGACGAATGTCCTTGCCGCGCTCAAGAGCAAGAACATCGATCTCGCGTTCTGCTCATATGTTGAGGACGAGCCGGATGTCGAGTTCATCCCGTACATAGATCAGGAGCTGGTGTTGATATGCCCGCAGGATCACCCGCTGGCGGTGTACAGAGAGGTCGATCTCGCGGAAGCGGCGAAGTATCCGATGGTGCACTTCATCGAGGAGTGCTCGATGCGCAAGTTTATAAACTCCATGTTCTGCAGCGTAGGCGATCCGCCTCCCATAGCCTGCGAGGTGGAGAACGACATGACGGTGGCGAGCATGGTCAACAACGGCATGGGCTTTGCGGTGGTGCCGTATGAGCACTTCCTGCGCAGCTGCAATGTCAGGATCATCCCGATAAAGAACCCGCAGTACAAGCTGTACATATATCTGGCGTACCTCAAGGATTATGAGCTGCCGCAGATGGCGCGTGCGTTCAGGGACTGGGCGCTCAAAAAGTCAAAGCTTGATCTTGAGAAGCTGCCGCCGCAGGTAATATGCGCAGATAGAAAAAATTGATAAAAAAATAGAATAATTTAATAATTAACAAATAGCTGTGCACTTTCGCCAAAAAAATCACAGGTTTTTGGCGAAAGTGTTTTGCGTTATTTAGTTTGCGTATAAACTCATCAAAAATCTTGATTAGACAGCGGATGAGATGACTGTTAAAATAATAACGTCAAATATAAGACATCTCTTGATATCTAAGGAGGAAAGAAATATGGAATATCCGTCTATATTCTCGCCGCTGACTGTGAAGAGTATGACCGTGAAGAACCGCATCGCGATGCTCCCCATGGGCAGCAACATGGGCGGGGAGTTCGGCAATATCACCGACGACCACATCCGCTACTATGAGCAGCGCGCCAAGGGCGGCACGGGGCTTATAATCGTTGAAAACGCATGTGTGTACAAGCAGGGACTGAACGGCACGACGCAGATCCGCATCGACAAGGATCGCTACATCCCCGGCTTTAGCCGTCTCGTCGAGCGCATCCATTCCTACGGCGCATGTGCCTCCCTTCAGATAAACCACGCCGGCGCGGGCGCCATCCCCGAGCGCACCGGCATGGAGAGCCTGAGCGCTTCCTGCGAGCCCAACAAGGCCGGCGGTCCCATCCCTCGGCCGATGACCAAGGACGAGATCATGCACGCCGTCAAATGCTTCGGCGACGCGGCGGCACGCGCGGTCGCGGCAGGCTTTGACGCCGTGGAAGTCCACTGCGGACATTCCTATCTCATAAGCCAGTTCACATCCCCGATATACAACAAGCGCGATGATGAATTCGGCGGCAGCATCGAGAACCGCGCCCGCATGGGACGGCTCGTGCTTCAGGAGGTTCGCAGACGTGTCGGGAAAAACTTCCCCGTAGGCATCCGTATCACCTCGGATGATATGGTCGCCGGCGGCAACACCTTCAAGGATACACTGGAGATACTCAAATACTGGGACGAGTACGTTGACGTCTACAACGTCTCCCTCGCGCTCAACTGCACCATGCAGTATCAGCTCGACCTCATGCACTTTGAGGACGGCTGGCGCACCGGATATGCGAAGAAGGTGAAAGAGACCTTCGGAAAGCCCGTCATCGCAATGGGCAACATCCGAACTCCGGAGCTTGCCGAGAAGCTGATACACGACGGCGTGACCGATTTCATCGGCATGGGCAGAGGCCTTATCGCGGAGCCGCAATGGGTCAACAAGGTGGCGAGCGGCCGCGAGGACTGCCTGAGAAAGTGCATCTCCTGCAACATCGGCTGCATCGGCAACCGCCTTGCCAACAACGTCGGCATCCACTGCACGATAAACCCCGACCTCATCCACAATGACGAGTACAAGGAGAAGAAGGTCTCCAGGCCGACGAACGTCGTCGTAGTCGGCGGCGGCACGGCCGGACTCGAAGCGGCCTGCACCGCGGCGGAAGTCGGCTGCACGAGCTTCCTGCTCGAAAAGAGCGCCGAACTCGGCGGCCTTGCGAGAAAGATCAGCACATTCCCCGAAAAGAGCCGCATCCGCCAGTTCGTTGATTACCAGACGCACCGCGCGGCGGGGCTGCACAATCTCTTTGTGTTCACCGAGGCTGACTGCAGCGTCGAAGCGGTCAAGAAGCTGCATCCGGACGTCGTCATCAACGCCACCGGCTCTGCGCCGCTGCTGCCCCCGATAAAGGGACTCAAGGAGCGGGTCGATGCGGGGAACGGCAAGGTGCTCACCGCGCTCTACATCATTGCGCACATGGACGAGTTCACCGCCATGGATCTGACCGGAAAGAACGTGACCGTAGTCGGCGGCGGCCTTGTCGGCGTTGACGTCGCGGAGTTCTTCGCAAGGAGAAACGCGAAGGTGACGATGGTCGAGATGGCAGACGAGATAGGCCGCGAGCTTGACCCGATCAACCGCTGTGCGTTCAAGGAGCTTGCCGAGCAGAAGAACATCCGCCTGCTGACCGGAACCAAGCTGCTTGAGGTCAAGGACGGCAGCTTCATCATCGATACCGGCGCCGAGACGCAGGAGCTCGACTTCGACTACGGCATGGTCTGCATGGGCATGGCGCCTGTCAGAACTCTGGACGAGCCGCTGCGCGAGTACTGCCTAGAAAACGGCATCGAATACGCGAACATCGGCGACAGCAAGAAGACCAGAAAGATAATCAACGGCGTTCAGGAAGGCCGAAACGTCCTGAAGATACTGGAAAAGATGGAGATTCTCCACTGAAAAAAATAAAGGAGGAAAAAATTATGCCGGATATCAACGGTAAGACACTGCTTGTGGGGCTGCTCGCAACCCCCATCCGCCACAGCAACTCGCCCAGAATGCAGAGCGAGGCATTCGCAATGACTGGGGTAAACTGCGTACAGCTCGCCTTCGAGGTCGGCAACGAGCAGCTCGAGGATGCCGTGAAGGGGCTTCGCGCCCTCGGCGCGGTGGGCTTCAACGTGTCGATGCCCAATAAGCGCATGGTCACTCAGTACCTCGACGAGCTTTCCACCGCCGCCGCGCTCAGCGGCTCGGTCAACACCGTCGTCAACGACAACGGCAGGCTAATAGGCCACAATACGGACGGCTACGGCTTCTGGGAATCGCTCCGCAGAAACAACATAGAGTTCGTCAGCAAGAAGGCAACTCTCGTAGGCCCCGGCGGCGTCGGCGCTGCGATATGCGTGCAGGGCGCGCTCGACGGCCTCGGCGAGATAGCCATCTTCACGCGGGTCGGCAAGTCCGAAAAGACTGCGAAGGAGCTTGTCGAAAAGATAAACGCGAACACCTCCTGCAAGGCCGCAATGTACATGATCGAGGATGAGGCCGTGCTGCGGGAGCAGATCGCGGACAGCGACCTGTACATCAACGCCACCGGCGTCGGCATGGGCAGCCGCGCGGGCGAGAGCGTCATCACCGACGGCAGCATGTTCCGTCCGGAGCTTACCGTATGCGATGTCATATACGCTCCGCTCAAGACCAGACTTCTCGAGATAGCCGAGGAGCGTGGCTGCCGCACCATCAATGGTCTGGATATGATGCTCTGCCAGGGGGCAAAGGGCTTTGAGCTCTGGACCGGAAAGACCTTCCCGATGGAAGAAATACGCGCAATGTTCTTTTGATATAAAATAAGGGAGGATAAGCAAGGTATGAAAGGGAAAAACAAGTATTTGCCGGTGTGCGCGGCAATGTACGCAAACTATGCGGCACACGGATTCGGCCTCATAATACTCACTCAGACAGCGGCGTGGCTGATGGAGAAGTTCAACACCGACATGGTGGGCGTATCCTATCTCGTCAGCGTCATGGCAATAGGCAAGATCGTAATTCTAGCAGTCTCCGGCGTCCTCTCCGATAAGTTCGGACGCAAGCCCTTCGTGTTTCTGGGCATAGCATCGTACATAGTGTTCTTCCTCGGCATTTACTTTGCGAAGAGCTATTCGATAGCGGTGTTTTTTGCGCTGTTTGCAGGCGCGGGCAACTCCTTCCTTGACACCGGCAGCATGCCGGCGTGGATCGAGGCATACCCCAAGGCCGGCGGCACCGTCACCATTCTCCAGAAGGCCGCCGTCTCCGTAGGTCAGCTCCTGCTGCCCGTCTGCCTTGCGTTCTTCATCAGCCGTAATATGTCCACCTCCAACCTCTACCTCGTCGCCACTGCGATCCTTGTCATTGCCGGCATAGTCATCGCAAGAGCGCCGTTCCCCCCGCTCACCAAGGCTCCCGAAAAAGGCTCCGTCCCCGTGGACGAGGACGGCAACGCCCGATTCAACTCCAAGCCCAAGCTCTGGCTTGAGGGCGCCTGCCTCATCGCCATCGGCTTCACCTCTACCGCAAGCTTCACTCTCTTCTCCAACTGGGTCAAGATCTTCGGCCAAGAGATCATCGGCATGAGCGAGACCTCCGCGGCCTACTGCATCAGCATGTACAGCACCACTTCCATCATCGGCGTCGTCGTGACCTCCATCGCGATAAAGAAGTTCATCAAGCCCTGCCGCCTGCTCGTCGTGTACCCGCTGCTCTCCGTCGTTGCTCTGCTCCTGCTCGCGTTTGCGCCGAGCGCAGCGGTCTGCCGCATAGCCTCCATCGTCATCGGCTGGACTGCTGCCGGCGGTGTGCTCCAGATGGCCGTTGCGGTCATGGCCGACCTCTTCCCTATGGGCAAGGGCAAGGTCACAAGCGTTGTCTACATGCTCTGCTCCATCTGCATGCTCGTTATACCTACCGTTGCAGGCTGGGTATATAAGGCGTCCGGCTCCACCAGCGTTATGCTGCTCAATGCCGGAATCACCCTCCTCGGCGCGCTCCTCGGCGTTGTCGTAAACGTCCGCTACAACATGCTCACCAAGGGTGTAGCAACTGCCTGAGCGCATAAATAAAACTATAAAGGGGCCTTAGTATGCAAAACAATTTTGTCGCCATGATAATCGTCGTATTATACATGGTCATCCTGCTGGCCATCTCCTGGTATTCGACGAAATACCTTCAGAAAAAGGACAGCGCCAGCTTCCTCTTCGCAAAAAAAGCAATGAGCTGGCCTCTCGTCGCAATGATCGTGTCCGGCTGCGCGATCGGCGGCTCCGCGACTCTTGGAGTCGCGGAGAAGGCCTACACCCACGGCATATCCGCAGCCTGGTGGACAATGGCATGGGCCTTCGCCGCCGTGTTCTACGGCGCGGTGCTCGCCCGCCGCGTCAACCGCTCCCGCTATGAGACGGTCAACCAGATGTACGGCGCCGTCTACGGGGACAAGTTCCTGACTGTGTCGGTCATCGTGCAGATACTCAACATGTTCGTCGTAAATGCGCTTCAGGTCTACGCGGGCGGCGCGATACTCTCTTCGCTGCTGCCGGAGTACTTCAACCTGAGCACCGGTATCATCGTCTCCGCGGGCGTGTTCATGGTCATCACCTTCATCGGCGGACTATGGGCGGCGGCGCTGTCGAATATCGTGAATGTCGCGGTAATCTATGTCGGCATCCTCTTCGGCGGCATACATGCGCTGAGCAGTGTCGGCGGCGTTGACGGACTCACCGCCTCGCTCCCGAGCGACGTTCCCTGGTTCGGCCTCAACGGCTTCAGCCTGCTGATAGTTGTGGGCTGGTTCGTGACCATGTTCGTAAACGCAATGCCGCATACGGCCGTCACGCAGGCGGCGGTCGCGGCGAAGGATCCCAAGAACGCGAAGACCGGCATAATCGCTGCAGGCCTGATAATGATACCGCCAGGAATCTTCTCGGCGATATTCGGCATAGCCGCGGCAAAGATGTACCCTGAGCTTGCAAGCGCGTCTCTGGCGCTGCCGATGGTCGCGACTTCCTTCTCTCCGCTCATCGCGGGGCTTATCCTATCCGGACTCTGGGCGGCGGACGTTTCCACCGCGACGACCTTCATCATGGGCGGCAGCTCCATGATAATCAAGGACATCATCGTCAAGTTCTTCAAGAAAGACATGAGCGAGGAGAAGCAGCTTGTGCTCTCCAAGATCATGATAGTGCTCATCTCCGTGTTCGGCTGCCTCGCGGCCCTGCAGATAAAGAGCATTCTTGACGTGCTGAATACGGCGATCGGCTTCTTCGCTCCCTTTGCCGTCATCCTGATCGTGACCTACCTCTGCCCGCGCTTCGCAAAGAAATCCACCTGCTGGTGGGTGTTCGTGCCGAGCTGCATCATTTATCTTGTATCGACCTTCCTCGTGAAGAGCCTTGCCATCGGCGGCCAGCCTGTGTTCACGACCGTTATCGTCGCGCTGATCGGCCTTGTCATCTCGAACATAGTTGACAAGAGCAGCGCCGACTGCGACAATCTCTATAAAAAAGAATCTGCTGAAAACTGAGAAAGGAGCCAAAGAATGAAAACATTGAAGGTTCGCGGCGTTACCCTCGGAGAGGGCAGAGAGAAGATAATCTGCTCTATCATGGATCCCAAGATAGAAGACGCGCTGGAGACGATGGAGCTTGTGAAGAAGTCCCGTGTCGATGCGATAGAGTACAGAGGCGACTGGAGCGAGGACGTCCATGATCCCGCCAAGATGCAGGACAACGTCCGCCGCATCCGTGAGCGCCTCGGCGAGTTCCCGATACTCTTCACCTTCCGCTCCGTAAATGAGGGCGGCCACCTTGACCTCCCCGCGGAGGAGTACATTACCCTGACCAAGGCCATGATAGACTCCGGCTGCCTTGACCTCGTCGATATCGAGTACTGGATCGGCGATGAGCGCGTGAAGGAGCTTATCGACTACGCAAGAGCCAAGAACGTCTACTCCGTGTATACTTACCATAACTTCAAGGACACCCCGTCTGTCGAGTGGATATGCAATTACATCGCGCATGGCCGCGAGCTGGGCGCAGATATCCAGAAGTGCGCGACGATGGCGACCAGCAAGAAGGATCTTCTCAGGCTGCTCACCGCGACGGAGATGATGACCAGCGGCGAGGACGACGGACTTGTTCTCACCATGGCGATGGGCGGGGACGGCATGCTGAGCCGCCTGACGGGCGAGATCTTCGGCTCCTGCCTCACCTTCTGCAGCCTCAAGGCCGCAAGCGCACCCGGTCAGGTCGATTGCGACAGCGCGTACACCATCATGCAGACCCTACACGAGTGCATCGCAAAGAAAGCTGAATAATATAGGAATGAAAAAGCGAGCGGATGTTCCGCTCGCTTTTATCTTGTGATCATATGCGCTTCCACTTTGCGCCGTGGGGGATATCGGTGACTTCGATGCCCTGTGCCTTCAGCGCGTCGCGGATGCGGTCGGACTCGGCATAGTTCTTGGCCTTCTTCGCGTCCTGACGTGCCATGATCTGCGCTTCGACCTCGGCGTCAGCCTCACCGGATTCGGAGATGACGGTGAACTGCCCCGCGACCGCGGCCTGCTTCTTCAGCTCCTCGCGCTTCGCGTCGCCCTTTTTGATGAGGTCAAGCCCAAGTACACGGTCAAAGTCCGCAAGCATATAGAGCTTGGTCGCGTCGTTAGTCTTGTACTTCAGCACGTCGTACAGCGAAGTGACGGCGAGAGAGGTGTTCAGGTCATTGTCGAGCGCGGCGGTGAACTTCGCGCGGAGCGCGGTCATCGCTTCCTCGTCAAGCTCGCCGTCGTCGGGCTTGAGCGCTGCGACCTTGGCGACGAGCTTGTTGTAGGTGACCTGAGCGTTGTCAAGGTTCTCCCATGTGAACACGAGAGACTTGCGGTAATGGCTCTGGAGGCAGAACAGACGGTAGGCCAGCGGGTCATAGCCCTTCTGCTCAAGCAGAGATACGGTCAGGAACTCGCCCTTGGATTTCGACATCTTGCCGCTGCTGGTGTTGAGATGCAGCACATGCATCCAGTAGTTGCACCACTTGTGGCCGAGGTAGGCTTCAGACTGCGCGATCTCATTGGTGTGGTGCGGGAAGGCGTTGTCGATGCCGCCGCAGTGGATGTCCAGATCCTCGCCGAGGTGCTTCATCGAGATGCCGGAGCACTCGATGTGCCAGCCGGGGTAGCCCACGCCCCACGGGGAGTCCCACTTCAGGGCCTGA
>ENA-OUQH01001448-OUQH01001448.1-human-gut-metagenome-genome-assembly--contig:-NODE-1448-length-15792-cov-4.704454_pt1 | contig 15792 bp, 13 predicted proteins | sample MGYA00237948_ERZ548828 | MGnify/ENA primary metagenome ERZ548828 (study PRJEB26490, sample SAMN05194711) | human gut metagenome | biome: terrestrial biome; feature: human-associated habitat; material...
GATTCCAAGTGTGGTCAGGATAGGTTTGAAGACTGTACACTGCATAAAATGGAGTTAAAGGCAGACGGGTACTATCATTGTGATTTCTGCAACTATAAGGTTCCGTCACCGTTCCTGCAGGATAAGGAAATTTTAAACCAGGAGGATTATCTGACCGTAACAGGTTTGATGTATGCTTATTTTGTGTTCCTTGCAGATGTAGATACTTACGGAATTTATTTCCACGATCTTTGGGAAAAAATGCATGAGATCAGAAGTAAGGCAGAATATAAGGGAAAATATGCTTATCGCGGTGCAGATCAGAACTGTTTATTTGTTCCGCCTGAGGTTGATCCGACTGGGGTAGGAATGACGACATCGGCATTACGGGAGCCTGAGCTGGTTACAAGCTTCCCGCATCCGTCGCTTTCCTCCCGGTGGCACTGCTTATTGTTATGCAACAATTTGACTGTTCTTGTTAACAATTGGGGGTGGCAGGACGGAGGGGGTATGGTATGATAATTACAGGAGGGGCGAGAGCCCTGTGTTTGAGATTATTTTATGGGAGGTCAGTTTGAAGAATAAGCGTGGTCGCTTATTCTTCAAACGGCTGTTTGTGCCGCAGGCGTCACAAAGCAGCCATGATCGCAGAGCAGAACCGGATGTTCTGCTCGCGGTTCCTCCGGCGCGAAGCGCCTGCGGAATGGGAGGTTATGATGAAAGATCAGCTTTTAGCAAAATTTGGGGAACTTTTTGGAGGAACAGACGGTGCGAAGGTTTATTTTGCGCCGGGCAGAGTGAATCTGATCGGAGAACATACCGACTATAACGGCGGTCATGTTTTTCCATGTGCACTGACGATCGGTACTTATGGTGTGGCACGCAGGCGTGAGGATAAGAAGCTGCGGTTTTATTCGATGAATTTCGAGCAGCTGGGTGTGATCGAGTCGAGCGTTGAGGGCTTGAAGCCGGAGAAGGAAGCGGACTGGACAAACTATCCCAAGGGCGTGATGTGGGCGTTTGGCGAGAAGGGGATGGAAGTGACAAACGGTATGGATTTGCTGCTGTTTGGCAATATTCCGAACGGCTCCGGGCTGTCTTCTTCCGCATCGGTCGAGGTTTTGACAGGCTATATCCTGCGCGATCAGTATGGTTTTGAGGTTTCCAATCAGGATCTGGCGCTGATCGGTCAGTTTTCCGAGAATAAGTTTAACGGTGTAAACTGCGGCATTATGGATCAGTTCGCAATCGCGATGGGCAAAAAGGATCATGCGATTTTCCTGGATACTGCGACGATGGAATTTGAGTATGCGCCGATTCAGCTGGAGGGCGCGAAGCTTGTGATTTCCTGCAGCAATAAAAAGCGCGGTCTGGGCGATTCTAAATATAATGAAAGAAGAAGCGAGTGCGAAGCGGCTCTGGCAGAGCTGCAGCAGGTGATCGGCATCGAGTCGCTGGGGGATCTGTCGGAGGAGCAGTTTGAAACCTACAAGTCCGCCATCAAGGATCCCGTCAGAGTAAAGCGTGCGCGTCATGCGGTTTATGAGAATCAGCGCACGATCAAGGCAGTTGCAGCGCTGAAGGCGAACGATATCACAGAGTTTGGCAAGCTGATGAATGCGTCCCACGTTTCCCTGCGGGATGATTATGAAGTAACCGGCATTGAGCTGGATACGCTGGTAGAGGAAGCCTGGAAGGTAGACGGTGTCATCGGTTCCAGAATGACCGGTGCTGGCTTTGGCGGCTGTACGGTCAGCATCGTAAAGGATGAAGCAATCGAGGCCTTTCAGGAGCAGGTTGGAAAGGCTTATCTGGAAAAAATCGGTTACGCGGCAGATTTTTATGTGGTAGAGATCGGTGACGGTCCGGTAGTATTATAAGAAAGGCAGGCAATCAGGGCAATGATTCAGGATAAAATCCGTGAACTGGTGCAGTATGGGCTTTTGACAGGTCTGGTGTTTGCAGAGGATGAAATTTATACGACAAACCGGCTGCTGGAGCTGTTCCAGATAGAAGATTACCCCTATGGATTCGGGGAAAAGATAGAACAGACAGAAGAAGAGTCGGTCAAAAGACTGCCGGATCTTCTGACGGAAATGATGGATTATGCGGTGGAAAACGGGATCATGCAGGAGGATAGTATCGTTTATCGGGATCTGTTTGATACAAAGATCATGAGCTGTCTGGTAGGGCGCCCCAGCGAGATCATCCGCCGGTTTCATGAGGAATATGAAAAGTCTCCGGAAGCAGCGACGAATTTCTTTTATAAATTCAGTCAGGACACGGACTATATTCGAAGATACCGTGTTTGCCGGGATGAAAAGTGGGTAACGCCAACGAAATACGGCGATCTGGATATTACGATCAATCTGTCCAAGCCGGAAAAAGACCCCAAAGCGATTGCGGCGGCAAGGCTGGCAAAGCAGGGCGGTTATCCGAAATGTCTGCTTTGTGTGGAAAACGAGGGTTATGCAGGCCGTATCAATCATCCGGCGCGTCAGAATCACCGGATCATTCCGTTGATGATCAACGGCAGCAGATGGGGATTTCAGTATTCTCCCTATGTGTATTATAATGAGCACTGCATCGTGTTTAACGGCCAGCACACGCCGATGAAAATCGAGCACAATACCTTTGTGAAGCTGTTTGACTTTGTAAAACAGTTTCCTCATTATATGCTCGGCTCCAATGCGGATCTGCCGATCGTCGGCGGTTCGATTTTGAGCCATGATCATTTTCAGGGCGGCAGATATGAGTTCCCGATGGCAAAAGCACCGGTCGAAAAAAGCTTTACCGTCAAAGGCTTTGAAGATGTACAGGCAGGAATTGTAAACTGGCCGATGTCCGTAATCCGAATTTCCGGTCCGGATACAGAGCGGCTGATCGCCCTGGCGGATGTGATCCTGAATGCATGGCGCAGCTACAGTGATGAAGCCTCCTTTATCTTTGCAGAGACAGAGGGGGAGAAGCACAACACGATCACTCCTATCGCCAGAAAACGTGGCGATCATTATGAGCTGGATCTGGTTCTGCGCAATAATATCACCACGAAAGAGCATCCCCTTGGTGTGTTCCATCCCCATGCAAACCTGCACCACATCAAAAAGGAAAACATCGGTTTGATCGAAGTAATGGGACTTGCAGTGCTTCCTGCCCGTCTGAAAAAAGAGATGGCAGAGCTGGAAGAAGCGATCCTTTGCGGGGCTGATCTTCGGCAAAACGAGGTGCTCGCAGCTCACGCGGACTGGGCGGAGGAATTTTTGACCAGACACAGCGAGGTAAATGCCGAAAATATCCATGAAATTGTGCAGCAGGAGATTGGACTGGTGTTCATGCAGGTTCTGGAGGACGCAGGCGTTTATAAATGCACGGAGGACGGAAGAAAAGGATTCGAACGGTTTATTGACCGCTTAAATGCATGACTTTGTGCACAAGTCTGCAAATGTGATATAATGAGCGCAAGAGAGCGGGAACAGGCGAAGCCTGCTCATCGCGAACGGCGAAGCTATTGAGTGAGCTATGCTCACGATATATTGCTGTGCACTGTGCACTATATAGAAAGACCTGCAGCAGGTATAATAAACACAAGCGAAAGGAAAGGGCTGTCGTACTAACGTGCGGCAAGCCCTTTTTTCATGGGAACAGAATGCTTGCAGCGCGTGCATTTTGTTGTGGATGTTGATGCACAGCAAACGGATTTGTGGTATTATGTTTACCGAAATCAAACAGGCATTTGACGAAAGAAGGTTTTATAGATGAAGTTTTTACTGGCGGCACTGAACGCAAAATATATTCATTCCAATCCGGCGCTTTACAGTCTGCGGGCTTATGCGGAAAAATACCATCCGGAGGCCGCGGCACAGGTGGAGCTTGCCGAGTATACGATCAATCAGACGGTGGAGGAAATCCTTGCCGATCTTTATGAGAGAAAGCCGGAGGCAGTGGCTTTTTCCTGTTATATCTGGAATTGGAAAATGATGCAGGAGGTCATTTCCGAGCTGCATCAGGTGCGTCCTGAGCTGCCCATCTGGCTGGGCGGTCCTGAGGTATCCTATCATGCGGAGGAGGTTCTGGAGCAATTCCCGTTTTTGACCGGCATTATGGTCGGCGAGGGCGAGGTGACGTTTTCAGAGCTTTTGACCTTTTATGAAAAAAAGAGCAGCGGACGGTATTCGGAACAGCAGCAGCTGCAGATTGTGGCATTCTGGCCGGGAGCAATAAAACAGGCCGGACTGGACAGTATTGCAGGTATTGTTTATCGGGATCCGATCACCGGGGAGCTTGTACGGACAAAGGAGCGTTCCCTGACCAATATCAGTGAGATCCCGTTTTTTTATAAGGATATGAAGGATTTTGCCAATCGGATCGTTTATTATGAATCCAGCCGCGGATGTCCGTTTCGGTGCGGTTACTGTCTGTCCTCGATTGACAAACGGGTACGCCTGAGAGATCTGGCGCTGGTAAAGGAGGAACTGCAGTTTTTCCTCGACCACAAGGTTCCGCAGGTGAAATTTATTGACAGAACCTTTAACTGTAATCATCAGCATGCGATGGAAATCTGGAAGTATATTCAGGAGCATGATAATGGAATTACGAATTTCCATTTTGAGATCTCAGCGGATCTGCTGAATGGAGAAGAGCTGGCGCTTCTGGCAAAAATGCGCCCCGGTCTGGTTCAGCTGGAGATCGGTGTGCAGTCCACGAATCTGCAAACCCTTGAAGCGGTCAGACGGCATACAAATCTGGATAAGCTGCGGCATGCAGTGGTACGGATCCATTCCGAATATAATATTCATGTGCATCTGGATCTGATCGCAGGACTTCCTTATGAAGATATGGGAAGCTTTATCCGGTCCTTTAATGATGTATACAGCATGAGACCGCAGCAGCTGCAGCTCGGATTTCTGAAGGTATTAAAAGGCTCCTATCTGGAAGAAATGGCACAGACCTATGGGATCGTGTACCAGAGCTGTCCGCCCTATGAGGTCTTGTATACAAAATGGCTGAGCTATGGGGACGTCATCCGGTTAAAGCGGGTGGAGGAAATGGTGGAGCTGTATTATAACAGCAATCAGTTTACACATTTGATTCCGGTTCTGCAGAGCCGCTTTGAAAATCCCTTTGCAATGTATGACAAATTGGCTGATTTTTATCATGAAAAAGGATATTTTGTCCATACGCCTGCCAGAGCTTACCGTTACCAGGTGCTTTTGGAGTTTGCGCAGCAGGAAGACCCGGATGGGATGGAGTTATATCGGGAGCTGGCGGTGTATGATCTGTATCTGCGGGAAAATGCGAAGAGCCGCCCGGCATTTGCATTGGACGAAAAACCGTATCATGATCAGATCGTCGAGTTTTATCAGGAAGAAGAGAAAAACCGCACATACCTGTCTGGGTATGAGGAATATCATGCAAAGCAGCTGCAGCGCATGACCCATCTGGAGGTATTTTCCTGGCCGGTACAGAAAAAGGCGTGGGAACTGATCAGTATGTTGAAAAGAGACGAGGGTCCGGAGACGAAAACGGCAATTTTATTCGATTATCAGAACCGGGATCGCCTGACAGACAATGCAAGAACAGCGGTGGTGGAGCTGCCGACCGCTGCGGACGCAAAACCGAGAGCCGGACAGGCGACTGCCGCGGACGCAGAACCGACAGCCGGACAGTCAACCGCTGCGGACGCAAAACCGAGAGCCGGACAGGCAACTGCCGCAGACTCAAAATCCGTCGCCGCGATAGGAAAGGGGGCAGCTGATTGAACGCACACACGAAAGCCATTTTGGATCAGCTCGATGCCCACTATGGGAGAGAATATATCTGCTACCTCAACCATGAAAACGCCTGGCAGCTTTTGATCGCGACGATGCTGAGCGCGCAGTGCACAGATGCCAGAGTCAATATTGTCACGAAAGATCTGTTTGTGAAATATCCGTCGGTCGAAGCCTTTGCGGAGGCGGATTTAAAAGAGCTGGAGCAGGATATCCGTCCGACCGGTTTTTATCATAATAAAGCGAAAAATATCATTGCCTGCTGTCAGAGGCTGATGGCACTGCATGGCGGCGAGGTCCCCTCCGGGCTGGAGGAGCTGACGGCGCTGCCGGGAGTCGGACGCAAGACGGCAAATGTTATCCGCGGCAATATTTTCCACGAACCAAGCGTTGTGGTGGATACCCATGTGAAGCGGATTTCCAAAAAGCTGGGGCTGACAAAAGAGGACGACCCGGAAAAAGTGGAATATGAGCTGATGAAGGTATTGCCGAAGGATCATTGGATTTTATACAATATTCAGATCATCACGCTGGGGCGGACCATCTGCAAGGCGCCGACGCCGAAATGCGGGGAATGTTTTCTGACGGAATGGTGTAAGGATTATCAGAACCGTCAAAAAAAGGAGAGCAGGAAAAAGAAGTGAAAGAATATGTGAGCGTAGATGTGGAAACCACCGGGCTTGCGCCGAAGCAGGATAAAATTATAGAAATCGGGGCAGTGCGCGTCCGGGACGGACAGATTGTCGAAAGCTTTACATCCTTTGTCAATCCGGGGCGCATATTGCCTGCGCATATCACAGAGCTGACCGGGATTTTACAGGAGCAGGTAGATGAGGCAGAGACGATGGAAAGCGTTTTGCCTGCCTTTTTGGAGTTTGCCGGAGATCTGCCCCTTGTGGGACATCGGATTTTGTTCGATTATGGATTTTTGAAGCGCGCGGCGGTGAATATGCGGCTGGATTTTGAACGGAGCGGCGTGGATACCCTGAAGCTTTCCAGACAGTTTTTGTCGGAGCTTCCGAGTAGAAGACTATCCGCCCTGTGCGAACATTTCGAAATTCCGATTCAGGCGCATCGGGCGCTGGAGGACGCGAGGGCAACGCATATTTTATATGAAAAATTGCTGGAGCTTTATGGAACAGGCCCGGACCGGGGAAAGGCTTTTGAGCCGGTTCCGCTGATCTGCAAGGTAAAACGCGAATCGCCTGCGACGAAGGCACAGAAGGAACGTCTGACAAAGCTTCTTGCGCTGCATCAGCTGACGCCGGATTACGACGTTTCCATGCTGACGAAAAACGAGGCAAGCCGTCAGATCGACCGGATTCTTGCGGCATATGGAAGCTTGCAAAAGTGAGGGAAGTGCTTTATAATGTGTGGAAGCGCAGCCATGGAAGATGGTGCTTCAATGCTATTTGTCAGATGTTATAAGGCAGTTTGCGGATAAAGGAGCAGAGCATGAATTTCAGAAAGAAAAAGACACAGAAAATTATATCATCGATCATCATCCTTATTCTGGTGCTGGCGATGATTGTTCCTACATTGCTGTCGTTTTTATAAGCGGCATAGAAAGGAATTTTAAAATGAATCGAATGAAAACCGTACTGATGACGGCAGCCATGCTGGTGTGCGTGTTTGCGTGCACGGCGGTGGCAGGAAAGACTGTATACGCAGCGCCGAATGATACCATCCAGACCGGGATTTCGGCAGATGGCATGGATCTTTCCGGGATGACACAGGAACAGGCGCAGGGGGCGGTTCAGAGCTATGTGAACGAACTCGGGCAGGCGCAGGTGCAGCTGCAGGCGCAGGATGGACAGAGTGTATCTATCAGCCTTTCTGAGCTGGGAATTTCCTGGAAAAACCCGGAGCTTGTTTCGGAAGCAGTGTCCCTTGGAAAAAAGGGAAATATTGTAGCACGCTATAAGGCGGAAAAGGATCTGCAGAATAAAGGAAAGAATTACCCCGTTGTTCTGGATTTTGATAAAGAAGCGATTCGTCAGGCTGTGACGGAGCGCTGCAGTAAATTTAATGTGGAAGCGATCGATGCGCACCTGACACGGGTTGACGGATCCTTTCAAATCGAAGATGGACAGACCGGATATGTGGTAGATGAAAATGCGTCCGTAGCTGCGATCTACGATTATCTTACGGGCTCCTGGGTCAAAGGGGAAAACGGAAACGTTGCCCTTGTAATGGCAGTGGATGAGCCCAAGGGAAAAACAGAAGAGCTTGCGAAGGTAAAAGATGTGCTTGGAACATTTACGACAAGCTATTCGACCTCCGGTGCGTCCCGCAGCAAAAACGTTGCAAATGGCTGCAGACTGATCAACGGAACAACTTTGTATCCCGGCGATACGTTTTCTACCTATAATACAGTGAAGCCCTTCTCTACCGAAAACGGTTACGAGATGGCGGGTTCTTATTTGAACGGCAAGGTGGTAGACAGCATCGGCGGCGGTATCTGTCAGGTATCCACAACGCTGTACAATGCGGTTCTGCGGGCAGAGCTGGAAGTGACAGAACGTCACAATCATTCTATGATCGTAACCTATGTAGATCCGTCTGCAGATGCGGCGATTGCAGAATCCTCCGGCAAGGATTTTGTATTTGTGAATAATACGGATTATCCGATTTATATCGATGGACATACGGCTGATAAAAAGATTACATTTACGATCTATGGTGTAGAGACGAGAGCAAAAAACCGCACCGTAGCTTATGAGAGTGAAGTGGTTGAGAAAAAGGTTCCGGAAGCGGATCAGATCATAGCAGACGCTTCCCAGCCTATCGGCGTCATCAGTGTCAGCAGCGCACATATTGGCTACAAGGCAAGACTCTGGAAGATTGTAAAGGAAAACGGTGTGGAAGTCAGCCGGGAGCAGGTCAACAGCAGCAACTACAAGATGAGCCCCAGAACGGCAACCGTCGGAATTGCTTCTCCGGATCCGAATGCGACCAGCCAGATGCAGGCGGCCATTGCGACCAGCAGCATTGATACGGTCAAAGCGACCATTTCCAATATCAAAGCGCAGCAGGCAGCAGCGGCGGCATTGACACCGGAGCAGCTGCAGGCGATCGCAGAGGCTCAGGCGCAGGCTGCCCAGGCGCAGCAGGACGCAGCGGCGGGAAACTAAGCACCGGCTCCTAAAGCAGAGCGGATGGCAGAGCCGGGCTGGAGGTCCGGCTCTGCAATGCTTTGATACGATGGTATTCGGAATGGAGAAAAGCTTATGAAAACAGGGAACGTAACGGGAAACGTTTATAAACGCAGCGTTCTTCGAAAAATAGAAACAAACGGCATAGGGGTGAAAGGCGCAGAGTATGGGGAAGGCTGCGCCTTTCTCACGTCTGAAAATGTGGATAAAGCGCCGGAAAAAGCGAAGCAGCTGTGGATTACGGCGCAGAGTCTGTCTGTTTGGTCCGGAGCAGAGGGAGCCAAACTTTGCGTTTATGAGGCAGTAAACCGCGCAGCAGCGGCAGCAGTGGGAAAAGGAGAAGCAAAGGTGCGCATGGTGTCCATGCAGCTGATGCTTCCGGCAGACTGTCAAGAGCAGGAGCTGCAGAAGATGACTGTCGCAGCGCAGGAAGCAGCGCAGAAGCTGCAGGTTACGCTCGCGGATGTGAAAGTGCATGTGTCCGGTGCAGTCATTGCGCCTGTTGCGACAGCAGAGGCGCTTGCAGAAGTGTTGACTGCGCCTGCAGGCGCTGCGCTGTCGGCGCGCGCCGGTCAGCAGATTGTAATGACGAAATGGGCGGGACTGGCAGGAACTGTCTGCCTGGAAAAAACATACCGGGAAGCCCTTTTGAAGCGCTATCCTGCGCAGCTTCTGGACGACGTAGCACAGCTGGAGCAGCACTTTTCGATTTTACCGGAGGCTGCAGTCGCCGGTAAGTCCGGCGTCGGACTTGCCTGTGCAGTATCGGAAGGCGGTGTATTCCATGCACTCTGGACACTGGCAGAGCAGGCCGGGACCGGACTGGAGGTATCTTTAAAGAAGATTCCCATCCGACAGGAAACGGTAGAAATCTGTAATGAACTGGACGTCAATCCTTATGAGCTGTCCGGAAACGGCAGTCTGCTGTTTGTGACCGATCAGGGCGAGATGCTGGCAGAGCAGCTGCAGCAGCAGAAAATCCCGGCTGCGGTGATCGGATTTTTGTCGGCGGACAACGATCGCGTGATTGTCAACGGAGAGGAACGAAGATTTTTAGAACCGGCGAATGCGGACGCGATTTATCGGATGGAGTAGTAGAACAGTTGCCGGATATCCGGCAGGAACGGAAGAAAAAATGAGAGAAGAATTATTAAAAATTATTGAGAAAAACAGCCGGATCGATTTAAAAGAGCTGGCAGTCATCCTCGGCGTAGAGGAAATTGACGTGGTAAACGAAATGGCAGCGATGGAAGCGGAAGGAATTATCTGCGGCTATCACACACTGATTGATTGGGAAAAAACAAGCATCGAAAAGGTTTCCGCGCTGATTGAGGTTCGCGTAACACCCCAGCGCGGTCAGGGCTTTGACAGCATCGCGGAGCGGATTTACAAATACCCGGAGGTACATGCAGTGTACCTGATCTCCGGCGGTTTCGATCTGCTCGTAACACTGGAGGGCAAATCCCTGAAAGAAGTTTCCGCGTTCGTTTCGGATAAGCTTTCCACGCTGGACAGCATTTTGAGCACAGCGACCCATTTTATCCTGAAAAAATATAAGGATCACGGAACGATCCTGACCCGCAAATACGAGGACCAGAGGGAGATGATTACGCCATGAGAAATCCCCTTTCTGATACAATCGTTACGATTAAACCGTCCGGAATCCGGAAATTTTTCGATATCGTCAGCGAAATGGAGGATGCGATTTCTCTGGGTGTCGGCGAGCCGGACTTCGATACTCCGTGGCACATCCGCGACGAGGGCATTTATTCTCTGGAAAAGGGACGTACCTTTTACACCTCCAATGCCGGCTTGAAGCAGCTGCGGGAGGAAATTGCGCATTATTTGAGACGCCGCTATCAGGTGTCCTATGATCCGCTGCATGAAATCATGATTACAGTCGGCGGCTCCGAGGCCATCGATATTGCACTGCGTGCGATGGTAAATCCGGGAGACGAGGTGCTGATTCCACAGCCGTCCTATGTTTCCTATGAGCCGTGCGCCGTGCTTGCAGGTGCGAAGCCGGTTATCATCCCATTGAAAGCGGAAAACGAGTTCCGCCTGACGGCACAGGAGCTTCTGGATGCAATCACGGAAAAGACGAAAATTTTGATTTTACCCTATCCGAACAATCCGACCGGTGCGATCATGGAACGGGAAGATCTGGAAGCGATCGCAAGGATCGTGGAAGAAAAAGATCTGTTTGTGATATCGGATGAAATTTACAGTGAGCTGACCTATAAAGGCAATCCGGTTTCCATCACACAGATTCCGGGGATGCGGGAGCGGACGGTCCTGATCAACGGATTTTCCAAGGCATATGCAATGACCGGCTGGCGTCTGGGCTATGCCTGCGGACCGGAAGTGATTTTAAAACAGATGCTCAAAATCCATCAGTTTGCGATCATGTGTGCTCCTACGACGAGCCAGTATGCGGCGGTAGAGGCGCTGAAAAACGGCGATGACGATGTAGCGGAAATGCGCGAACAGTACAATCAGCGCAGACGCTATCTGCTGCATGCCTTTGCAGAAATGGGGTTGCCCTGCTTCGAGCCTTACGGCGCGTTTTATGTGTTCCCCTGCATCAAGGAATTCGGCATGACCAGCGATGAGTTTGCGACGCGTTTTCTGCAGGAAGAAAAGGTTGCAGTCGTGCCGGGCACGGCGTTTGGGGACAGCGGCGAGGGCTACATCCGTATTTCCTACGCTTATTCCCTGGGAAATCTGAAAGTTGCGATCGGGCGGCTGTCGCATTTTGTAAAAAAACTGAAAGCGGAAAAGGAATGATAAAGATATGTTAAACATCGTATTGCATCAGCCGGAAATCCCGGCGAATACGGGAAATATCGGAAGAACCTGCGTCGCGACCGGGACGGTTCTGCATCTGATTGAGCCGCTGGGCTTTTCTTTGAGTGAAAAGCAGTTAAAGCGCGCAGGCATGGATTATTGGAATCTGCTGGATGTGCGCTGCTACATCAATTTTGCGGACTTTCTGGAAAAAAATCCGACGCTTGTAAGCGGCGAGCCGGATGCGCCGAAGCTCTGGATGGCGACGACGAAAGCGCATCAGGTTTACAGCGATGTAAAGATCGGACCGGACGATTATATTATGTTCGGCAAGGAGAGTGCCGGAATCCCGGAGGAAATCCTTGTGGAGTATGAAAAGAGCTGTATCCGCATTCCGATGGGACAGGATATCCGTTCCCTGAACCTGTCCAACTCCGTAGCGATCGTTTTGTATGAAGCGCTGCGCCAGAATCATTTCGTGGGGTTACAGGAAGGTGGAGAACTGCACCGGCTGCACTGGAAAGCGTAAGGCATCCCGCCCTACGCTTCGTTGTCCTGCACGGGCAGGGAGAAGATAAACTCGCTCCCGACGCCCTCGGTGCTGATGACGTTGATATTTTCGTTGTGCGCCTGGATAATTTCTTTTGTAATGGAAAGTCCCAGCCCGGTTCCCTTTTTGTCTTTGCCACGGGAAAGGTCGGTCTTGTAGAAACGATCGAAGATCAGCCGCAGGCTGTCCTTCGGGATTCCGATACCACTGTCCTTGACGGAGACAAAAACCTTTCCATGCTTTTCGTTTGTCTCGATGCGAATCGCAGAGTCAGGGTGGGAAAATTTAATCGCGTTGTCGAGCAGGTTGTATAAGACCTGCTCGATTTTGCTTTTGTCGGCGAGAACGGGCATACGGTCGCCGGTTAAAAGCAGCTCGATGCCGATATGCTTCTGCTGGCAGGTTCCTTCGAAGGAAGCGGCAGTAGAGCGAATGACCGAATTTAAATCGAAAACAGATTTTTCCAGGATCATGCCCTTCATATTCAGGTTGTTTAAGGTCAGCAGGCTGTTGGTCAGCTTTGTCAGGCGTTCCGTTTCGTTTAAGACGATGCCGAGATATTTTTCGTGGAGCTCTGGCGGGATCGTTCCATCCAGCATCGCCTCCAGATACCCTTTGATCGAAGTCAGCGGAGAGCGGAAGTCGTGAGAAACGTTGGCGATGAATTTTTTCTGGTTATCCTCGGCGCGTGCGATCTCACTTGCCATGAGAGACAGGGAGGCAGCCAGATAACCGATCTCATCCTCACTGTCTACCTGAAATTCATAATGCAGATTGCCTGCCGCGTACTGCTCGGTGGCTGCCGTGATCTTGCGCAGCGGCAGATAGACCATTTCTGTAAAGAAAATCAGAATGATCAGCGACAGCAGGAAAAAAATCACGAGCATAATATAGGAAATATTCAGCAGGCTTTCGCTGGAAGCCCGAATATTTGCCATGGGGATATGGATGACAACATAGCCCTGCACTTTAAAATTGGAAGTGATGGGCGCAAATACACTGAGCATTTCCTCCTGGAAGCAGCCGAAAAAGTCACCAACCGTATAAAAGGAACCGGCGGTGATGGTCGAGTCAAAATTTTCCACGCGAGACTCATGCTTCACATCCAGCGGTGTTTCAGTTGTCATGATAATACGTCCGGATGGATTAATGATCCAAATTTGGGAGGACAGGTAGGTGCTGAGCGCATCCAGCTGTTTTTTGACCTCCTCGAGGGAAACATTGCTGCTGTATAAGTCGGAAGCGTAGGTATTTGCGATCAGAGTAGCTTCTTTATAAAGGGAGTCCGCCTTTTCCCGTTTCAGATGCTCCAGCGTCATACTGGAAACGAACGTTGCTACGACTAAAAATCCGAAAAATCCGAAGATCAGGTAGCCGAGTACAAATTTCAGATACAGGGTTTTGCGCATGTCATCTTACCTCGAATTTGTAGCCGATTCCCCAGATCGTGGCGATTTTCCAGTTTGCATGATCCTTGATCTTTTCGCGCAGACGCTTGATGTGTACGTCTACCGTGCGGGTGTCGCCAATGTATTCATAGCCCCAGATCTGATCCAGAAGCTGTTCTCTGGAAAAAACGTGGTTGGGCGAAGCTGCCAGAAAATAGAGAAGTTCCAGCTCCTTTGGCGGCATATCGACATTTTTCCCCATATACATAACGGAATAATTGGTTTTATTGATTGTCAGATCGGGATATTCGACACATTCCACAGCAGGCTTTGCCGGAACGGCAGCAGCTGGCTTGTAGCGGCGCAGCACCGCCTTGACTCTAGCGACAAGCTCCTTGGAGTCGAAGGGCTTTTCCATGTAATCATCCGCACCAAGCTCCAGGCCGAGCACCTTGTCAAAAATTTCGCCTTTGGCGGACAGCATGATGATGGGAACAGAGGAACTGCTGCGGACTTCACGGCAGACCTGATAGCCGTCGATGCCGGGAAGCATCAGATCGAGCAGAATCAGGTTCGGCGCGAAGGTATCCACAGCGCGGAGGGCGGATTCCCCGTCCTCCACGATCATCGTATCAAAGCATTCTTTGGTCAGGTACAGCGAAATGAGTTCGGCGATATTGGCATCGTCGTCAACAATCAGAATTTTCTGTTTATTTACCATAATGAACCTCGTTATTTGTTTTTGCAAAGGCGGCAGATGATTGCCGTCCTGCGGATTATTTTTTAAATTCTACAATCGTTACGCCGGCATCGCCTTCGCCGTATTCGCCCTGTCGGAAGGATTTGACATATTTGATGCGCTTTAAATGCTGCTGGATGGCCTTGCGCAGGGCACCGGTCCCCTTGCCATGTACGACGCGGACGTTTTCCAGATGTGCCAGATAAGCGTCGTCCAGATATTTATCGAGGGCGGCGAGGGCCTCGTCTACCGTTTTGCCCAGCAGATTGATCTCAGGGGAAACGGAGAAGGACTTGGACATCCGGAGCTTGCCGGTATTTGTTTTGGACATCGTAGGCGTGGTAATCGTCGCTTCCTCGATGCGGACAAGGTCTTTTATGTTCGTGGAGGTGCGCATGATGCCGCACTGCACGAAGAGGTTGCCCTTTGCATCAGGCAGGCTGCTGACCGTACCCTTGAGCCCCATGGAAACAATGCGCACGGCATCGCCTTTTTTGAGCTGTTCGGGCTTTAATGCCGGAGCTTTGGGCTTGTCCTTTGCAGCGACGGAAAGCTTACTGTTTTTGTCGTCGATGTTGCTGCGCAGCTTTTGACGTGCCTGTTCCAGATCCTTCATGGAAGCGCCGGGACCGGCTTTCTGGAAAATGCGGATCGTTTCGTCTGCGGTGTCCTTTGCTTCACGCAGAATATCCCGCGCTTTTTCATTCGCTTCGCGCAGGATACGGTCCCGCGTCTGGTCGATTTTGTCGTTTTTCTCCTGCAGCTTATGCCGGAGGGCTTCGATTTCTTTTTTGTAATCTTCCTGCTGCAGAACTTCTTCAACCCGGTCACGTATATTCGTAAGCTGCGTAGATTGAGCTTCATTCGCATACGAATCTGCATTTGCAAATCCAAGATAACTAAAAATAATTCCTATCATATTTGCAATAATAAACATCCAGAGAAAGCAAAACAGGAAAATAGAAACGAGTATTTTCCAAACAATTTTATTGGATACCAATGCCCCGATCACAGTTCCAAGAGGACCTGCAAGGGCTGTTCCTGCTGCCATTCCTGCTGCTGTTCCTCCAGCTGCTACTGCCGCTGTTGTTGCATATGCAGTTTGAGCAGTATGTGCAATAATTTCTGTGCCTTCATCCAGAGGGGACGAATTTTTATCTTCTTCTGCCATTTTCATCCCCCTATCTGAGTCTGTCCGAACCTTTTTCTTTTAATTCTGCTCTCGATTTTGGAACTTCACGTATTCTACGGGTATCTGGTCTGCTTCTTTTTAAGGAAATATCTCCTGTTGGAATGGATCCCGAAACATTCATAAATCCATCAGCTGCCATACCTGTTTCATCAGCTACAGGCTGAATATCATCTTCATTTTGCATACCAGGATCACTCAATTTCGTGTTTTCAGCCTTTAGCGGATTTCCTGCTG
>ENA-OUQH01001453-OUQH01001453.1-human-gut-metagenome-genome-assembly--contig:-NODE-1453-length-15726-cov-5.296982_pt1 | contig 15726 bp, 10 predicted proteins | sample MGYA00237948_ERZ548828 | MGnify/ENA primary metagenome ERZ548828 (study PRJEB26490, sample SAMN05194711) | human gut metagenome | biome: terrestrial biome; feature: human-associated habitat; material...
CACTTACAGCGCGTTTTTTTGCTACGGTTTTGCAGAGTGTGCTTTCATAACTGCTTATTGCAGGCATAATGTCGCGCTTTATCATTTCAAGTAAAACCATTGCCTCAATGTGCATTGTTTTGCTGTAATTGTCAAGTGCTATATCCGCACGGCAGTTAATTTCGGTGCTGTTATAAACGCCGTGACGTTCAAACAACTCTATGTTTTCTTTGCTGCGCATATAAGGTATTGCGTCTACTGCTGTGCGCAAATTGAGCAACCCACGTTTTGAAGCCTCTTGCTCCCAGGCTTTTGAATAACCGTCACCGTTGAATATAATTCGTTTATGCTCGGTTATTGTGTTTCGTATAAGTTTTAAAACGTCGTTATCAAAGTCTTTTGAACCTTCAAGTTGATCGGCAAAATCCTTAAACACATCTGCAACTATTGTGTTAAGTACAACGTTTGTTTCTGAAATAGATGACGATGAACCAAGCATTCTGAATTCAAACTTATTGCCCGTAAACGCAAACGGAGAGGTGCGGTTGCGGTCGGTATTATCCCTTTTGATATACGGAATAATATCGGTGCCTATTGTCATTTTGATTTTATCGGCATCGGTGTGACGCTCGCCGCGTTCAATTGCCTCTAAAATCTCGGCAAGATCTTCACCCAGATAAACAGAAATAATTGCAGGCGGAGCTTCGGCACCGCCTAAGCGGCAATCGTTGCTTAAAGACGCTACCGATATGCGAAGCAGATCCTGATGTTCGTCAACGGCGCGCAGTACCGCAGCAAGAGTGAGTAAAAACAACAGATTATTGCTTGGGTTTTTACCCGGTTTTAAAAAGTTAACCCCTGTATCGGTAGATATTGACCAGTTGTTATGCTTGCCGCTGCCGTTTATACCCTTAAACGGTTTTTCGTGAAGCAGGCATAAAAGTCCGTGCTTTTCGGCAATTTTTTTCATAAGTTCCATTGTGAGCTGATTATGGTCTGCCGCAATATTTGTTGTTGTAAATACAGGCGCCAACTCATGCTGAGCGGGTGCTGCCTCATTGTGCTCTGTTTTTGCAAATACGCCTAACTTCCACAATTTGTTGTCAAGTTCACGCATAAATGCCTTTACACGCGGTTTAATAACGCCGAAATAATGGTCATACATCTCCTGACCTTTCGGCGGTTCAGCACCTAAAAGCGTTCTGCCGCAGAATATAAGATCAGGGCGTTTTTCAGCGAGATTGCTGTCAATTAAAAAATATTCCTGTTCGGGGCCTACGGTGGTATTTATACTCTTAACATCGTCAAATCCGAACAGTTTTGCTATACGCATCGCCTGTTTGCTTATTGCTGCCATTGAGCGTAAAAGCGGTGTCTTTTGGTCAAGCGCCTCGCCGTTATATGAGCAAAATGCAGTAGGTATGCAAAGTGTGTTGTCTTTTACAAATGCGTAAGAACTCGGATCCCAAGCGGTGTATCCGCGTGCTTCAAACGTAGCGCGTAATCCCCCCGACGGAAATGATGACGCGTCGGGTTCGCCCTTTATCAGTTCCTTGCCCGAAAATTCAACAATGGCATTGCCCTTGCCGTCGGGCGCAATAAATCCGTCGTGTTTTTCGGCAGTTATGCCGGTCATAGGCTGAAACCAATGGGTGTAGTGAGTAGCACCTTTTTCGATTGCCCATTCTTTCATAGCGCTTGCCACAATATCCGCAATTTTGCTGTCAATGCTTTTGCCTTGCGATATTGCCGTTTTAAGTTCGATATAAGCGTTTTCGGGCAGGCGTTGTTTCATTGCGCCGTCGTTAAAAACGTTTATACCGAAAATTTCATCTATTCTGTTCAATGTGTCTCCCCCACAAACAGTATTACTAACAAAACAATTATATATTATATAAATTCAAAAGTCAACGATAGGCTTACGTCAAACCGGCGTGTAAAGCCTATAAACAATAACATAATATAAAACCGACCGCTAACAATTGCGATCGGTTTATAATCTTAATTTACATAAACTATATTTTGACTCATTTTTTCAATGTAACCTACCCAATAAATGCAATCTATAATAGACAGATCGCTTTTACTGTTTTCAATTATATATATAAAATCGTCTTTTGAAAAGCTGTTCTTTGAAATCTGATTAAATATTTCGGATATTATCTGTTTTTTTATTAAACCGGTACTGTCGGCGGATATCAGTTCAACTGCCTGAACGCCTGTATAGCGCAACGTTTCATTACCTGTATTTATATTAACTCCGCCTACTCTGTCTACAATGCCCGAAATCAGGTAGTAATCTGCCAGCACAGTATAGTCGGCGGTATAGCCGAAATAGTCTGACACATCTTCATCAAAATTTTCGATCTGTAGAATTTTAATATTTTCATTTTCAAAATCAAGATATGAGATTACGGCGCTGTCATCGGGAAAAACAAATGCAATTCCCTTGTTATCAGGATTTTTTTTATAAGGTACGGTATAATCTTTTTCATCAATATTCGCCGTATCTTTTTGAAGATTTCTGTCAAGGTAAGCATAAGCACACATAAAAAATATCAGTCCGCACCCAAATATCAAAAGACTTTGTTTTCAAATTATCACCCGTAATATTATTGCCGGATAATTTGAAGATAACTGAAAATTTTAAAATTTGTGTAAAAACGGTTGGCCGTAAACCGACCAATCGTTTTATTATTGCTTTTTCAGATTATAGGTTTTTCCGTCAGTACCGTTGCCGCCTTTAAGGGTAAGTTTTTTACCGTCTACCGTAAATGTATAATCACAATCTCTTATAAAACTTTTTTCAAAATCCATAATCAGTTTATCATCTTCAATTTTATAAGTGTATTTATACGCTACGTCATCCAAGTGCAACTCGCCGTTACCTGAATTATCGAAAATATATTTTGTATACTCATCATAAACCCAGGTACCTATCAGCGGATTTGAATTTACAGTATCTGATTTGCCGTTTTTAATTAAACCCTTAATTAAAAAAGAAATAATTATGGAAATGTTGACAATACTTTTTGCAATAGCAGCAATCATTGGTGTCGGTTTGGTTATTTGGATGAAATATACTGAATCTGGTAAAAAATGGGTTGAGGGTGAGTATTAATACTTTTTGAATCAAGTAATGAAATATCTTTTATTCTCAGATATCCACGGCTGTTTGCCAGCCCTGGAAAAGGTCCTCGATTTCTTCGAGGCTGAACATTGTGACATGATGTGCATCATGGGGGATATCATCAACTACGGTCCCCGCAACCGCATTCCGGAAGGAATCGATCCTAAGGGTATCGTAGAAAGACTGAATGCGCTGGCAGATAAGATTATCGCTGTGCGTGGCAACTGCGATGCGGAAGTAGACCAGATGCTCCTCGATTTCCCTATCATGGAGACCTATGCCTTGCTGGTAGACGGAGGAAAGCGGTATCTTCTGACTCATGGACATGTATACAATAAGGAAAACATGCCGAAGGGTCCTTACGAGGCTATGATCTATGGCCACTCCCATCTCTGGGAACTCTCTCATAACGAGAAGGGGCAGGCCATCGTAAATACCGGCAGCATCACCTTCCCGAAGGGTGGCAATCCGCCAACCTTTGCAACATTGGAAGATGGTAAGTTCATCATGTATCAGCTGGATACGCTCGAAGTGCTGGCTACAATGGAAGCATGAAAAAGTGAAAGTGAAAAGTGAATTGTGAATGTAATGCGAAATCCGTAATATGGAATCGGTCACTTGTCACCCGTCACTTTCATTAAACTAATCATAAAGTTCAAAGCTCAAAGTATAAAGTATAATGATTCAAGAGTATCAGATAAGAATTCTGCCCGAACAGGCAGCCAGCGAGGAAGGCATCAAGCGTTATCTCGCCAAAGAAAAGGGATTGGATGTAAGAACGCTCAACCAGGTGAGGGTTTTGAAGAGAAGCATCGATGCCCGTCAGCGCACCATCTTCGTCAATCTGAAGGTGCGTGCTTATATCAACGAATTTCCGCAGGACGACCAGTATGTCCATACCGAATATCCGGATGTGAGCAGCAGACCTCGGGTTATCGTTGTGGGTGAGGGACCTGGCGGCCTCTTTGCTTCCCTGCGCCTGATAGAACTGGGATACCGTCCTATCGTGCTGGAGCGAGGCAAGGATGTGCGCGAACGCAAGAAGGACCTCTCTAACATTACCAAGACTCAGAAGGTAGATGGGGAGAGCAACTACTGTTTCGGTGAAGGTGGAGCCGGTGCTTATAGTGACGGCAAACTCTATACCCGAAGCAAGAAAAGGGGAAGTGTAGATAAGATACTGAACGTATTCTGCCAGCATGGTGCCAATACCAATATCCTGGCAGATGCCCATCCGCATATCGGTACCGACAAGTTGCCACGCGTTATTGAAAACATGCGCAACACCATCATCAAGTGTGGCGGCGAAGTGCATTTCCAGACCAAGATGATTCGTCTGATCCTTGAGAGTGAAGGTAAACTGACGGCACCTGATGCTGCAGCTGGCGATAGGGTGATAGGTGTAGAAGCCGTGAATCTGGCTACAGGTGCTGAGGAAACTTATCGCGGACCGGTTATCCTGGCAACAGGTCATAGTGCCCGCGATGTATACCGTTATCTCGCTTCGGCAAAGATAGATATCGAGGCAAAAGGCATCGCCGTAGGTGTGCGTCTGGAACATCCTTCCCAGCTCATCGATCAGATTCAGTATCACAATAAGAGTGGTAGAGGAAAATATCTGCCTGCTGCCGAATATAGCTTCGTTACTCAGGTAGATGGCAGAGGTGTCTATAGCTTCTGTATGTGTCCGGGCGGTTTTGTGATTCCGGCTGCTACAGGACCGGAACAGCTCGTGGTGAACGGTATGAGTCCGAGCAACCGCGGTACTGCCTGGAGCAACTCGGGCATGGTGGTGGAAACTCATCCCGAGGATGTGGCGCAGTTTGTGAAGGAGCATCAGTCTGTCATCGAACAGCAGGAAATGAAGGCGCAGGAGAATGCTTCACTCTTCACTCCTCACTCTTCACTCCAAATGATGTACTTCCAGGAAATCGTGGAAAAGCAATGCTGGCAGCAGGGCAACATGAAGCAGACTGCACCGGCACAGCGCATGGCTGACTTCGTGAACAATCGATTGAGTTATGATTTGCCAAAGAGCAGCTATGCTCCAGGCTTGATTTCGAGTCCGTTGCATTTCTGGATGCCGTCTTTCGTGAGCAAGCGACTGCAAGAAGGCTTCAAGACCTTCGGCAAGAATGCCCATGGTTTCCTGACCAACGAGGCTACACTGATAGCGATGGAGACGAGAACCTCATCGCCTGTCCGCATCGTCCGTGACCGCGAAACCTTGCAGCATGTCCGCATCCAGGGACTCTTCCCATGTGGCGAAGGTGCTGGTTATGCAGGCGGAATCGTATCGGCTGGTGTAGACGGAGAAAGATGTGCAGAGATGTGTGCTGAGTATTTGAAACAACAATAAACGAATGCCTGGAATGATGAAATACAGAAAAACGGGAAAGTTTAAGCTGGGCTTCTTGACTTTACTCCTGAGTGTGCTCTTCGTGGCGTGTGGCTCGGGAGCGTCAGATGCTGACAGGCAAATCAAGAGCAAGACTGATTTGAAGGGGGCTGTGATTGGTGTGCAGCTCGGTACCACTAGCGACGGACTAGCTACGGAGCTGGAAAAGGAAGGTGGCGGTACCAAGGTAGAACGGTATAACAAGGGAGCCGATGCCATCCAGGCACTCCTGCAGGGTAAGATAGACTGCATGGTGACCGATGAGGCGCCAGCCAAGGCATTCCAACGGGTGAACCCATCGCTCCGTATCCTGCCCGAAACCTTCGATGCGTCCTCTTTCGCCATCTGTGTGGCTAAGGATCATGCTGAGTTGCAGAAGTCCATCAATCATGCCATCCGCATTCTGAAAGAGAATGGCGTCATCGATTCCATCGTCAACCGCCATCTGGAACGGGGCATAGCCGTAGCTTATACGCCAAAGACTTCTGATGTGAAGAAGGTGGGACCGGAAGCACTGCAGAAACTCGGCTTGAAGACGAGTCTCCGTTTTGCCACCAACGCTACCTTCGAGCCTTTCGAATATTACCAGAATGGTAAGATTGTGGGCATCGACGTGGATGTGGCGAATGCCATCGGCGATGTGATGGGCGTGGATGTCGAGATTCTTGATATGGAGTTTGATGCCATCATCACCTCTGTACAGGCTGGTAAGGCTGATGCGGGTATTGCCGGCATCACGGTTACTCCTGAACGGAAGAAGAATATCGGATTTACAGATTCCTATGCCGATGTGCGACAGGTTATCATGGTGAATTCCAATGAAGTGAAAGCAGCTGGTAACCAGCCGGGAGTGATAGATAAGTTTAAATCCTGCTTCATAGATGACAACCGTTATCAGTATCTGTTGCAGGGTTTGGGCAATACGCTCATCATCACCTTCTTCGCCATCATCCTTTCCGTGATACTCGGAACGCTGATAGCTATTGTCAGAGCACGTCATGAACGTAAGGGCGACTGGAAGATTCCGAACATGCTCTGCCAACTGTACCTTACCATCATGCGAGGCACGCCAACCATGGTGCAGTTGCTCATCATCTATTATGTGGTGTTTGCATCGGCAGATGTCAATAAGATACTGGTGGCTGTCATCGCCTTCGGCTTGAACTCGGCAGCTTATATTGCCGAGGTAATCCGCTCGGGCATCATGTCGGTGGATAATGGTCAGATGGAGGCGGGTAGAAGTCTTGGTCTTTCGTATGGCAAGACGATGCGTCTCATCATCCTTCCGCAAGCCTTCAAGAATGTGCTTCCGGCTATGGGTAACGAGCTTATCACTCTGCTCAAGGAAACCTCTATCAGCGGTTATATCGGACTGGTAGACTTGACCAAGGGTTCCGACATCATCCGAAGCATTACTTACGAAGCGATGATGCCGTTGGGCGTAGTAGCCTGCCTCTATCTCGTTCTTGTTCTCGGACTGAACGCAGGAGTGAGAAGGCTGGAGAAGAGACTGAGAAAGAGCGAAAGAAAATGAGGGATCCTTGAAAGGGCAAAAGCTTTAAAACAATGGATAAAATGAACGAAATAATCAAGATAGAAGGACTTCGTAAACGCTTCGGCGACAACGAGGTGCTGAAAGGCATTACCACCTCGGTGAGGAAAGGTGAGGTGGTTGCCATCATCGGTCCGTCGGGTTGTGGCAAGAGTACCTTCCTGCGTTCCATCAACCTTCTGGAAGAACCTACCGAGGGTAAAATCTTTATCGATGATATGGATATCACATCAAGCGATGTTGATATCAACCGAATGCGCCAGAGGGTGGGTATGGTATTCCAGCAGTTCAATCTCTTCCCTAATATGACCATACGCCGCAACATCATGCTGGCTCCGGTAGAATTGGGTAAGATGACAAAGGAAGAAGCTGATGAGAAAGCAACGGAACTCCTGACCCGTATCGGATTGCTGGATAAGGCCGACAGTTATCCCGACAGTCTGTCGGGCGGACAGAAACAGCGCGTAGCTATCGCCCGTGCCTTAGCGATGAATCCTGAGGTAATCCTCTTTGATGAGCCGACTTCGGCTCTCGATCCGGAAATGGTAGGCGAGGTGCTGCAGCTGATGAAAGATGTTGCTGCCGAGGGAATGACGATGGTGGTGGTTACCCACGAGATGGGATTTGCAAGAGAAGTGGCCAACCGTGTTCTCTTCTTCAGTGACGGCTATATCACGGAAGACGGAACTCCTGAGCAAATATTCAACCATCCAAAATCGCCAAGACTACAGGAGTTTCTGGGAAAAGTTTTGTAATAGTTGATAGTTAACAGTTGATAGTTAACAGTTACTTAATGACAATAAAAAAAGATGCATTACTGGTATATTCAGCAATGCATCTTTTTTATTTGATGGTCTACAATCAGTAAAATGTTAATTGTAAACTATTAACTATTAACAGTTTTCTTCTCAATAATCTCTTCAGCACGTTTCAGAGCCTTGCTGATGTGATCTGTGATATTATCCTTGCCAAGAATATTGTAGAAACCAGCCTTTTCCAACTGGGCGTTTACCTTCTCGCAAACACCGGAGAGTACAACCTGAATGTCCTCCTTCTGGCTCATCTCGCAGAGGTTGGTGAGGTTGTGGATACCGGTTGAATCAACAAATGGAACCTTGCGCATACGGATGACGCGTACCAGTGGGCGGTCACCGAAAGCTGCCATCACTTCCTCAAACTTGTTACCGGCTCCGAAGAAGAAAGGACCATTGATTTCGTATACCTCTACGCCCTTCGGAATCGTATAGTGCTCCAGGTTGGTTGAGAGGAAGTCAAACTCCTTGTTCAAGTCAATCTCATCATCGGTAATAGCTGTCACGTCGGTGGTTTCGCTCATTCGCTTCATGAAGAGCAGACAGGCGATAATCAGACCCACCTCGATGGCTACTGTCAAATCGAAGATGATGGTGAGGAAGAAGGTAATCAGAAGTACGGTTACATCGCTCTTCGGATTCTTCATCAATGCCAGGAAACTTCTCCATCCGCTCATTCCGTAAGATACAACTACCAATACACCGGCAAGACAAGCCATTGGTATGTACTGGGCAAGAGGCATCAGGAAGAGGAATATGAGCAGCAGAACTATGGCGTGGATGATGCCTGCAATAGGAGTCTTACCGCCATTATTGATATTGGTCATTGTGCGGGCAATGGCACCTGTTGCAGGAATACCGCCAAAGAGGGGAGAGGCGATATTGGCTAAACCCTGAGCTACCAACTCGGTGTTACTGTCGTGATGATCGCTGATTACACCATCGGCAACAGTTGCTGAAAGCAAACTCTCAATGGCTCCCAGGATGGCGATGGTAATAGCTGGTGATACAAGACTCTTGATGGTCTCCCAATTCATGGCTGGTACCTGAGCTGCAGGCAGTTCGTTGCTGATAGAGAAGCGGTCGCCGATGGTCTCGATACTCTCAACGCCGGCAAACTGCTTGAGCAGTAAGGCTACAACGGTCATCAGGATGATGGCAATAAGAGAGCCCGGAATCTTCTTGCTGAACTTAGGAGTGATGGCGATAACCACTACGCTTACTACTCCGATAAGGGCACACCAAGGATCTATGGTGTCAAAGCTTTGGAAGTAGACGCCCCATTTCTCCAGAAAATCAGAAGGATTTGAAGTCAACGTCAATCCAAAGAGATCCTTGATCTGGGTCGTGAAGATGGTTACGGCGATACCACTGGTAAATCCCACAACGATAGGGTAAGGGATGTACTTGATGATGGTTCCAAGGCGGAGAAGTCCGAAGAGAACCAGGAACAGACCAGCCATCAGTGTCGCTATCGTCAAACCTTCCATGCCATATTTCTGGATAATGCCATAGATGATAACGATGAATGCTCCCGTAGGACCACCAATCTGCACTTTGCTTCCACCGAAGATGGAGATGATGAGACCTGCTACAATGGCGGTGATGATACCCTTTTCAGGGGTTACGCCAGAAGCGATACCGAATGCGATGGCCAGAGGCAGGGCTACGATACCAACGATGATACCTGCCATAAGGTCAGACATGAATGTTTTCTTGTTGTAACTCTTCAAGCAAGAAAACAAACTCGACTTAATTGCTATTGCCTTCATTTAAAAAGTTTTGTTATATGAATTAATGTGATTTTTGCTTCGTTATCCGAAAATCGAGTGCAAAGGTACAACTATTATTTCATATAACAAAATCTTTTTTAATGTTTTTTAATTACTGCAGCTGTGTCATGTGATAACCCAGTCGCTTCAGCTCCATGGCAGCGCCCATCAGATACATTTGATGTAAAGCTGCAATGAAACCACGGAAAGCAGCCTCTGTACCAGGCTCATATCCCTGATGGATGAGCAGGGTATAGGTGCGAGCGGCACACTCTGCAACGATGGTAGAAGTAGCCTTGTGCTCGTTCTCGTCGAGCAGCAGAACCTGGTCGAGAATATAGTCATCCATGTGGTCGAAATCAATGCGGTCTCTGAGGTATTCATAAAGATTATCTACCTTGCCATACAGCTCCCAGTCCTCGTCCCAGTATTTGGCGATGGCCATGCCCACGAACATAATCCATCCCAGAGCCACGGTAGGGTATTTGCTGAACTCGCGCATGGCATCTGGCAGATAGCTTTCGCCAATTTTCGCCCACTGCTCCTCGATGTCTGGAGCATCCGGAAGCTGCTCGTCAACACGCTGTCTGCCAGCAAGGTACATACTCAGATCCTGCTTGAAGATCTCTTCTATTCTTTTGCTTTTATTTTCCATATTCTTTAATGTTTTTTCTCTCTAACTGTAATTGATGGTACAAAGGTAAAACAAAAAACTCAGATAATGCCCGTTTTTTACAAGTTTTAATGCTTTGTTCATCCCTGAGATAACTCAGCGTAATCTGATGGATAGATGAATAAAAATGGGTGAAATGGGGGGGCAGTGAGATGATTCAAAAAATGAACCAGTTTTCTTTATTTTTCAAAGAATCATTTCGGAATATGCTTAATTCTTTAGTAGATAGTAAGTTGTAATACTCCGTTAGATGATGTTCCTTGAATACAAAGCAAAAAATCTGAAATATTCGCTAAAATTTTAACACATTATATTTGGTCAGATACATTATTTTTCGTACTTTTGCAGAAGATTCTGTATCTCTTGACAAGAGATCAACAGGAATCTCGAACTAAGTAATAGATAAAATGGCTTTCTAAGGCGCAATCAATATGAATAATATGTTGCAGTACCCTAGCTACGCTGTATCAGTGATGCAGCCAGCAGAAAGACATAAAAGTGTTGACGATTAGTGGAAGTTAGTCTATTGGTTTTCAATGCTGTGATACATGTCACAACCCCTTATAGTCCGGGAAGAGTCATCTTTTCAGGGGAAGCAGAGCTATATACTTTCCACAATATCGATTAATGAATTTTAGCATTTTACCTATGCCAGTATTAACAGTCAATCATTTCATCAGATATGTGGTTTATAGTACAGACCGATGTGTCCGGAGAGAATAAATCCATTGAATTCTTAAAGGAACATTACCCGGAAGTCATCTCCGACTATTACTTTCCTTTGGGTAGGAAGACCATTCCTGCCGAAGATGGTAGCGAGAAGGTGCGTTTCGTACCCATCCTTTCAGGTCTCTTCTTTATCCGGATAGAAAATAAGAAAGCGCTGGAGCGCATCCTTTCCCATAACGGCTATTTCCGGTATCAGGGCTATGACTTTGATATCAAAACCAGGGAAACGATAGAGCGTACCTTCTTTGCCAAGGTTCGCCTGCTCTGCGCAGATAGAGAGAATTACTCCCTGGACGAGATTATCGACCTCGCCCGCATCCCGAATGCGGATATGGAGCGCTTCATCTATTATAATGAGCAGATAGCTGAAAATATCCAGGGACTGAGCATCGTAGATAAGCGGTATGATGATCTCATCCTCGAGAATGATACCATCCGCATCCTCAACGGACCGTTGAAGGGTTGGGTAGGCGTGGTGAAGCAGATCAAGAAGAATGGCAAGAAAGACCGCCACCTTCTGGTACGTTTCGGAAACAACCGCTGCCTCAATATCTCCAATATCCGCCAGTATGATATCCGGGTAGAACACGAGGCAACCCGGGGAGCCAAGTCGGAAGCGGTAGGCGTATGGCGTGCCATCGACCAGCTCATCGGTTATCTCCAGTTCCGGTATCCGGCAGAAAATGCTGCAGCCACCCTGCGTCGTCTCTTTGAGGATTACCAGAAGAAACTGACCTGCCATCGTGGCAGTCATCAGACAGACAAGGCATATAGCATTAAGAAATCAACATTAGAAGCAGCCCAGAAGAAGGAAGTGCTCGATCATATCGACGAGGCGATGCATCCCAACTTCCGCATCCTCGCCGGTTATTTCAAGACCGATAATGCTACTATCCGTGAAGGATTGAAGGAACTCATCCCCGATGTCCTGCTCCGTCCTTTTCTTACGCCAAGTACCGACATCCCGATTCCGCAGGATCAGGAATATACCGTGTTTCAGCATAATGGTATCGTTGAGCTGGTTATCCGCTGCCATCTGCAGGAATACTTCAGGGGTAAGAATTATGAGGCAGATAAATACAATCCCGTCTTCGATGAGGATTATGAGTATGATGCCCATATCGCCCTGTTGCCGACAGATGAGGGTAAGGTGAAGGCAATTACCTCATGGGGTGCTTTCTACGACCGGTATGCCATGCTGGATGAGGAAGATCACCGGAAGTTCCTCCTCGATCTGGAAACCAAGAAGTATCCTCGTCTCCTGCGTCTGCTTACTCAGGGCAGATACAGATTTGAGAAAGTCCATCAGATAGGAGGTTTCTCTCTCGATATGGATATTCTTTATACGGAGGATATCCAGGAGATGGCACGGCAGGCAATCGCCCAGCTTCAGGCATCCGGTGATGAACCGGGCTTCTTGTCCCAGACCACGGCTGCGGCCGTAGAGATGTGGCAGGGCGCCCGACTCCTGATGTGGCGTCAGTTGCTTCAGCGTTATGTCCTCCTCCATAAGGTACCGGTAGCAGATCTTCCAAGTGTCATTGTCTCCGACACAGGGTTGGAGGAGAAGTTCAGGGCTCAGGAGGGTAAGCTCCAGATAGGAGAGGTTGCCCAGGCACTTCTGGAACGCCAGCAGCAGATTACTGCCTATCTGGAAAAAGGACAGTTGCAGCAGGCAGCCATCCGCTTCCTGGCAATGACGAAGGTCATCTCTGTCCATTTTGCCAAGGATGAACTTTACAACTATATCACAGACGACTTCAATCCCAATGATACCTGTACATCGCTTTTTGACACGATAGTTCAGAAAACAGGAAAACACAGGAATGTAGTCAACTATCTGTATAAGGGAATGGTAGAGCTGCAGCAGGAAGATGCATGGACGTATTTCAAATACCCATCCTTCCTCAAGAAAGCAAAAGATGTGTATAATAAGATAAGAACTCACTAGATAATAGTGATCTTTATAATAACAAGAAAAAATATAAGTTTATGAGTCAGCAAAATAATCAGCAGAATAATCAGAACGAAACAAACAAGACTCCTTCAAATGGGATGCTGCACAAGATGAAAGTATCCCTCTTTGTCAACCGATTGACAAACTGGTATTTCTCTAAGAACGCCCTCCCGTATTGGTGTATCCTGGCATTGGATAGCCTTGCAATCCTCTTTGCAGGAATTGTTGCTACTTATATAGCAGAAGGTGGAGATGCTCTGGCAGATCATTTCTGGGGTTATTTCTTCACATTCGTGTGTACCCTTCCTCTCTTCATGGTAGGAATGCGAATCTTCCATACCTATTCGGGCATCATGCGCTATTCATCGTTCGTTGATCTGATGCGCATTTCTGCAGCCCTGGTCTTGGGTTTACTCTTCAATTGTCTCCTCCTTTGGATATTGCCGGAAGGTTATCTCTATAAGATTTCGTTAGAAGGTATCATCGTGATGCTCTTCATCTCGATGTGTGAGATGTGGATGATGCGTGTCATCGTCAAATACATGTACGATTCTACCTTTGCCGTGGATATCCGTACCCCAGTATTTATCCTGGGCGTACGCCAGGGAGGTATTTCGCTGGCTAAGTCTATGCGCAATGATCATCCATCCCAGTATGTCGTCAAGGGCTTTACTACCATCGAGGAAGATGTGGTAGGTAGATATCTGTTGGGTTGCGAGGTGTATCCATACGATGAAAAGCTGATTTCCATCATGCACAGCATGAATGTCAAGACCCTCTTCATCAGCCCGCTGGTCACAGATCAGTTCCTGGAGATGCAGGATATGATAGACAAGCTTACCGCTGCCGGCATCAAGATTATGATGATGCCAAAGGCACTGTGGTGGGACGGCAAGTCAAACATCCGTCACCAGATGATGCGTGAGGTGGATATCGAAGACCTCCTGCCACGAGATAAGATTGAGGTGGATATGGATGCCATCGGCAAGCTCCTCAGCGGTCGCACCATTCTCATTACAGGTGCAGCCGGAAGTATCGGTTCCGAGATGGTGAAGCAGATTGCCGTTTACCATCCAGCCCGTCTGGTTCTGGTAGATGCGGCAGAGACTCCTATGCACGATGTCCGTCTCTTCATGAGCAAGAACTATGCGGATATCCCATGCCAGACCATCGTTACCAGCATCACCAATGCTACCCGTATGGAGCATATCTTCTCAGCCTATCATCCAGACTATGTATTCCATGCAGCAGCCTATAAGCACGTGCCGATGATGGAGGACAATCCTTCTGAAGCCGTACAGAATAATATATATGGTACGCGCGTGATAGCCGATATGGCAGTGAAGTATGGCACCAAGAAGTTTGTGATGATCTCTACCGACAAGGCTGTGAACCCTACCAATGTGATGGGATGCAGCAAGCGAATCTGCGAGATCTACTGCCAGTCGTTGAACAAGGCGATAGTAGATGGCAAGGTCAAGGGAGTTACTCAGTTTGTCACCACCCGCTTTGGTAATGTCTTGGGCAGCAACGGTTCAGTTATTCCGATCTTCAAGAAGCAGATAGCGATGGGTGGTCCTATCACCGTCACTCATCCAGATATCATCCGTTTCTTCATGCTCATTCCTGAGGCATGTAAGTTGGTATTGGAGGCAGGTACCATGGGTAAGGGAGGCGAGATTTTCGTCTTCGATATGGGCAAGCCGGTCCGCATCGCCGACCTGGCAAAGCGTATGATAGCCCTATCGGGTGTAGATGGCATCGACATCAAATACGTAGGATTGCGTGATGGCGAGAAGCTCTATGAGGAAGTCCTGAACGACAAGGAGGCAACGGTACCAACCCATCATCCAAAGATCATGGTAGCCAAGGTTCGTGAGTATCCATACGAGTTGGCGTGCCAGAACGAGCAGGAACTCTACGACCTCTCCTTCACCTACGATGATATGGCAGTAGTGAAGAAGATGAAGCAGATTGTTCCAGAGTACAAGAGCCAGCACTCGAAGTACGCCCAGCTTGATGCGTAGCGGTTCCGAGCACCGGAGGGCGGTTACATTCTTGTAATAATATATAAGGAGAAGTAATGAAGACAATAGATCAGATATTAAAGATAAAGGCAGTAGTGCTTTATATACTGAAAGCATTTCCAGAAGGCGTAGATTATATTCACCTCTTCAAGGTAATGTATTTTGCCCAGCAAAATCAGTTGAAAGAGTATGGCCTGCCCATTATTTATGATACGTTTGTAGCGAGAAAGCATGGACCAGTACCAGCTTTAACCTACAAGGTATTGCGAGGAATAGAAGGGAAAGCAGACCTTTCTTCACCAGAGTTGAAAGATTTTGCAGATTCTTTGAATATAGCTATCTCACAAGATGGTCATCAACTCATTTTTGCAGCGAATACTGCAGAATGCGATATGGATGAGTTATCCAGAGCCGATGTGAAGATGCTTGATAAATGGATAGAAAGATGTAAGAATATCAATTCCTTTGATTTGTCCGACAAGTCCCACGAGGACAAAGCATGGAAAAGGGCAAAACGCCAGTCAGACAAAACAGGCGAGGACACCAAAATTACCATGTACGATATGGCAGAAGCTGCTGGAGCCACCAAAGCTATGCTATGTGTGATTCGTGATCGTCAATCTGTTCAAAAAGCATTGGCATGGACTTAAGGGAATTACAGAAATCCTATCTTGATAATCTTCGTAAGGTTACTGAG
>ENA-OUQH01001455-OUQH01001455.1-human-gut-metagenome-genome-assembly--contig:-NODE-1455-length-15705-cov-5.033674_pt1 | contig 15705 bp, 18 predicted proteins | sample MGYA00237948_ERZ548828 | MGnify/ENA primary metagenome ERZ548828 (study PRJEB26490, sample SAMN05194711) | human gut metagenome | biome: terrestrial biome; feature: human-associated habitat; material...
GATTACAAGCATCCCAAGCTCGGGTATCCAGTACCCCGCAAGGCGGCAGCTTGAGTTTGGAACAACAAGACCCTCGTTGTCTGCCTTGGTGTCTGACGAGTCGAACCTTCGAACCGTCAATCCAGCAAAAATCGAGGAAATCGCATTGTTTGATAGCTTGGATGCGGTTACGGCACCGTCGGCCAGGTCTGCAGTTCCAACTGGGAACTTTGCTGAGATTGCGTTCATCCTGTCGAGAAGGCCGCTGTTGCTTGTGCCTGCCAGCTGTGCTTTTGTTTCATCAATTGATGCGTCTAGTTCGGTCTCGCGAGACGTGGCGCGGTTCGTCTCCTCATTCAACTTGCTAAGCAGCTCGCCTTCCTTTGCCTCGGCCCTTCTCTGCTCGGCGGTCACAGCTGCATTGGCGGCATTGGCAGAGGTCTTTGCCGAGTCGGCAGAGGTCTTTGCCGAGTCGGCAGAGGTCTTTGCCGAGTCGGCAGTGTCCTGCGCGGTCGTGATTCGACCGTCGTATGCAGTGACTTCCTTTCGGTACTGCTCGATCTGAGCGTTGTAGTTTCCCGTCAGTACCCAGAACTCCTCGTTGGTGATATCGATTCCAGTTGGAACGAACTGTTTTGACGTATACGAGTTGCCGTTGTTTGTCACAATGGTGAGAGGTTCGTACTGCTTCGTCTTGTCCCACTCGATTGGATCTGCGAACAGAGGAACGTAACGCGCTCCTATGTACTGGGTAGTTGCCATTTTCGATTCTCCTATCCCTTGTGGTTAACGTACTGCGTGTTGTCAATCACTCCAGAACCGTCCGCGTCGAATCTCAGAATGAGTCTTCCGTACGTCTCTGTACCGTATACCGCTCCCGTGTCGAACGTTATTTCGTTCCACGAATCGGGAACGTAGGCGCAGAAGTATCCGTCTGAGGTTAGACCAAAGTAGGCCTGCTTGATTCCAGCGGAAATCAGATCAGCCATATTGGCTTGAATCCAGTCGTATATCAGTTTCTCGTAGTAGTCAAACAAACTACCGTCTTCAAGCTCTTGTATTTCCTTTTTCAGATCAGCAATGTCCTGTGCATTAATGTCAATCTGCAAGCCCATGTTGTCGCAATAGCAGACAAGCTTGTTAAGCAGATCGAACAGGTTGAGGATACGCTGCTCCTGGCTCTTGACGTTCCAATAGAGCTTTGGAATGGTGGGCGTAAAGGCACTGAATCCCCAAAACGGGGGAATGGGGGCCACTTCACCATTTGGATAGGTGGGTGAACAATCGCAGTTAAAATCACTCATAGACTCATCACATCCCATCTATTGAGGCAGTATAAAGCCCAATGAACATTGACTCAAGTTCGTCTAGCAGGTGCGTATCTATGGCCTGATACTGGGTCACATAGCTGTTATAGGCCTCCTGCAAGTTCCCACGCTCCACGTCCTCGCTCTCCTCGTCCTGCCCGTTGCTCACGTAATCGGAGTTCCCAGATAGCATCGTCTCTGGGTAGTCGCTGCCAATAGTCCTGCGCTTGTGGTACTTGTCGGAAATCTGCGCTGGATCGAACTCCTCATCAAGATACCTGTAGAGGTTCTTGTATTTTGGCATGAGTTCGTACACTAGCTTTCGATGGAGCATCGTTGCCCATTCGTAGAAGGGCTCTATGCTGATCTCCCTGAACCTGAACCGCTCAATGAAGTAGGCGCATACCCGATTGTATTGCTCGGTGCTGTAGGCTGCGCTAGACCAGTCCAGGATGTCAAGGCCCCAGTCAAACACACCCTTGTCGATTAGCTCACCTAGCGTGATCGTATAGACGGCATTCCAACGGTCCTTTCCCGTCCAGTCGTTGACCTCGCCTTGCGATCCAAAGTCAGGGTAGGCAGTAGGCGTGTAGTCACTCGCTGACATTCTCGACACCTCCCTCCGCTGTCGCGTTGTTCTTATCCAGAAGCTCCCTGTTGTTCAGATAATTGTAGTTGTAGCTCTCCCAATCATCGTTAATGTACACCTGCAGGTCGCCGAACACGCTAGGAGCAAGCTCTCGAAGCCGCTTGCAAGCCCAGCGTCTGGAGTCAAGGCAGTTCTTCAACAGGATGTTCGTAGTGCTGTTGCCTGCCGTGGCCTCCTCGGTGATCATGCGCTCGCTCTTCTCGAACATGATGTGTGGGACTCCCATGTATAGCAGGTATTGGTTGAGAACGTTCTGATACTGCTCGGTAAGCTCCTTGCCGAGGAAAGGCACACGCAGGTCAAGCGTGAAGCAATTGCCCTCGTTAAGTTCCAGCAGGCTTCGGTTGTTGCTGTCACCCAGGATAATTGGCTCGTAACCAGCTATCTGATTGAAGAGGTTGATAAGCTCCAGGCGCTTTTCCTGTGGCATGAGCATTATCCATGGGTGCTGCTGGTGCATCAGGTTGACGTCGCTCGTGCGCTGGATATGCGTAAGCTTGGTCGCATATTGCACGATCGCGCCCCAGGGGTTGAGGCGCGTCTGGGAGTAGTAGACGAGCTCGCCCGTTGCAGGGGTCACCTTGTAGTCAGTATCATTGTATCCCCTGGCCCTCCATTCGGTAGGGATACCATAGTCGTTCCAAACGCCTTGCGGAGCTGCCATGAGCGTCTGCCATACGTCGGGGGTCTCCTCACTGTGGCAGATCGTGGCAATGCCTGCCCTATGCAGCTGCATCTCCAGGTATCGAGGGTCGCAGGTGGACGGTAGCCCCTCCCAGCGAAAGCGGTTCATGGCTATCGCAAGCAGCATGTCAACGTTGACCTGATAGCAGAGCGCGTTGTATTCGTCAGTCTGCCAGTAGCAGGGGTTGGATTCCTGTCCTCGCTTCTTCTTACGGCTCATCTTATGCACCTCCGTTCAGGCGGCTAAGGCGCGTCAGGGACGCCTGCAAGAGTGCGTCCTGCGCGTCGTGCGCCGCCTGCACCTGCTTCTGCTGCTGCGCAACGAGTCTGTCGCTCGTGTCCTTGATGGCCTGCAAGCGCTCTGCATGCGCCCTGTCACGTGCCTTGACGCTGGCCTTGAACTCGATGACCGCCTCGATCTCCTCGTCAGTAAGCTCTGAATAGGGCTTGTCCAGAAGCTTGTTGACGTCGATTGTCTCGCTAGATTCCGTTGTCATATATGCTCACCTTTCCTATCTCGTCGGGGTTGTTCCATACCGTGACACCACCATAGAGCAGAAGCCTCAGCTGATCTGCGAACCTATCGGGAATCTGGTTCGTGCTCCAGTAGTCTCGTAGCTTCCAGAACGTGAAGTGGTTCCCTACGTTCCAATCGCCGCTGAACATCCATTGCTTGTCCAGATAGTAGCCATAGCGCAGGAACTCATCGCCAGCGCGCTGAATGGCAAAGTCGCTCTCTGTAACGATGTTGACGAACAGGGCCATTGGGCGCGTTGTCGAAAGCTCGGCGTTGCTCACATTCCCAAAAACAAATGGCGCTCTCAGTGCGGCCTGCCTGATGCCGTTCTGAATGCGGCTGCCCTCGTTCGCGTAGGTAAGGCCTGCCGCTGCCGCTTGCGCGTCCCTCACGGTATCTGCCGCACCCAGACGCGCGGTTCGCTCGGTGACTGCGTTCTCCTTCATGGTGCTCGACGTGTTGGCCGCGCTCGTGGTAATTGCCACGTTCTGAGCGTTGGTCTGGTTGGTGCGCCCTGTGTTGGCTCGCGTCGTGCGGTCAAGGTTCGACTTCTGCGTTTCCTCAAGCTTGCTTTGGGAGTTGGATACCACGGCCTCTGCCTGTGTTGACGTTGCGCTTACGGCAATGGCATTGGTCGCAAGCGACGTGGCCGCTCCGATGCCGCCCGACACAAGCCCACCTATCGCGCCCGCTGCCGCACCTGCTGGTCCTGCGGTAAGAAAGCCCGAGACCGCGCCACCGACGGCATTGTTTATCACGCCGCCTGCCGCGCCAACTGCCGCGCTTGCGTTCGCCGCGTCGATCTCATTGTTTGCAGTAGCCCTTGTCATCCCAGCATCCCAGGCTTGAATGGCCTGTGCAAGGGAGTTGGCTAGGACAGCGTCTGCGCTCGACGCACTGTTACCCTCGCTGGTTACCGTGCTGTTGGCCGTAGTCTGTGCGCTCGCGTTGTCCACGACGTTATCGGCGTTGTTGTCGGCCATCGTCTCAGACGCATAGGCAAGCGTGGCTGCTGATGCATAGTTGGCATTGGCTATGTTGGTCGCGTTCGTCTGGTTGGTAGCTCGGTCGCTGTCGGCCTGGTTCCTGTCGAAGTGACTTGAGTAGTCATACTCGGCTGCCGCATCCAGCACGACGGCGAATGTGGGAACCTCCCAGCTATGCAGGTGCTCATACCACCTGCCCGCGCCCGTGAAGCTCTTTGCCGTGATGTTCTGAAAGCTCAGGGTGTTCGAGGCACTGCCACCTATGCCATGGATGCTGCCAACGATGTTGATGTAGGGGAACACGACGTTTGCGGCAACGTCCATCGTAAGCGCCTGCGCCGTGTCCTCGATCCTCACAAGCTCTGAGTTGCCCTTTTCGTCGGTGATCTCAAAGGCAGAATAGGGGTAGGTGTAGAGCTTTGCAAGGTCGGCGTATCTGCTTGGGTAGCCCCAATCGGCCTTCGTGCGCGTCAATATGGCCTTGCTCACGGGGTCAGAGCCACCTTGCACGGGGTGGCAGGAAACGCCGCAGAACGTGTAGGCGCTGCCAAGGGAAAGCAGTTCGGACGCGCAGAAGAAGACGCATTGCACGGACTGCTTGAATTGCGGGGTAGTCGTATCGACGTTGGCCAGGAACGTGTCAAGCTGGTTCACGGCCACCGCAAAGGCGTACATGTTTGGCACGCCAGCGCCGTCATAGCAGGCCGATGCAGGGACCTTCCAATCGTTGCCTGCCTTGCTGCCCCAGGTTCCTGTTGGGTTTGAGCTGCATACGATGATGGCCCTCATGTCCTCGGAGTTGAGCACGGTAGCCTGTGCCTTGGTCACCTTTTGCAGCTCTCCATAGTTGATGTCATCGCTCAATAGGTCAGAGCAGTTGTCAATGGGATCTGCAAGGTATGCGTCTGCCTTGGTGGCAAACATTGGCGCATGTCCGCGCTCCAAGATCATATTGGTAATGTCCAGCGTGTAGATCCACGTCTGCCAGGCATCGTCAAGCAGTAGAAGCTCGGTTGTGCTCGGCGCAATGAAGCGCGCTTCCCTGATGAAGTAGAACCAACTGCGCGCCCCCTCGTCAGTCTCGTATTGCAGGGGGCTCTCGTCGTTGGCAAAGAGGTTGTAGGTCACACGCACGTAGTTGTAGTTGGATGCAATGTCGAAGGGCAGAGGAACGCGCAAGGTAAGGTCGCTGTGAAGCTCCTTGAACTTGGTCTCCCACCTAAAGCATTCGGTATCTGGGATGGCGTCGAACCAGGCGTCTCGTTTCTCTGCGCTTCCGAAATGCACGACGTTTCCGATACCAGAGATCGTGCGCTGCCCTATGTGGGCTTCCCCTTGGTCCCAAGGCACCGAACATACCTGGATGCTCATCTGCGAATAGTCATAGCGGGCATAGTCAACATCATTCTGATATTCGTAGACGTTCACGTTATCGGCGTTCGGAAAGCCATTCTTCCCGAGATAGTGAAAGTTCGGCATTGCCCCACCTCCTCAAGGATTTTGGAAAACAGTATAAAACGCGAATGCCCCACCTGCAATTTGAGCAGATGGGGCATACGGGAAAGGAAGTAGCAGGAGCAAGCCTATTGTAGCTTAATCCGCAGGATTGTAGGTAACATCGTCGCCGCTCGGCGTGTAGACAAGGTTGCTATTCGTCTCCACAAAGGACTCCTTGGCCGTCTCCTCCTTGGCTGCAACGACGGTAGCCGTAAAGGTGGCCGTGTAGTTCGTCTCGTCAGGTGCAGACGGATTCTTGTAGGCCGTGGCAGCGGTAACAATGATCTTGTCACCAACGGCAAGGTTGCCGCCCCTCTGGACGTGTAGCACGCCGTCAGGGGTGACGTGCGTGCGGCTGTTGAGCGTGACGGGGGTAGTGGTCGAGTCATTGGAGCGGCTGGCCGCGACTGTGTAGGTTGCCGCGTCAGGCTCCACCGCGACGGGGGTGCCAGTAGGCGTGACGGAACCAGTGAGGGCAAGGTTGAGCTTGATAGAACCACCAAGCGGGACGTTCGCGGCACTGGGCATGATGGTCATTCCAGTAGTAGCCATCTTGATGGTGGGGATGGTGGTCGCCTCATCCGTGGTGTACAGAACGCAGTTGGCCGCGGGGTTCATTCCGATCATCTGGTCATGGAACAGATAATACTTGTAGGTACGGTTGGCGGGGTTGTAGAAAGGAGGCTCGATGCCATACCACGCGTCACGCGCATAGACGAAGTCCTCGGAAGTAAGCGCCGCATAGACGTTCGCAATGGGAAACTCGGGGATGATGATCTTGCGGAAGTTGACCTCTGCCCGCTCGACGTGGAAAACATCGGCCAGGGCCATCACATCAAGATAGGCGTCAGTCTCGGGTGTCACCCACAGGACAAGCGTGCGCGGGGACTCGAAAACGGGGACGTCAAGCTGGTTGTATCGCATGCTCGGGAACTGCATCATTCCTGCGTCGGTGCGGATCTTGACGAGAAGCTCCTGGCCAAGCTCCTTGGTGGTCGGCGCTGCCGTGATGTTGTGGCGATACAGGTTGTAATACTTGTCTGCCATTGCAAACGTGTTGATCATATCCTGCATCTCGTCATAGTTGTCAGAACTGCGCTGCTGGTCAAGGGTAGCGACAAGCATGTTGTCAAGGCCATAGCCCGAACCCTCGTTCATGACGCGGCTAAGCTCGTAGCGGCTCCAAGAGAAGTCGTAGCGTCGATGCTGGTTCACCGAATAGAACCACTCTTGGAACTCCGGCTTTTCCAGCTTCAACAGCGTCTCGTCATCCAGCTTGTAGCTGTGCGCCTTCATGTACTTCACGGCAACGTGGCGCTCGGTGTTGCCGAACTCGGAGGCAGGCTTCTTGAGCTCCCTCAGCGGGTTCTCGAAAAGCTTGCTCTCGACATAGTTGCCCATGAAGCCAACAAGCAGGTTAGAGAAGCTGTTGAGCAGATCGCCGTTGTAGGGGTCAAAGAGCGCCTGAACCGATGCCGCATATCCTGCAATGTCAGGGTTTGGAATGCGCTGCTGGAAGTCGTTGCTTCCCTCGATCCATGCCTTCGAGAGGATGGTGCTGTTCTGAATGGCCATTAGCTATCACTCCTTTGCGAGTTGTGGGAACCGTAATCACGCTTCCCGATATGACTTCCCAGCTCGGCGAGGCTCACATATGGTTCCTGTGATCCAGTCTGTCCCGTACCTTGACCAGAACCCACAGGGTCAGTGTTGCCAGAACCAGATACGGAACTGCTATCTCCATGCCGTCCCACACTTGCGCCACTCCTTATGAGGATGCCGAATTGGGTTTGCAGACTCTTGTTCTGCTCGATAAGCGCCGCGTTTTGGGCCTTCATCTGCTCCAAAAGCGCCTTGTATTCTCCCAGTGCGTCTTCTGCGGTGCTACCCGCTGCACCAGTGGTCTGCGGCTCAATGTTAACATTTGCCCCGTTGTTTGTCGAAACCTGTGGGTCGGTCTGTGGGTCTGTCTGCGGCTCGGTTTTCGGATCTGTCTGCGGCTGCTGCTGCTGGATTGTCATGACTAGTTCACTCCTTTAACGTGGATCTCATGCTGCTTCTGAAACACCATGTCAAGATGCTTTTGAAGCTCTTCCTCACTGTAGCCCAGAGCACTAACGAGGTTGAGGCACGCCGTCACCGTGTCGGCAAGCTCGTAAAGCGTCTGCCCAGCCTCGCGCCCCTCGTATTGAAGCGCTCCCCTGACCTCGCTTGCCTTCTCCAGCACCTTCTTTGCCTTGTCATCGTCGTTGCCTTGGTCGAAGGTCCGCACTGTCAAGGTAAATCCCTTATGCTCACGCTCAGCCTTTTCATCCTCTGCGTACTCGCTCAAGGATTCAATCGCCTTGCCAAGCTTGGTCCGATCTCCATCCCACACACAGATGCAATAATCCCCCGCTTGGAATTGAAGCATTGCTAGCCCCTCCATTCACTCAACGCTTTTTCTAGATCCGCATACCTCGCAAGCTTGGAGCGAAGGCGATCGTTTTCCTCCTTGAGATCGTGGCACCTTGCACGGTACCAATCAACGTGGCCTTGAAGCGCTGAAACCTTGTGATGCAAGGTGCAGTTGGCTGCCTTTAGCTGCTTGGCCCGATGGCGCCAGTTCTCGGCCTGCAACTTGTGATACTTGGCTTCCAGCTCGTTAAAGCGGTCGGTGCAGTCCATGCAAATCTGAATAAGGTAGTTCTGCTGCATGTAGGCGTTCTCAACCGTGATATGCTGCTCGCTCATGTTCCTTGTCCCTTTCCCTGGAAACGAGTGGAGCCACCCACAAGGCCATATAGCCCTTGGGTGGCTCCTGGATGTTGGCAAAGCTCCCACCCGTCAGACGTTGCCCATGCTGTGGCCAGCGCGTCGGTGCCCATCACAGGCCGCATACCCGAGTCTGCGCGAACCTCTGAACAAAGTGGGCTTCACCATGCCCTATCCTACCATGTCAACCGTAAGCATGGAACCACGCTTGGTCGGCACCTGCTTGACCTTGAGCTGCACAGGCGGGTTCCAAGGCGCCTCACCGCACACCATGACGACGTTTCGAACAGCGTTGGCGATGCCATAGGATGTTGCCTGATAGCTCGTGCCGTCAGGGGCAACGAGAACCACGCGAGGAACTACGCTGAAGGTGCCAAGGCCGTTGCCATAGGCGTCAGTGTCCTCGATCTCGGTCATCTCGATGAGATAGTCCTGGACCTCGATGGTCTCATTGATGTGGCTCGCCACTCGGTCGGTAGGGTTGTTCATCGCGTTGAAGATGCGCACGCTTGCCGCGCGGTCGTTGGGGTTCGCTCGCAGGCTGGTTACCATTGCGCCAACGCCAGCGTTGGTCACGTTCTGAATGCTCACGGATGCCTGCTGCGCCTGCACTGCCTGAATCTCGTTGCTCTGCTCTGCCATGTTCGTTTCTCCTTAGTCCAGAAAGTTCTTTTTCAGTTCCTTCAAGTTCCACTCTAGCTGCTCGCGGTCGCACTCGTTAAGCGGGTGATCGTAAGCGGCTAGAACGTGCCCGATGGTGTCAATCCAGCTCGCGGTTTTAACGATGCTCATGTCACCGATCAGAAAGCGCTTGTTTGGGTTGGTAAGCCAATCAGCGTAGATCTCGGTATCCGCCCGTATGCGCCTTCGCTCCTTTCGTGCCGTAAGGTGGATGGCCCACGGGTCGGGTACGTTCCTGCCTTGGTATATCCACAACGTTTGCTCTTTCATGCCCTGCCCTCCTTTCTGGTATCGACTGCGCCTAAAGTAGCATCTTTATGTTAACAGCGTCAACACCTTTTTTAGCGAATTCCCATGAACTCAAGGATGGTGAGGAACATCTCGCGCATGGCAGGGCTTTCGTACCTCAGCGTTCCCAGATAGAAGAACCTGTTCAGCATCTGCAGATAGGGGCTAGTGCGCTCGATGGCCTGATAGTCCAGACTCGCGTCAGCCTTTGTGATGGTAAACACGTTTCCTGCATCCTTGGGTAGCTTGGACGTGATGAAGCAAAGCGCCTGCCTGTAGTCTATCCATACCGCATAGACCTGTTCGCCGTACTTGATGGCATAGGCGTACCGTGCGGCCTTGGTCTTGGCCTGCACGTCACCCGTGTTCGCCACGTTGAACACGTTGCCGAATACCATTTCGCTTTCGTCAGTGCCATTAAGCATCCTGCCAACCAGCGTTTGTGCCTGCCGCTCGTCCTTGTCCCAAGGCTCTACGTAATGCAGCAGCACCGCCTTGTTGTTCCAAAAGCTGTAGCCAAACTCGGGTATCCTGTCTATCCCAAGGTAGCGCATGTAAGGACATGTGAGATCGCAGGCGTTGCCTAGCACGTATACCCTGTACTGCTCACCGCCTGGCTGTTGCCTGGACACGGAGTCCAGCAGGTTTGCGAATATCAGGAACTCATTTGGCAGGTACCTGTGGTATCTGTCCTTGCGGTCGATTATCGCCTCGTCGAAGATGAACCTGCGAACGTTGGTATAGGTGCGCTTCTTCTCGGTCTGAAACGTCGTAAGTGCCACGAAATAGCAGAGCACCTGCCACTGTGGCTTCTCGGTGTAGTCCCCAGTCTCTGGGTCTTTGCCAGGCTCGGGCGCTATATAGCCCGTCTGTCCTGTCACCTTGAATATGTAATCCTCGAAGAACCCAGCGTTTTGGAGCTTGTCGAAATAGCCCTGCCGAACCACCTTCATTTCGTCCTTGGTTCGGCAGACCTCGCAGAAGTGCCAACCATGTTTCAGATAGTCGTTCACGCATTGCTTTCGAAGGCCAAAGGTCTTGCCAATGCCCTTTGCACCAACCACGATGCAGAACTCCCCTTGGCTTCCCGTCTGCCGACTAAAGGTGGCCTGCCAATCGTAATATCTCTGCTTCCTAGTCACCATTGATCATGTCACCTATCCTTCTTATTCCGTCCACCGTGATTATCAAGGGCTCTGTGTTCACCTGCGGCCTGTTGCGCACAGCAACCTGCATGTTGGTTGAGTTCTCTGCATTCTGCGTGTCGTTCACGGTCTTTGCCATGGGGTAGAGGCACAGAGCGCTCGGCTCGGTGACGCTTGAGGTATGACCTTGATAGTCCGTCACCCTGCCTCGGTACATGTCTCCCCACTCAGGAAAGGCCCGCGCATTCAATCCCGTTATGTCGTGGGCGTAGGTCACGTTGTAGCCAAGGAACGTGTCACATACGTCGGCAAAGCTCCAGCCAGATTCTATGAGAGAGTCAGCTAACCGGTTCACCTTCTTGGATGGTACGCCTGCCAGCGTGAAGCGGACATGCTCCCGTCTGTCCCTAGGGTCATACTCTGAGATGCAGTATGCCTTGTTCCAGGCGGCACAGAATCGGTAGGTGGAGAACTCAAGCACGTAATGGCCTATGCCGGTCAGGGGATCATATTGCTCGGGATATGAGCGCCTAACACGACTGCACACGTCGGCCTTGGCCTTGTCTATGGCCGTATCCATGCGTTGCAGGGCAAGTCTCACGTTATCCAGCTCGCTGTCCCTGATAACGAACTTGACCGAATCCGTATCGCCGTTCACGCAGGTTTCCACATGCGGGTAGCAGAGCATCATGACGACGCACTGCGCTATGCGGCTCCAACCAACGATCCTTTGGCCTAGTTGGTACCATGCCTTGGGCTGCTTTGGCGCGTTCACCACGCCAAAGGCGCCCTCATACTCTATGCCCGTAGCTCCCAGAACCGTGTCACGTCTGTACTCGTTGCAGGCCTCGATGCCAAACAACGCATTAAGATCTGCCTTGAGTCCTAGATAGGTGCTCTCCACCACTGAATCGTCTATCGTGTGGTTCTGCATGCCAGAAACGACGAACTCTGGGATTCCGTAACCAAGCAGATCCTTCTGGTTATCAAGCGACTCGTTGGCATAGTATCTGCCCCTCGCCTGCTTGAAGGCGTTCTTGGCCGCATAGAACTGCATGACCGAGATAACGCACATGTCGGAGGGCTTGTCAAAGGACAGCGTCATATAACCCTGAATTCCCTTGACGCTATCGAAGTCGTAGGCCTGGCACACCTCCCACGCGGCCAGCTCGGTAAGCCACAGAACGGCGCTGGTAGCGCCTTCCAGCTTGCCATAGCTATACACGGGATCTGTAACCCTGTCCTTGTAACCAAGGGCTGCCATGTGTTGCCTGAACTCCTCTCCCTGCTGGTTTTCCTCGGCTATCGTTGGCTCGACCTGATATTCCTTGCACCTGGCCCACGCAAGCGGAGCTATGCCCCAGTCACCGAATGGGGTACCTGGCTTCAATCGCAATCCCTCGAAATAGAAGGCCCCATAGAACGCGACTCCGAATGGCTTCTCGTAGTGCCTCAGAACGTCATCCAGGGTAGTCAGCTGTATGTTCTGAAACGCCAGCGTCAGGTTCTCGGCTGTGGCCTCCTGGAAACGCACGGGGTATCTATGGCTCACCATTTGGCTGGGATGCTGCGAGGTAGCGTCGAAGCCATATACCTTGCGTCCCTCGTCCTCGGCAAAGTCAAACACCCTTGAGGCATTGGCCTTGCTGCAAAAGGTGAAGCCCCCGCGAGTTGACGCCTGGCACGTATACAGTTCGTCATCCTCGGTGAATGCGTTCTGGTTGTTGATGAAGCCCCAAAAGTGGCCTACATCCCTTTTAAGCCCCTTTCCCCTCAGCTTGGAAAAGCGCTGCACCCTGCGTCTGCGGACCACGCCAGTCTTGGATACGACCCTCAGCCCCAAGTCATCGGGGTTAATGTCTGGGTTGAGCCTGCACCAATACCCCAGCCATGCCAACAGGCTGTAGATGTCATGCGCCGCATATGCTTGTTCTTCCTTTGTCAACGGTGTGTTTGGCGTGCGTATCAGGTCGTAGTCCCAATCACCTGCCAGCTTGGGATAACCACACTCGTCTCCCATGTAGCCCAGGCTCTTCTGTGCGAACACCAATGTGTCCCATATCACTAGCCGAGGTTGCTCGTCATCGTCCAGGATGGTGAAGCTGATGGGCTTTCTCTGTGACTTGGCAAGCACGCGCACGTTGGGTTGCTCGCCTAGCCATTGCGCAAGGCCGTACATGTCGAACGACAGATTGTGGCAGCAGATAACAGGCACATAGCCAACGTGCGCGTCGGCTATGCGCTGCAACGCCTGATAGAGCTCTATGGTATGCCGATACATGTATAGGTGCGTAAGGCGCTCGACGTTTCCGTTATCTATGGTGTTGATCGGAGCGTCTATCAAGCCTAGCTGGTGCAGGATGGGAAACGCCCTCTTGTCCACGCCACTTGATAGGTTCGTTGTCTCGCTGTCGTATGCCCCTATTATCCTGTATGGCTTGTATGGCCGCTTACTCATTGTTTTTCACGGATACGACGTGTCTTTAGGATGTATTGCTGTAGCTTCAGCTGCGCAGACTTGTAAACGTCGTCGTTCTCGTCAGGCGTGTACAGATCGATGCCCTGCGCTTCCAGCTCTTCAAGCACGTCCATGATGCTATCCGCACCGAAGAACTCCAGGATCGCGCGGTTCGGGTGCTGCCTGCTCTCTTCCGTCTCATCCCAGACCTGCACGAGGCCACCGTAGAAACGGCTTCCCACATTTCCCGTGCTCAGAATGTCGCGTGCCATCTGGTCACGAGTCTTCTGCTCCTTGCCTACCAAGGCGCTTAGCGACTGGTTCACAAGGCGCCTGACGCCGTCACCGATTCCACCAGACTTGTAGCCACTTGCAGCGCTCACTGCCGCAATTGTGCCAGCGCCGATACCCTGCCTCTCCATAAGGGCTTTGACCTGCCCCTGGGGCTTCTGTCCCCTGGCATAGGTCTGAGTTGCCTTGATCGTTGCGTTACGAGCCTGCGCCTGATAGCGTGCCCTTTCAAGCCCGCTAGCCTTTTCAGCCTTTGCCAGGTAGCGCTCGGCCTGCCTACGGTAGCGTCGGCGTGCGTTATACACATCGTCAGATTCTCGCTTAGCCCTTGTCACGTTTGCCCCTTTCACGCTAGACTGTTAACAATATAACACCTATATAAGAAGGGTCATGCATGAATCTTAAGACGTACTCAGAGCCGATAACAGGGCTTGACTTCCAAGGGCTAACCGACAAATTGGGAAACGTCAACGTCGAAACCGCTTTCAACGGGGTAATCAGACTCACATACAACGAACAGGACGGAACCTATACGATCCCAGCACACCTGCTGCAGCATCGGCCAACCTTGACGCTCAACGAATGTGCTGCATTCCTCGGAGTATCCAAGGTGCGCGCATGTCGTATGTGTACCAACGGCAGGCTTAGAGCTGTTAAGATACGAGGTAGCTTGGTAATCGATTTGGCTAGCGCCGAATCCGTCAAAAGGGAGATGGTCAAAAATGCTTCCTATAGTGTTCCTGAGTGATGCCCAAGTATGGGGTATCGCTCTCGCCTGCGTGATGATGGTAGCCGACATGGTAGTGGGCTTCATCGTCGCTGTCATCAACGAGAATCTTTCCAGCACCAAAATGAGAAACGGGCTTCTGCACAAGGTGCTCATGCTCGTTCTCATATTCGTATGCCTTGTCATCGAGGTGAGTATCTCGCATACAGGTGCTCTGCCCTATGACGTGCCCACCTGCGAAGTGGTGTGCAGCTACATCGTGTTGATGGAACTTGTAAGCGTGCTGGAGAACATAGCCAATGGTTATCCAGAGTTGAGGGATTCCGCACTGTTCAGGTTGTTCAATCTTGACAACGAGAAAAGCAAGGATGAGTGACATGGCTGTTCTAAAGGGTATCGACATTTCCAGCTATCAACGAGGCTTTAGCCTCAGTGCAACCAATCCTGGCTTCGTCATCGTCAAGGCAACAGAGGGGCTTGGCCTCGTGGACAAGTGCTGTGATGGGTTCGTGCAAGACGCGATCAGGCTTGGAATTCCGTTCGGCTACTACCACTTCGCACGATCCAACGACGCGGCCAGAGAGGCCACCTACTTCTACAACCAGACAAAGAACTATGTTGGCAAGGGTATTCCCGTTCTCGATTTCGAGGTTCCTAACTCTAACTGTTGGCTGGAAACTTGGTGCAGGACGTTCTATCAGCTCAGTGGGGTTAAGCCCTGGGTCTATATGAACAGTGACTACATCAACAACCGCGGCTATGGCACACCTTGGGTGAAGTCAAATTGTGGCCTTTGGCTTGCAGGGTATCCCAGGACTTACACGTCCTATCCAGATTCCTCCTGCCCTTACAAGCATGCTGGTTGGACGTTGGCCGCTTGGCAGTTCACTTCAAGCCTTGCAATGGGGGGCATGAATGTTGATGGTGACTTCTTCTATGGTGATAGAAAGACTTGGAATGCCTATGCTGGTTCATCTAACTCTTCTGGCTCTGGTAATTCTTCTGATAGCGTGGTGCCTGGTTCAGCGCTAGATCTTGCCACCGATGTAATCAAGGGCAAGTATGGCACTGGACAGGATCGCAGAACTGCGCTTGGGTCTCGTTATGACGAGGTGCAAGCCAAGGTAAACGATCTGTATGCCAAGGCCAACAAGGTCATCAAGGGCCGCTATGGCAATGGCACCACTCGCAGGAACATGCTTGGAAGCGAGTACGATATTGTTCAGTACATCGTCAACAATATGCTAAAGTAACCATAGCCCTATAGGGCTGTTTCCCTGGTTCTCCGTGCCTGCCATGCCCCAGCAGGTGCGGAGATTTCTTTTTGTTTTCACGTGAAACATCGTTAACACTTATGGTAGAATCGAACCATAGCCAATAGGGGCTAGCTGATGAAAGGGGCACACAATGGCACAGTTCGACTATCAGAGGGTTAAGGCAGAGGTCCACGACTATTGCAGCATGGCCGACTTCAACACCTTTGACGAGGAGGGTATCGTGTCCGTGGACTCATTATGCCAGTCAGAATCTAGGAAAGGGGGGAAGGCCATGAAGCAGGTAAAGTTCCTCGTGAGTGGTTGGAACGTCCAACCAGATGGTAGCTATCATATATTCAAGAAACTCTGTGGCATCGAGCAAGCACAGATCTACCTGCGTCTTGCGACCATGCACGATGATGACACGATTGCTATCAAGGTTGACAACATCGAAGTCATTTGGAACGCGGAGTAGGTATATGTCGT
>ENA-OUQH01001467-OUQH01001467.1-human-gut-metagenome-genome-assembly--contig:-NODE-1467-length-15643-cov-4.934052_pt1 | contig 15643 bp, 6 predicted proteins | sample MGYA00237948_ERZ548828 | MGnify/ENA primary metagenome ERZ548828 (study PRJEB26490, sample SAMN05194711) | human gut metagenome | biome: terrestrial biome; feature: human-associated habitat; material...
TACCAAGTCCTATATAGCTTTTCTTGTAGTTTGCAGTACATTTAGGGTTCAGGACGAAAACGTAAGGCTTGAACCGCATCAATTCTTCACAGGAAGAAAGATAATTAGCGATATGGATGCTGTAAACAGAAGTTGATTCTAAAGCTGCAACAATCGTAGTTATATCAGGGTGTTCTTTTAAACACTCAAGTATCTTCAATGCTAATTCCTCAGCCCCAGGCTGATTGTTAGCAAAAGAAGAGTTTATGTATTTATTTTTATAAAAATCCAAAGCGCAAACATAGTTGGATTTTGAACTGACGTCAATACCGACGTAAAGCGTAGATAATGGGTTAATCTTTAACATGATATCACCCGCCTTTCCGATTAAGTATTCTTGGAACCTGAAGAAAAAGGTTTATCCTGGGAATCATATGCTGACCGAAACCTCGCGTAATAAGCATGCACCCTGGCAGCTCTTTTGCTGGTGCTGTACGCCAGGGGATGAAACATCTGTGTAAGCGGAATGTGACATATGATTCAGGCTGCAAGCTCCATAAGCAGGCACCGGAGACCGGGCTGAAAGGATTAAAAGCAGTGCCTCTAGACATCAGACTCTGCTGATATCATACCACAGAATAACCTATGAAACTAATAACCAATGTAGATGAGATGGAAAGGGTTTATCCCAGGTGTCTCAGATCATCTATAAATTTATAGAAAGGATAAGTGCATAACCATCATTTCTACTGGCTATACACTTATTATACGAGGATGAATAAAATGATGTGGAAATGGAAACGGCCGGCCGCATTTTTACTGGCGGCGGCAATGATTTTTACGATGCCGGGTGTTCCGGCATCTGCGGTGGAAACTGATGGGTCCGCAGAGCAGGCAATGTCCCTGATGGCAGCTGCGGAAAGCACTGCAACCATCTCTGGCGAGGTGAGCTGGAACAACCAGACCTTTACCACCCCCGTCAAGCTTACCGGGGATACCACCCTGACCTTGGAGGGCGATAACAAGATCGAATGCGACGCGCCTTTGGATCTGAACAACTGCGGACTGACCGTCAAGGGCACCGGAACTCTGGAGGTCATTGGCAATGGCAGGAGTGAAGACTCGACGCTCAACGGCGCCATCTTTGACAGTGGCTACAAGGGCACCACATACGGCACAGGAACCCTGACCCTTGAGGGCGGCACTGTTACGGCCCGCGGCGGCGATTATAATGCCATATCCGTTTGTTCTGTGAAATTGCAGGGCGGCAAGCTGGAGGCCTACGGCGGCTCGAATGCCGGTATTGTCTGCTCCTATCTGTATACATATAGCGGTTCCCTCTACGCCACCGGCGATGGTTATGGCATCGAAATGAGAACCGTGTATGCGGGCAATCCCGGCAATCTGGCCATTCTGGCTTCCGACGAGAAGGACGCATCGATGGCGGAAATGGACGAGGGAAATATCGGCGATATTCAGGATAACGTCAAGAAGAAGACTTACTACATCGGCGAAGCCACCGGTCCCCTGTTCTCGGTGAAGACCCAGAAGGGTGCACTCTATGAGGGCGTTGCCGACCAGAAGGCTACCTTTGCCATTTCCGCCAAAAATGTGGATATGACCACCCTGGAAGCCCAGTGGGTGGGAGACAACACCGGCCTGACGGAGAGCCTCTCCACCGACGGCAAGACTTTGACGGTGACAACGGATGCAACCGTGAAGCAGGGCACTTACAGCCTGACCGTTACTGTCACTGGCACGGACGGAACGACAGTCACCAAGACCGTTACGGTCACTGTCTCCGGCTCCCCCATCACCATCAGCACCCAGCCCCAGGATGTCTCCGCCAGCTGCAAGAGTGGGGATTTGGATGCCTGGCAGGGCGACAAGGAAATCCAGGTGACTGCCACACTAGCCACCGACCAGACCGGGGACATTTCCTACCAGTGGAAGCTGGAGGACGGCACCGAGCTGGAAGGCTTTACCCGGTCTACCCTCTCTCTGAAGGAACTTTATAATGCGGGCAAGCTGTCCCCAGTGGCCGACAAGCTCTGGCTGTCTTCCGCCAAGGTCTACTGCACCCTGACCTATGGCAGCTGCAGCGTCAATACCAACACCGTCACCCTGACGGTCAACACCTGCACCCATGAAAAATACACCAACGAGGGCAAATGCCAACAGTGCGGCGAACCGTGCAGCAAGGATGTGCTCTTTATTCGCAACGGTATCCCCTATACGTTTGAAGGCGATAACCCTGAGGTTGGGTTCATTCTGTTCTCCGGCGGAACCGCTTATTTTGTGCGGGATACTACCGCAACCTTGAGAGCGGGGACATCGGGAGGCGATGTGGCGAACAAAATGGACGTTACGCTGGATCTGCAGGGCCACAAGGTCAAGGCGCTGGATCTGCAAAATTTCCCGTACAAGAGCGTTACCATCAAAAACGGCACGATAGATAGCATTGAAACCAGCGCCCCCGCGGTGTTGATATTAGACAGCGTTACAACAGGCGAGAGCGTCTTTTTTAACTGGTGTACCCTGACGGTAAAGGGCAACTGCGTGTTTGAGCAACAGGTTGCGTTCCACGGGAAAACCCAGCTCCAGGGCGGCACGTTCCAATATGGAATCGATGTAGAACCTGGTGAGCGTGCTCTGGATCTGCTGGCGGATGGATATGCCTTTGCAGACGCTGACAGCAGTGAAGTTTTGAATGTTTCTGATGTAAGCATCCAGAGTAGAAGCGTCAAGGTGGTCCAGCATACCTGCCAATATCAGAACGGAAAATGTCATCAATGCGGCAGAGTCTGCAACCATGAGGGCAAGGTGGACAGCGCCGGTTACTGCACCCGCTGCCAAGCGCTGGTGGAGGCATTTGAAACCGGCGGCAAGCGATACACCAGTCTGGAAAACGCGCTGGCTGCCGCGCGGGACGGTGACACGATCACGCTGCGGGGGCCTTTGGAGATCGAGAACGTAGAGCCGATCGAGGTCAGCAAAAATATTGTACTGAACTTGAATGGACACACCCTGAGCAAATCCGCTGAGAATGCGCTTCTGCGCATCCTCGACTCCAATGTAGCCATCATAAACGGCAAGGTGCTGAGCACCTGCACCAGCAAGCCCGCTACCGCGGTGCAAGTTGGAAAATTTAACCACACAGGCGCAAAGCTGACGCTGAACGATGTCACCCTGGAGGGCAACGTAGACGGAGCGAACGTCCGTGGACGTGGGCTTTCCATTTTTTCTGGGAACAAAGCCGTGGTAACGAGCGGCACGTTCACCGGCGGCATCTACACGGAGGGAACGATGACCCTGTCCGGCGGCTCCTTTGACAGCATCGAAATCCAGAATGGCGCAGATTACCAGTCCCTGCTGGCGGAGGGCTATGCCTATCAGAAGAAAGGCGGCGCATTGCTCAAGCTGTCGGAGATGAAGGAAAATACTGCCGTAACCGTTGTGAAGTGCAGCCACCCGGATGACCATTCCGGCGGGAATGCTTGCCCATACTGCGGCTATGCCGCTGCGGTGACAAAGACGGACGGCAGCATTTCCTACCATCTGACGGCAGACGATGCCATCGCCGCAGCTGGCGGCGGTACGGTGAAGCTGCTGGCAGATGCAGGCGAGATCACCATCAGCAGCCCGCTCAAGCTGGATTTGAATGGTAAGACGGCGGCAAAGCTGAGCGTCACCGGAGATGTCACGCTGGCATCTCTGCTGCCGGAGGGCTACGCGTTTAAGAGCGGCAGTACCTGGATCAGCGACCTTAGCAGTAAGGAGCTGACCAATGTTTCTATGGCCAAGCTCCCCATCAAGAGCATGAGCTATCCCACCAAGATGGGCATGGAGTATGGCGGTGCGGGGACGCTTCTTGTCAATGTAGCGAAGGAGACCGGCACTGGCGCTGTGAGCTTCCAGTGGTACAAGGTGGAGGACGGCAAGGCCACAGCAGTTGGCAGTGCGACAACAAAGAATCAATTTGATCTCGCCGCACAAAAGCTGCCCGTAGGCAAGCATATCTTCCGATTTTCGGTCACCTGCGACGGCTACGAGAAGATGAGTGGGGATATTGTCGTGACGGTACAAAAGGCCAACATCAGCGCAAGCCTCATCACGCCTCCCGCAGCGCAGGAAAACCTGACCTATACCGGCCAGGAGCAGGCGCTGATTACCGCAGGCAGCGTGGCGAACTATGGCACTATGCAGTACAGTCTGACCGAGAGCGGTACATACAGCCAGGCCATCCCTACCGGCACCGATGCCGGAACATATACCGTGTGGTATCGGGTGATTGGCGATGCAAACCACAACGATACCGCACCCGCCAGCGTGGCGGTCCGCATTGGGAAGAAGCCGCTGACGATCACCGGGGTAACGGCTGCGTCCAAGCCTTATGATGGCACGACAAACGCGGACATCTCCGGCGTGACCTTCGACGGCATGAACTTGAAGCGAGGCACAGACTACACCGCGACCGCCAGCTTTGACGATGCCAATGTGGGCGAGAACAAGAACATTACTGCCACAGTGACCTTGACGGAGCAGACCGCGAAGAATTACGCCCTGGAGCAGAGCAGCTTCGCCACGACTGCCAGCATCACCAAGGCCGCTGCGCCTGACTTTACTAAGGAAACCGCGCTGACCATTGTAAACGGCCACGAAAAGACCTACACTGTGACGCTCCCCACTCTGCCTGTGCCGGAGGCTCCCAAGGAGTACGGCACAGTGACCTACGGCGCACCAACGGTCAACTTGTCCAGCACCTATTACACCAGCGGTGCGAAGGTGGAAGATGGCAAGCTGATCCTGCCGATTCAGAAAAATGACGTGAAAACCACCGGCTCTGTGGGCACAGTGACCGTAGTAATCAAGAGTACAAACTATGCGGACATCACTCTGACCGTCAATGTCAATGCGACCGACAAGTTTGTCCCCACTGTTACGGCACCTACGGCAAACGCCCTGACCTACAATGGTACAGAACAGGCGCTGGTTACAGCAGGCAAGACCACTGGCGGCACGATGCTCTACCGGCTTGACAATTCTGAGTGGAGCGAGCAGATCCCCACAGCGAAAAACGCGGGGAAATACACCGTTTGGTATAAGGTTCAGGGAAACGCAGAGTACGCAGATGTGGCAGAACAAAGTTTGACTGTGACGGTTTCCAACCAGCCTTCCGGCGGCGGTGGAGCATCCGGTGGTGGCGGCGGTGGCGCAGCCCCGGCTCCGACACCGGATGATGCGGATGTCATCACAGTCAAAGAAGACACGAAGGACAATACGACCTCCAAGCCGGGTGCGGAAACCGACACAACTACAACAACCAAGACGACCGTCAAGAATACGACGACCGAAATGACCAAGAACGAGCAGGGTCAGGATGTTTCCAAGACCACAGCCAGCGTTTCCAAAGACCTCGGTGACAAACTGCTCGATCAGGCGGTTTCCAATAAGTCCGATATGATCGAGATCACTGTGAAGTCCAGTGACGCGAATAACGGCAGCGGCGCAGGCAGCACAGGCGCGGCGGACAGCGTGAAAGCAACCGAAGTCGAGCTGCCAAAGGCGACCGTCAACGCGATCGCCAAGGACACGAACGCCGACCTTGTCATCAAGACAGATAACGGCGAAGTGGTTCTCGACAACAAGACCTTAGAAACGATTGCAGGCGCAGCCAAGGGTGACACCGTAACCATCGTGGTGGGCGAAAACACCCAGCTCAAGGAAACGCAGAAACCGGCGGAGAAGATCGTCGGCAAGAACGGCACGCTCTTCGACCTTGTCGCGAAGATTGGCGAAAAACACCTGCATCAATTTGAAGGCGGCAAAGCTTATGTGGCTCTGCCGATGCCGGATAAGCTCAAAGGCAAAGACATCCTCGTGATCTACATCGACGACAACGGTCTCTGCGAGATCCTGAACCACAGCGTAGAGAAGATCGGCGCAGAAGATTACATTCGCTTCACGACGACCCGCTTCTCGACCTTCGCAGTCGTCGACAAAGACGAAGCAGAGGGGTTAATTAAAGAACAGAACGCCGCCCACGTCAAAGAACTGATGCAGAGCGCGAAGTTCAAAGTGACCACCACTAAGACGAGCAAGAAATCCGTCAAGGTACAGGTCGCAGCCAAGAGTAGCAAGACCATGATCTCCGACATCAAGTCGCTGGGCTACACGGTCAAGTACCAGTTCTATCGCTCGACGAAGAAGGACGCAGGCTACAAGCTGCTCAAGACAAGCAGCAAGAACAGCTTTATCAGCACCAAGGGCACGAAGGGCAGAAAATATTACTACAAAGCCCGCATGTTGGTCTATGACGGAAGCAAACTTGTGGCTAGGAGTGCACTCAAGCAGTGCAGCTATGGCGCAAGACGTTAATGCAAAACTGATTTTTTGCTAACAGAATATAGAATTTTTACTTAGGGCTGACTGTAACAGGTCAGCTCTATTTTTTTGATGGGACAATTCTTGAATTGCATTTCTGACAGTTCCAGAATTGTGCTTTTGACAATTCAAGAACTGTCAAAAGCACAATGTAATAATACTGATAATAATTATACCGATTATAGTAATACTTATCCTTTCCTTTCTGTTCTGGAATCATTGGATATGAAAGGAATGAAATTACTGCATTAGCATTTTGCCAAGCACAAAATATAAAATTTCTTTGGTTATTAAAAACCATTGACTTTTTTGAATCCGGTGCTATAATAAGATTATAGATAATGGTTATTAAAAACCAATACGACATGGAGGTAGTTAAATGTCTTATATCAATAAAGATTTTTTTGAGAATGCCGAGAACCAGCAGAAGGCTATGCAGATTAATTGGGAGATTGCAGACTGCCTTCATCAGTTCGGGAAGCTCCCTTGTAATGGGTTCCCGCTGGTTCCTTATCTGCTCCACAAGGCAAGTCAGTACAGCAATCCCTTCGGCATTACTCTCCAGGCAATCACCGATGGTAAGATTGAAGTCAACGAAGATGTTCGCTTTATGGCAAAAGAGGTTCTGACCGATGAACTGTGGGAGCGTCTGCTTCAGCTCGTGATGAGATACTCGCCGGAGGAATTTGCTCTCGCTGCTGTCAACCCTGTCACGGATAACGAACCAAAGGGAACGATGACCACACCTCCCTCCATCCTTAATCTGGCGCACAAACTGTTGGATGTGAAAGTCGGGGAGAGTGTCGCTGATGTATGCTGCGGCAGTGGAACTTATATGGTATCTGCCGCATTGGAGGAAAGCAGGGCTTCCTACCACGGCTTTGAAATCAATGTGGCAAACCGAGCGGCTGCGCTGATGCGGGCCGAACTGATTGATGTCGATATGGAAGTTACTTTGTGCGATGTTTTTACTGTGGCTAATAGTGACCCCATGCCAAAGTTCGACAAAATTTTCGCCAATTATCCTTTCGGATTGAAGCTGCGGAACCTGGGGGCAGGTGCTGCGTATCTGGAACGACTGGCAAAACAGTATCCCGGTCTTTCCAAAGCAACATCTTCTGATTGGGTGTTCAACGCCCTGCTTTACGATCTGCTCAATGAAAACGGAAAAGCTGTAGGAATCATGACAAATGGCAGCACCTGGAACAGTATTGATATGCCGATGCGAAAGTATTTTGTGGAACGCAAGATGGTTGAGTGTGTCATCTCCCTTCCTGGTAAGATGTTTGCATCCACCAATATTGCCACCACTCTGATTATTCTGAGCCACAACAATGACAGCGTTCGCATGATTGATGCTACCAAACATTGTCAGCAGGGTCGCCGTCAGAATGAGTTCAGCGAAGAAAATATTGCAACAATCATGGATGCCCTTTCCAATGACCAAGATTACAGCAAGAGCATTTCCATTGAAGAGCTGAGAGCGAATGAGTACAATCTGAGCCTTAGCCGATATGCAAGCGAAGATCTTTCTTTCCACAATGGCGTTCCCTTTGAAAGCGTCATCAAGAGCATTTCCAGAGGCGCACCTTGCACCGCAAGCCAGCTGGATGAAATGGTATCTGACAGCGTGACCAATATGCAGTATCTGATGCTTGCCAATATTCAGAATGGCATGATCGACGATAAGCTCCCGTATCTGTCCTACATTGATCCCAAGTACGAGAGATATTGCTTAAAAAATAACACGCTGATTCTCTCCAAGAATGGTTACCCTTACAAAGTTGCCGTGGCATCTGTACAGGAAGGTCAGCGCATCCTGGCGAATGGTAATCTGTATATCATTGAGCTGGATGGAACCAAAGCAAATCCCTACTTCATCAAGGCTTTCTTCGATAGTGAACAGGGTCATGCGGTTCTGAAAAGCATTACCGTCGGTGCAACGATCCCGAACATCGGTGTGGACAAGCTCAAGAAAGTAGAGATTCCTCTTCCCTCCATGGAGGAACAGGAGCGCATTGCTCAGAAGTATCAAGCAGCACTGGATGAGATCACAGTCATTAAGCTGCGTCTGGAAAAGGCAGTAAACAAGCTCCATCATATTTTTGATGAGGAGAGTGATTAAGCCTATGCTCAGTGTAGAAGAACTTTTTGAGTTAGAAGATAATATCAGAGAAGAACTTGACGACCATTTAACAGCTACACTCGCAAGTCTGAACCGTTCCGGGCAGTTGGAGGAATTGCTCCAGCTGCTTGGGATGGAACACCTCCTCGAAAAAGAAACGGGATATGAGGTGTACAAGACTGGCAAGATCGTTGTTATCGGTCAGTCTGATGTGAAAGCCGAAGTCCTGCTGTCCATCGCTAAAAAGCTGGGTCTGGACAAGAGCCGTTTTGAACTTCATCTGGAATATGATGATGCCAAAGATTTCAACTTCCGCAAAATGCAGTGGCAGCCCACATACAGCTTGATTATGGTCGGGCCGATGCCGCACAGCGGCTCCGGAAAAGGTGATTACAGCAGCATCATTTCTGCAATAGAATCTGAGGACGGTTATCCTCCTGTTGTCAGGCTTGGTTCCAACGGTTTGAAAATCACCAAGACGGATTTCAGAGCCAAGTTAGAAGAAATGATGGAAATGAGAAAAATTGCCTAATCATTCGATTTATTGGACACGACTTATGATAGGCTACACAATGAATAAATATATTTGAGTCAGAAAAGGAATGGAGGTGTCGCATATCAAAGATTTTGAACATAACCCTATTTCTGATCAGTTGCTGGAAAGTATGGAAGCCAGCAAAAAAATAGCAGATAGTTTAGCGCCCATTCTGGAGCAAGAGGAAAAACTCAAGCGAATCGCAGAAGGTGCTACTGCACATATCCCCAATTTTGAGATTCCGACGCTTGCGTTGGATGCAATTTCAGAACCTTCGCCAGCTATGAAAGCGATTGCTGAACAGAGTAAAGCTATGAAGTTGGCTACCAGCGTAGGTACTGCAATAGATGCCATACAACACAGTAGTACCATCCAGACTTTAGGAGAACTTGCAATAGCCGCTAATGTCCCCAACTATACTTTCAAGAATCCGCTGCTTGAACAAGCCAGTTTAGGGATGACGGCGATGCTCCAGTCCTTCAATAATAGTGCGGTAAAACTACTTGCGGATTCTGTTCATGGAATTATAAGCTCCTTTGGGTCTGCACTTACAGCGGCAATTCATTCGCCTGTGATGGATTGGCTTCAGAACATTGACATCTCTCCAATGCGCTCTGTGTTGGAGAATCTTGCACTGGAACCGGATATTCTTGGGAGATACAAGAAGTTCAATCAAGCGTACTTGACGGCTATGTATGAATGCAAATGGTTCCCCTACGCTGGCTGGGCAGCGGATATTACCATGACAGCGGAAATATCCGACATCATGGCAACAAGCCGAGGTGCAAGTAAGCGACGAGAAAAGCGTATCGACAAGGCCATTCTCGACTATTACGACAAGAATGAAATTAAATTCGTCAAGCGAATATGGAGAGAATCTGATTTAGAACCACATATCAAACGGATTCTGGGACAGGCTCTTGAAGCACATCTCCGTGGTGAATATGCCCTGTGTATTTCCAGCTTGGCAACTATGTGGGAGGGCTTAATCTACATAAAGGCAAACAATGCTACCATGCAGGATCGTCACCGACAAAGGATGGAGATCACAAAAAAAGAACTGGAAGATCTGACCGAGGCAAACGACTACGACAAGATCTTCAGCGATTATTTCAACACCTTCATTGTTTCTCAGTGCAATAAGGTTGATGATGTGGTTGATGGTGTGCCGAACCGGCATGGCGTTTCTCACAGCTGGTATCACAGCTATCCGAGCAAAAAGGCTTCTCTGAATGCTATTTTGCTTACCGACTTCATAATTGGTCTGGAGCCACTTGAAGGCACCCGGGCCAGTGCATAAAGAAAATACGAATCGAGGTACACACGATGTCTAACGATAAAATCCAAGCGGTGGGAGTAAATATCGCAGAAAAAGCAACGATGATCTGGAATGTGGCAGATATGCTCCGTGGCCCCTTTAAGCCCCATGAGTACGGGCTTGTAATCCTTCCTATGACCGTGGTTAAGCGTTTCCACGACTGTCTGCTTCCCACCCACGAAGCAGTCTTGGCACAGTATGAAAAGGTCAAGAAGCTGGCCGTCATTGATGGCTTTCTGACCAAGGCTTCCGGTTATCAGTTCTACAATACCAGCAAGTTCACATTTGAAAAGCTGCTGGCTGACCCGGATAACATCGAAGCCAACTTCCGGGACTATCTGGCTGGGTTCTCTCCCAATGTCCAGGATGTTCTGTCCAAATTCGATTTTGACAACATCATCAAGAGAATGGTGGAGAGCAACACCCTCTACCTTGTTATCAAGGAGTTTTCTGCGCCAAAGGGCTATCTCGGCCCGGACAAAATAAGTGCTGTTGACTGCGGATACATCTTTGAAGACTTGGTAAAGCGGTTCTCTGAATCCTTTGGAGAGGAAGCAGGAGCGCACTTCACCAGCCGGGATATTATCTATCTGATGACTGACCTCCTGCTCTCCGATGCCAACCTTACGGAAGCACAGAATGTAACTGTCTACGATATGACTATGGGAACCAGCCAGATGCTGTCCTGCATGGAGGAGCGTATCCACGATCTGAACGAGGATATTGAAGTTACCTGTTTTGGACAGGAGTTCAATCCCTCCACTTTCGCAATTGCCAAAGCGGATATGATGATCCGTGGTGGTGATCCTAACAACATGAGATTTGGTGACACCCTATCTGATGACCAGTTCAGCGGCTATACCTTCCAGTACATCATCAGCAATCCTCCCTTCGGTATCGACTGGAAGAGGGAGCAAAAAGCAGTTGAAAAGGAAACTGCGAAGGGTGATCTTGGTCGTTTCTCTCCTGGGCTGCCTAAGATTTCCGATGGGCAACAGCTGTTTGTGCTGAATGGTCTTTTCAAGTTGGCACCTAACGGCAAGATGGCCATTATTCAGAACGGTTCCCCGTTGTTCTCTGGTGATGCTGGGAGTGGCCCATCCAACATTCGTCAAGAGTGTCCTAATGATGTTCCACATGCATGCCATAAACACTTGCGTTTGCGGCATTTTGCTTTTGCTGCCGCAGTCGTGCTTTGAACATTGTTTTGTCGGCCCTTGCCCTCCCGTTTTTACTAATCAGCAAATGAACTTTTTTCATTCCACAATGAACGAAGTTATGAAGTATCAGTTGCAAAGCACATCGCAGCCGCATCTTCAAGAAACGCCGATAACAGAATACAAAATTACGGCGAACATCGGAATGATGCTAATAAGCGTTATTCCGGCCTTTGCTTTATCCGCAAGCGCAACCGAGAACTAAGAACAATATGAATAATCGGAGGAACTATCGTGAGTAATATTTACGGCTATGTGCGCGTCAGCACTAAAGAGCAAAACGAAGATCGCCAAATAATCGCAATGCGCGAAATTGGTGTGCCGGAGGAGAACATATACATGGACAAGCAATCCGGCAAAGACTTTGAGCGTCCGCAGTATCGCTGTCTTGTACGGCGCATGAAAAAAAACGATCTACTCTACATCAAGAGCATAGACCGTCTTGGAAGAAATTATGAGGAAATCCAGAATCAGTGGCGTATCCTTACGAAGGAAAAGGGTGTGGACATCTGTGTGATTGAAATGCCGCTTCTGGATACCCGTCGTGGCAGGGATCTGGTCGGAACTTTCCTCAGCGATATCGTTTTGCAGGTGCTGTCCTTTGTAGCGGAGAACGAGCGCACAAACATCCGTCAACGACAGGCTGAGGGCATTGCTGCTGCAAAAGCACGCGGTGTCCGCTTCGGTCGGCCGTCGACTCCCCTTCCGCCAAACTTTCTTGACGTCTATCAGCGCTGGCGCGCTAAGAAAATCAGTGTGAATCAGGCTGCTGCAGAGTGCAGAATGCCGCGGTCAACCTTCTTCTACCGCGCCAAAATGTACGAAGCGGCCACTCTCCAAGATACATAACAGATAACAATCTAATAAAGTGTGCATTCCTGAATCCAATATAACAATCCAGTTTTCGTGATTATAGCACACTAAATTTCAAAAATCTACCTTTATCTCACCTTTTATCATAAAAAACTTAGTAGTTGTTTCAATAATTGTTTGTCTGGAAATGCACAGAATACTGGAAAGATGCTCAGCATCACCAGATTGCTAATATGTGCCGTGGCGGCAACGCGAAGCATTACGTATGCTTTTATGACCGCAACAAATAAGTTCAACAACTTGATTCCATCAAGATAAAAAAAGAAATGGGGGTTTCAAAGATGAAACATGTCCGCGTAAGAATTGTGCTGGTGCTAATCGTTGCGCTTTGCGTATCACTGTTTAGCAGCTGCGGTAGCAATACGGCACAAGATGTAACCTTGGAATCAGTATATGATCTATCCGTGAAAAACGGATATCAAGGTACTGAGGAAGAGTGGCTTGCTTCATTAGCGGGTGAAGTGGGTTCTAATGGAAAATCCGCTTATGAGCTTGCTGTTGAGAACGGATACAAGGGAGATGTTCAGCAGTGGTTGGCTTCTCTTGTAGGCAAACCAGGAAAGTCCGCTTACGAGGTAGCTGTAGAGAATGGGTATATTGGCTCCGAAAGTGACTGGGTAAAAGAGCTTATAGCCACTGCAGGTACTGCGGACGGTAATGGCAAATCGGCATATGATATTGCTGTTGAAAACGGGTTTAAAGGTACCGAGCAGGAATGGCTTAATTCTTTGGCCGGTACTGCCGGTCGTAACGGCACAAGTGGTACCAACGGCAGAAATGGTATCGACGGCCGTGATGGTATCAATGGTAAAGATGGGGTCAATGGCAAGGATGGTCGTGATGGTGCTGACGGGAAATCCGCTTATGATATTGCTGTTGAAAATGGGTTTAAAGGAACTGCCGAGGAATGGCTTGATACGCTCAAGAACGGTACTGACGGTAAGGATGGAAAGTCTGCTTATGATTTGGCCGTTGAAATGGGTTATTCGGGTTCCATGGCTGAATGGCTTCAGACCCTGATCGGAGCAGCCGGAGCAGATGGAAAGTCCGCATATGATATAGCTTGCGAAAACGGATTTACCGGTACTGTGAGCGAGTGGCTTACATCTTTGATTGGGCGGGCCGGAGCTGACGGCAAGGACGGTAAGGACGGTGTCAACGGCAAGGACGGTGCCGATGGTAAAAACGGTGCCAATGGCAAAGACGGTGTCAATGGCAAAGACGGCAAATCCGCTTATGAGATTGCGGTTGCAGGTGGCTTCGCCGGAAGTGAACAGGAATGGCTTGCATCTTTGGTTGGAACGGCCGGCGCCGATGGCAATGACGGCGTCAATGGCAAGTCTGCTTATGAGATTGCGGTAGAGCATGGCTATACCGGTACCGAGGAAGAATGGCTCGAATCTCTAAAGGGCTCAGCTGTTCATAAGGGCGATGATGGTAAGTCCGCCTATGAGCTTGCAGTAGAAAACGGATATACAGGAACAGCGGAGGAGTGGCTTGATTCGCTGCATGGTGTGGCTGGTTCCGATGGCAAGTCTGCTTATGAGATTGCAGTCGAGAACGGCTTTGAAGGAACAGAGGCTGAGTGGCTTGTACATCTTGCAGCAGAAGCCGGCGCATATGTCAGCGACGGCAAGTCAGCCTATGCATTGGCATGCGACGCAGGTTTTACCGGAACGCTATCTGAATGGCTCGATTCACTGGTGGGTCCTAAAGGAGCAGATGGAAAGAATGGTCAAGATGGTAAGAATGGTGAGAACGGTAAGTCTGCCTATGAGCTTGCAGTCGAGAATGGCTTTAATGGTTCACTGACAGAGTGGCTCGCGTCTCTTGTTGGAGCGCAGGGCATGGACGGCGTTGGAGGTGAGAATGGTAAGTCTGCCTACGAGCTTGCAGTTGAGAACGGATATACAGGAGACATCCAGCAATGGCTTGCGTCTCTTGTCGGAGCTCCCGGCAGTAATGGCAGAGACGGTACAGATGGTCAGGATGGTAAGTCCGCTTACCAGCTTGCCGTGGAAAACGGTTATATTGGTTCGGAGCAGGAATGGCTTGCGTCTCTCGCCGGTAGAACCGGTAAGTCCGCTTATGAGCTGGCACAGGAAAACGGCTATACAGGCACTCTTACCGAATGGCTTGCTTCTCTTGTTGGTGAAAATGGTCTGAACGGTGCTTCAGCCTATGAACTTGCCGTCAATAATGGATACGTCGGTACGGAAGCTCAGTGGCTGGCATCGCTAACTGGTGCCCCCGGTGCGGCAGGTGCAGATGGGATGAATGGTACAGATGGCGCCAATGGCAAATCCGCCTATGAACTTGCCTGTGAGCAAGGCTACAGCGGTACATTGACGCAATGGCTTACTTCTTTGGTCGGCCCTAGCGGTCCCGCAGGGAAAGATGGCAGTGATGGTGCTTCGGCTTATGAGATCGCAGTTGCCGGCGGGTTCACCGGTACTGTTCAGGAGTGGTTGACATCCCTTATCGGAGCAGATGGCGCGAGTGGTGCAAACGGTGCGGATGGTACGAACGGCATGGACGGTGCGGATGGTGCGAACGGCAAATCTGCCTATGAGCTTGCCGTTGAAAACGGTTATACCGGTACTGTTCAGCAGTGGCTTGCCTCCCTCGCTGGAGCGAAAGGTGATAAAGGCGATAAGGGTGATAAGGGCGACAAGGGTGAAGCCGGCATCAGTGTCGTGGGAGCTCGTGTAGATGACAATCTGCATCTTATCATTACGCTTTCCGATAACAGCACGATTGACGCCGGTTATGTCGGCGTAAAGCAGAGTGAAACGGAGACATTCACCGTTACATTTAAGGACTATAACGGTACTGTACTAAAGACGCAGCAGGTTCAGAAGGGCAGCAGCGCCACACCTCCCGCAGACCCCAACAGGGACGGATACACCTTCACCGGATGGGATGGCAGCTATACAAATGTTACAGCAAACGTGACTGTTATGGCAACATACGTTAAGAACTCTGTTCCAACCTTTACAGTAACCTTTGTGGACTATGACGGTACGGTTCTGAAGACGCAGAGTGTGCAGTCTGGCGGCAGCGCTACGCCTCCTGACGATCCCGTCCGTGACGGCTTCAATTTCGTCGGTTGGGATGGCAGCTATACAAATGTCAACAGCAATAGAACTATAACGGCTACATACTGTCTCTTATACACATCTCCGAGCCCACGAGACAGGCAGAAATCTCGT
>ENA-OUQH01001469-OUQH01001469.1-human-gut-metagenome-genome-assembly--contig:-NODE-1469-length-15619-cov-9.885891_pt1 | contig 15619 bp, 8 predicted proteins | sample MGYA00237948_ERZ548828 | MGnify/ENA primary metagenome ERZ548828 (study PRJEB26490, sample SAMN05194711) | human gut metagenome | biome: terrestrial biome; feature: human-associated habitat; material...
ACATCGTGTTCATGCAGTACAACCGCAAGGCTGACGGTTCTCTCGAACCTCTCCCAATGCACGTTATCGATACAGGTATGGGCTTCGAGCGCTTGGTTCGCATGTTGCAGGACAAGCACTCTAACTATGATACTGATATCTTCCAGCCAATCATCAAGGAAATCGAGGCTATCTCTGGCAAGAAGTATGGCTTCACTACTCCTACAGGTAAGAATGGCGAGGGCAAGGATGAGCAGGAGAAGATTGATATCGCTATGCGTGTTTGCGCCGACCACCTCCGTGCCGTAGCCTTCTCTATCGCCGATGGCCAGTTGCCAAGCAATGCCAAGGCTGGTTACGTAATCCGCCGTATCTTGCGCCGTGCCGTACGTTACGCTTACACATTCCTCGGCCAGAAGCAGGCATTCATGTACAAGCTCGTCAATGTATTGGTAGAGCAGATGGGTGCAGCCTTCCCAGAGTTGCCAGCTCAGCAGGAGCTCATCACCCGCGTGATGAAAGAGGAAGAGGATTCATTCCTCCGCACCTTGGAGAAGGGTATCAACCTCCTCAATGGTGATATGGACGAGCTCAAGGCTCATGGCGAGACTCAGCTCGACGGCGTGAGCGCATTCCGCCTCTTCGATACCTATGGTTTCCCTCTCGACCTGACAGAGCTTATCTGCCGTGAGAATGGTTACACCGTAGATGCTGCAGGCTTCGACGAGGAGATGAAGAAGCAGAAAGAGCGTGCCCGCAATGCTGCTGCTGTAGAGAACGGCGACTGGGAGGTTTTGAAAGAAGGCGACCAGAACTTCGTGGGTTACGACTATACAGAATATGAGTGCCACATCCTGCGCTACCGCAAGGTGACTCAGAAGAAGAACTCTTTCTATGAGTTGGTACTCGACAACACTCCATTCTATGGTGAGATGGGTGGACAGGTTGGCGACAAGGGTGTACTCGTTAGCGAGAACGAGACCATCCAGGTTATCGACACCAAGCGCGAGAACAACCAGAGCATCCACATCGTAAAGGAGTTGCCAAAGGATGTAAACGCTGATTTCATGGCTTGCGTAGATATCGAGAACCGCGAGGGAAGCGCTGCCAACCATACAGCTACCCACTTGCTCGACTACTGTCTGAAGCAGGTTTTGGGCGAGCACGTAGAGCAGAAGGGTTCTTATGTAGATAAGGATACATTGCGTTTCGACTTCTCTCACTTCCAGAAGGTAACTGATGAGGAGCTCCGCAAGGTAGAGCACATGGTAAACGAGATGATCCGTGCCGACTATCCATTGGATGAGCACCGCGATACTCCTATCGAGGAGGCTAAGGAACTTGGCGCTATCGCCCTCTTCGGCGAGAAGTATGGCGACAAGGTTCGTGTAGTTCGCTTCGGTCCATCTGCCGAGTTCTGTGGTGGTATTCACGCCAAGAGCACCGGTAAGATTGGTTTCTTCAAGATTATCTCTGAGAGCAGCGTAGCAGCCGGCATCCGCCGTATTGAGGCTTTGACAGGCAAGGCTTGCGAGGAGGCTATCTACGGTTTGCAGGATACCATCGTAGCCTTGAAGGGCTTGTTCAACAACGCCAAGGATCTCGAAGGTGTCATCAGAAAGTACATCGACGAGCACGATGCCTTGAAGAAGGATGTTGAGAAGTTCCAGGCTCAGGCTGTAGAGCGTGCCAAGGATAAGCTTGTAGAGAATGCAAAAGAAATCAATGGTGTGAAGGTTGTTACAGCCGTATTACCAATGGAGCCAGCAGCTGCCAAGGATTTGGTATTCAAGGTTCGCGAGGCATTGCCAGAGAACATGATCTGTGTGGTAGGTTCAGTATATAACGACAAGCCAATGCTCAGTGTAATGTTCAGCGATGACATGGTGAAGGAGCACGGTTTGAACGCCGGTAAGATGATTCGCGAAGCTGCCAAATTGATTCAGGGCGGCGGTGGCGGTCAGCCTCACTATGCACAGGCTGGCGGTAAGAACAAGGACGGCTTGAGCGCTGCAGTTGACAAGGTTGTAGAGCTGGCTCAGCTGTAATAAGCTTCCAGAAATGAATATATGATAGAGTTATCTTAACTCTTATATATAATTATGGTATAAAGGGTTGCAATCCATCTTTTCGAGGATTGCAACCCTTTTTTCTATTGATATTAGAGGAGTCTCCATATCATAATTATTAGTTTATGATAATCGTCAAATGATAAAATTCCTTATTTCATTATCATTTTATGATAATCACTTTATGATAATCGGAATAAAAGTTGTATCTTTGCAGAAGATAAGCTGCACTCGGCAATTTGTAAGCAAGCTTACATTGCGCTCGTTTGCATTATCTTTGCAGCCGTTGAATATATAATAAGGTATAAATATGGTAATGAAGAATCCTTTTGTAACAAATGGTTACGCCGGTCCGGAATACTTCTGCGACCGTGTGGAAGAAACCCAGCACATCACAGAGATGCTGACCAATGAGAATAACATGGCTCTGATTTCCCCTCGACGCATCGGAAAGACAGAGCTGATTCACCATTGCTTTGCCCAGCCAGTCATCCAAAAAGATTATTATACTTTTATCATAGACATCTATTCAACCAATTCCGTCAGCGATCTGGTCAATATGTTCGGCAAAGCCATTATAGATGAACTTCGCCCTAAAGGCAGAAGCGCTTGGGAGAAATTCCTGATAGCACTCTCTTCTCTCCGTTCAGAAATCTCTTTCGATATCAACGGGGCTCCTGTTTGGGGAATAGGCATCGGCAACATAGTAAATCCCGAAATTACGCTTGATGAGATATTCTCTTATCTCAACCAAGCCGACAAGCCATGTCTTGTTGCCATCGACGAGTTTCAGCAAATCACCAACTATGCCGACAACCGCATAGAAGCTTTACTCCGTACCTACATTCAGCGTTGCACCAATGCCCACTTCATCTTCTCGGGTTCTCACCGCCATCTGATGGCAGAAATGTTCACATCTCCTGCCCGCCCATTCTATCAGAGCGTGACGCTGATGAACCTGAAGCCTCTGGATGTGGAAAAATACAAGGAGTTTGCCACAGCCAAGTTCGAGGAGCGCAACAAACATCTAGATACTGCCATTATCGGAGAACTCTTCGCCCGTTTCGGTGGTGTCACTTCATACATCCAGCGAGTAATGAATGTTCTCTTCCTCAAGACTCCCGAACAGGGTACCTGCACTCTGGATATGGTAGATGACGCCATCAACTACAATCTCAACATGGCATCAGACACCTACGAGACCCTTCTGCGCCAGATGCCGGAAAAGCAGCGCAATGTCTTCATCGCCATCTCTGCAGAGGGCGAAGCCAGAAGCGTAAAGAGCGGAGCCTTCGCAAAGAAATATCATCTCCCGTCGCCAAGCTCTGTAAATTCCGCCCTGAAGGGATTGCTGGAGAAGGATTTCATCACCCAGCAGGATGATGCCTACGTGGTATATGACAAGTTCTTCGATTTGTGGCTGAAGAAGTATCTGAAATAGTATAAGGTGATTCCAATATTTTTATTACCTTTGCACCCAAATTTAAATATATATTCAATATGGCTATTATAAAGACAGTAGAGGGAAAGACTCCTCAATGGGGAAAGAATTGTTTTATCGCTGAGAATGCCGTACTGACCGGCGACTGTATTCTTGGCGATGACTGTAGCATCTGGTATAGTGCGGTATTGCGCTCTGACGTGGATGCCATCAGATGTGGAAACAGGGTAAATGTGCAGGATTGCGCCTGCATCCATCAAACCGGTACGATGCCTTGCATCCTGGAGGATGATGTATCTGTGGGACATGGTGCCATCGTTCATGGAGCTACCGTTAGAAAAGGCGCACTCATCGGAATGAATGCCACTGTGCTTGACAAGGCTGACATTGGAGAAGGGGCTATTATTGCAGCAGGTGCTGTAGTTACCCATGGCACCAAGGTTCCTGCACATGAGATTTGGGCGGGTATTCCTGCCAAGAAGGTGAAAGCTTGCGCTCCCGGCCAAGCCGAGGAGTTTGCCAAGCATTATTCCGGATACATCAAAGACTGGTATCTGAAGGAAGATTAATTGTTACAACGAGCATTTAATATCATTGAAACGATACCATCTATAAGTTATAAAAACTAAAAATAGATAACTTTTATCACTTATAAGTGAAACTTTTCGTATATTTACAGAAAATTTCATTTATAAGTGATAAAAATATGGCAACTATTATTCGTCAATCATATATCGACAAGATAGAAAAGTATCTTGGAAAGGAGATCATCATCGTATTAGTAGGTCAACGTCGTGTAGGAAAAAGCTGCATGATGAAAATGATTCGTGACCGTAAGAAGGCAGATGACTGCAACAATATCATCTTTATAGATAAGGAGAAAAGAGAGTTTGACAACATTCAGACCTATCAGAATCTCAACGACTATATCGGAGAGCACTTTTTATCTGATAAACATAACTATATCCTTATCGATGAGATACAAGACATCAGGGAATTTGAACGCTCCATCCGAAGTTTTCGCACAGAACCCAACACCGACATTATCATCACAGGTAGCAATGCTCGCATGCTGAGCAATGAACTGAGCACTCTTATCGGTGGCAGATATAAGGAAATCCATATCCAATCGCTGAGCTATAACGAGTTTTTGGAATTTCATCAACTATCAGATAATGACGAAGCACTTGCTTTGTACATTCAGTATGGTGGCCTGCCTGGTCTGGCAAAGATAGGACTGGAAGAGGATGATGCACGTGAATATCAAATGGATATTTACCATACCGTCTTACTTAAGGATGTCATTATGCGCAACCAGATAAGAAACGTGCCATTCTTAGAGAATTTAGTACGTTTCCTCGCAGACAACACCGGTAAGTTGATTTCCGCCAACAGTATCGCCAAATATATGAAATCACAAGGCGAATCTATAACGTCCACGGCTATCATCAATTACATCTCCTTCCTTTGCGAAGCTTATATCCTGCACAAGGTGAACCGCTATGATATCCACGGCAAACGCATCTTTGAAACCAACGATAAGTTTTATTTTGAAGACAACGGCATTAGAAATGCCATTGCCGGGGGAACACGTGAAGGAGACATTGAGAAAGTGATAGAGAATATCATCTATCAGAACCTCATACGCTTGGGCTATCAAGTTTATGTAGGACAACTGCAAGCTGGAGAAATCGACTTTGTTTGTACCAAGCCAGGAGGCGAACGCATCTACGTGCAAGCTTCCTATATCATAGCCGACGATGCAACCAGAGAGCGTGAGTTTGGCAATCTCCGTGCCATCAAGGACAACTACCCGAAGTACGTTATCTCCATGACTCCTCTGCTCACCAAAAATGATAATGACGGAATCACGCACCTGCATCTTCGCAAGTTCCTAACGGAAGGAATATAAATAACAGGAATTTCTCAGATTGGGCACACAGTGTATTCCCTATCTGAGGATTCTTTTATTCCTCCCCATTCAGGCATTCGCCCGTCTCATAACTTTTCGTCATATCCTTTAAGATACCAATCATCTCCTGCCTCAAGCTCTCAGGCTTCAGTACGATGATATTTCTGCCATGCCACAACAGTTCCTGAAGGAAATCACGGCTGGGGCGAACGGTGAGGGTATATTCCCGATACATTCCGTCTTTCGACTCCTTTACTTTCTGCTGACTCTCGTGCAGCGGAACCTCCTCGATGTAGTTGTATTCAGGATAGAAGGCACGGATGCGGATTTTCTCCACGGGCACATCTTCCATCCGATAGATGCCAAAGCAATCTTCATAATAATTCTCTGGAGTCAGGAACTTCTTCATCTTTGCCGACAACGGATGCTTCTCGCAAATAAGCTTCAGGAAACTGATGCGGTCGAAAGGAAGACAGCGAACGAGCTTCTTTTCATTCTGTTCTTCTCTCTTCACTTTCACTCCTATCACGTACCATCGCTGCTTAAAGAATCTCACGAAAGCCGGTTGCAGCACGATATCGCTCTCTGCTCCGAAACCCGAAACATACTTAAACTTCAGCAGATATTGCTTATCTATCGCTGCAAGAATATCATCCAGATATTCCGTGTTGTATGGCGGCGTATCGAGCATCACCTTATTGTGATACTTCAACATATCACCAAGCGAAGCCAACCGCAGGGAACTCAGCATCCATTCCGTCACATCATCATTAGCGATCGGATCACGCTTCAGATAATACCGATAGCCGTCGCTCTTGTCGCATTCCACAGTAATGCCAAACTGCGACTGGATATTTTCACGATAACGATGAAAAGTACGCTTGTCCAACACATCATTATCCTGATTAACCCGAGCTTCTTTCCATTCGTCAGCAATCTCCTCAAAGGTAAGACACTTACGATCCAAGAGACCTATCAGCCAACTATAGAATTTTACACGATTGTCCATAATCTCTAAATATCTAATATGAATATTTACAAGAAATGCCTAAAAAGAGGAGAAAAGATAGCCAACAAAATGGTAATGCTAAATGCTGGCGTTTCTGACTTTTGTCATATACCAATGCGCGATACACTTGTGCCCGATGCTTGAAATGAACTGTGAACAAACTCGTCTCTTTGCATGAAACACATGAATTTTTAATAATGCTAACACAGACCTATTGCCTGATGTCAGCCTCTTGCTGCCTCTATCTTTTCTCCGAAAGTTTTAATCTACTCAATGAAAATTTCAATCCTCGCTCCATTATCGGGGCAAGTCTTGCAAATCTACCAAATCTACAGTCCAGTTCAAACTCTGAATTTTCAGGTCGAGCTCCCGATACTGCTTGGCATAGGTATCAGCCTCCTTACGAAGAGCCTTTATATCTATGGTTCTAACATATTTCAGTTCGTTTCTGCCAAAGCGAGTATCGTTGGCAGCAACGTAGTTCACCACCTCTTTCAATGCCTTGACACGCATCGACAAGACGTCTCTCTTGGCTATCAATCGAGTCAAGGAGTCTCCGTCCTGAACTATCTGAACGTTGGTGATGTTGATGCGATAAATCAAGTCTTCCAACTGGACGAGTACGTCATCCAGTTCCTTGTACAGTTCCTCCACGTTATCGCAGGGTTCATCGCCCTCCTGCACTTTGGCGCTTTCCTTGATACGTTCTTTCAGTTGACCCACTCTCTTCTGCAAGTCGGCTCTGATGCTCAATGCTTCTGCTAACTTCATAATCTTCTATTTTTTATATATGACGTTAAACTTCTTGTTTTATTATATATGCTATTTCTTTCTTGTCGGATTCATCGTATGTTTTCCTCCGAACTCATTCACATCTTCCTCTACAAGTTTTTGGAACCACGAAGGTTCATAATCGAGCGGTCCAATCTCGGCATCTCTCGTATCGCAAACTTCATTCTCATATTGCAAATGAACCTTTACCACGAAGTCATCCATGCGAAGTATGTCGGGCAGGCAATAGTCTTGATGCGTATGCAGAGCATGCATGGCATAGCAAACACAAATATCAGCAAACTCAGGTTTATGAAGACTACACTCATCCCAGGAATCTCCATCGTCCAGCATGTTGTTTATCTGCTTATACCCATCCTCGGTAGCCCGACCAAATGTGCCAAAGACTCCATTCAAAATTGTGTCCATCTTATAACGTCCTGTTCTCATCAACTCATCTTGCAAATGAATCATGTATTGGAAATCAGAGCCGTAATAATCGTCGTTCTCCATCTTTACTACAGCATCATCATCACCATACTCGAAACGCAACACTCCTTCCACCTCATAGCAATAGCGATTATCCACCTTATAAGGCGTATGAAACAAAGTGCGCCACTTGTTTCTGCACTGGGCATAGCATTCCTGAGTCAATTTGAAGAGTTTATCATTCAGATAACGGAATCTCTCCACTTCGGCAGGAGTCGGATGAAGCTCAGCTGGGTATGCTACTTTAATGGGGGCGTATTTCGAATGGTATCCAAAATAGGAACCGCCGTATGCCTAACGGCACGTACGGTGGTGTGAGAGGTCGGTAAACACGAAAGTAGGAGATAAACACCTATGATTAGTGTTTACCTCCTACTCGATTTTTTCTCTTTAAAAGATTAATTATCTTGTTTCGTCTTTACTAATCTGTGGATGGATTAGAAATCAGAAACGCTTACGGCTGTGATAGGCACGATGCGGAAGTTGTCCAGTGCAGATTCCCTTTATACCTTATTATATATATATTTAGTATTCGTATAGCTTGATGTGGAGTATTTTATTGTCTCCACATGAGATGCGGGCATGGCGTCCCTGGTGGTCCTGGTCGCCGTTATCACGACGGATAAACTGTAATTTACCGTTTTTGTCTACTTCAACCTGGTCTACATATCCGATACCGATACGCTTACCTTTGAAAGTTGCAACTTGTTTCTTTGTTTCGGTTCCACCGTTGTCTACAAATCCGTCCTCACCGAGTTTCTTTTCTTCAGCTTGTGCTTTTTCAGTCTTGCTTTGGAAGACTACGACGATTCCATTACCAGCTATGATGTATTCGTTCTTGGCTAGTTTCACAATCAAGCCACCGCCTTCAGGCCATTTACTTCCATCTGTAGCGCGAGGATCCCATGGAAGCGTGAAGAAATGACGGCAGGTCATGGTGATATCTCCATCTTCGATGATTCGCTCTTTATCTTTCTGGTCGAAGAGTAATCCCCAGTTTTTTCCCTTTCCCTGATGCTGAAGCAGGATAGGAGAGAGTTGGCCGATAACCTTATATGAACGTCTGAGACTGTTCTTCACCTTGTAGTTAGCTTCATTGAGAGCAAACGGACTGAAACTGATGGCATCTGTTTCACCAAAGGTATAGTAAGCCTTTACGCCACTGTTGGCATCGCACTTCACTTCTGGAGTGAAGAAAGGATTGTCGGCACGCTTGTATTTCTCTACCCATCCCTTGTAACCGGTATCATAGATGTCTGGTGCAAAGATGTCGATACTTGGTGCGCCGCATTTCCAGATATCAATCAGATGGGCAAGTGGTCCGGCAGAAGGATATTCGCCTGGTTTTCTGCCACGACTGTTCATTGCTGCATTTACATACATCGGAATATTGTAGATGGCTTTGCCTGCTGAGGCTAGCTGCTCTACATATTTAGCATAGTAATATGCCTGGAATTTCTCGTCAGCATAACGGTCTGTGCCGAAAACTTCTGCCCATGTACCTTTCTTCTTGAGCTTGAGTGCCTTGAGCAATGAAGCAGGAACGGGTTGTCTGTAAGCTTTTTCGGCAAGAGGAGAGTGGTCGCGGGCAGATTCGAGCATGCCGATTTCGTTTTCTACCTGCATCATGATAACGGTATTCTCCTGACTGTCTACTGCTTTAATGTGCTTCATCAGTTCGCAGAATGCTCGCTTGTCTGCTTGAAGCAGGTTATCGCTGAAGGCTGTGCATATCTCTAATGGCTTACCGTTCTCTGTGAGTGAACGAGGGAAACGCTTGGTGTTTTCCTTTACCCATAGTGGAGCATAGCAGCTCATGGAATTCTTCCAGGCACCGAACCATAGGAAGACAATCTTCAAGTCATGCTTACGGGCAGTTGTGATGACGCTGTCTACAAGTGCAAAATCATATTTGCCCTCATTAGGTTCTACAAATTCCCAATATGCAGGAACGAAGACAGAGTTGACTCCGCTATTCTTCATCTGTTTCAATGCTTTCCTGATGTCGGCAGGACTCGTTGCGGCAGAGTTGCTCAACTCACCAGCCAGAAGAAGCATCGGCTTGTCATTGACAACAAGCTGGGTTGCAGAGCCTTGCTTCTGCAGTTTCACTCCAGCTTGTATGTTGATGCAGCATAATAATGCAAGAAAAGATAATACTATCTTATTCATAGATCTTCATTTTAGAAAAGGTTTGAAAATACTTGAGACAGGTATTGCGCCATTCCTTTGCATTCTCCAACTGTACATTGAGCAATGAATCGGTATGTTGCCATTCCTGCTCATGCCCCTTCATATACTGCTTGGCTGAGGTATGCCAGAAGTCGCGGTATACTTCTACCATCGCCACACCCATGTTGTACTTCATGCAGAGTTCCTGCCAGAGGGTGCTTCCTGATTTCATCTTGTAAGTCCAAGGCACATGATGGAACCATAGGAGATATTCTTCTGGGCAAGTCTCGATGTTGTCATACTGACTGCGATATGGCTCCGGATACTGACCTACGGCATCTGTACCTTTGGATGAGCGGTCGAAACCGATACCCTTGGCATCAGCCTTGTGATAATACACAGGGCACCACTCCAATGGATAGCTGGCGATGAAACCATCTGGTTCCGGACCGTAGTGGTGATCGAACTTGAAGATATGATGTAAGCCCAATGGCATCATGTAGTTGACGCAAGCTTCACGTGAGGTCATCATCATCATCTCTACAGGTTTGGTGAACTTCTCGTCCTGGTTCTCATAGGTCTGTACGAGCCATTCATGAGCAATCTCTTCTGCGCTGAGCGAAGGATTCCATGCCAGGCGACCGAAGGCATACCAGTTTGCCTGTGAGAAAGGATGACCACACCAGTTGGCATCATCACCGATATTGGCTACACCTGAGATTCCAACCAGTCTGTCTGGATTAACAAAGCCAAAGAATTCCTTCCACATAGGAGCGAGATAGGTGAGGTGCTTAGACTGACCAAGATATTCCTGGGTAATCTGAAGTTCTGCTATCTGAGGAGTCTGTTTGATGTTGTCGAAGATAGGAGCGTATGGTTCACGAGGCTGGAAGTCGAGCGGACCGTTCTTTGACTGGAGAATTACATTGTCACGGAACTTTCCATCCATGCCTTTGAATTCGCTGACAGCTTGCTTTACACGGTCTTCACCCTTATGGTTAGCACCATATACAAAGCTTCGCCACATGATGATGCCTCCGTATGGTTTGACGGCATCGGCAAGCATGTTGGCTCCATCGGCATGTGTGCGGTGGTAGTCGCCAGGACCAGGCTGTCCTTCAGAATTGGCTTTTACCAGGAATCCGCCAAAGTCAGGGATGGTAGCATATATCTCTTTTGCCTTCTTCTTCCACCACTGCTGAACCTTCTTATCCAGTGGGTCGGCAGTCTTGGTGTAGCCTAAAGCCATAGGCGAAGCGAAGTTGATGCTGAGGTATACCCGGATGCCATAAGGACGCAGGATGTTGGCGATGATCTTCACCTTATTAATATATTCTGCGGTCATCATCTTTGGCGATGCATTCACATTGTTGAGCACGCTGCCGTTGATGCCCAAAGAGGCGTTGGCACGGGCATAGGTGATGAGACGGTCGTGAAGACTCTTGCTGATGCTGCCGCCCTTACCGTTCTTTCCGAGTTTGATTTCTTCCCATTTGAAGATGCTCTTTCCAGCATAGCCACGTTCGATGCTGCCATCGAGATTATCCCAATGGTTAAGAATGCGGAGACCCACTTGTGGCTTCTCGGTCTCATCGATAGCTTTGCTGAAGTTCTGCTGATTACCGCTACCTGTGTTGTAGGCATCAGTGTTCTGAAGACGAATCAGCTCGTAGGCACCATAGAGCAAACCGATAGGATTGCTGGCGGTGATAGTTGCTTCGTACTGAATGTTGTCGCCTTGCTGGGCAGGATGGGCGTAGATGTTATAGCCCTCGCCCAGATTGAGACTCTTGTCTATCTTGAGCTCAACATTCTTGCCACGCCAGTTGTTTTCTAACTCCTGCTTGGCAATCTTGGCTGTTGCATCATCAGGCAACTGTGAGATGACTTGGCATGAGTTAGCATACTGCTTTCCGAGCCATAACTGTGAACCATCACTCTGTGCAGAAACATGGAGTGATGTAAGTACCGTAAATAATAAAATGAGGTATTTCTTCATATCTTTGCAGATCGTTAGTTTGTATTGTTATTGTTTCTGCTGCAAAGATACGAAAAAATTCCTTTTATATATATAGCGGTCGTTTATTTTTCATTTCTCTTTGTTTCAGCATACTCGCTAGGCGACATGCCATAGTGTTTTTTGAACACGGTAGAGAAGTGGGTCTGGTTGTTGAAACCTACAGAGTAGGCTACCTGCGTGATATTAATCTGCCCCTCTTCGATGAGTCGTGCCGCCTGTTCCAATCGGAGGTTACGGATAAATTCTCCGGCAGAAACACCAGCAATCTCCTTCAGCTTACGGTGGAGCTGTGCACGGCTGATACCTACCTCCTCGGTAAGTTTCTCTACATTGAGGTCGGGATCGGCAAGGTGGCCGTTGATATATTTCATCACGCGTTCCATCAGGGCATCGTTATTGCCCTTTACCTGAATCTGCTCAATCTTCGCCTTCTGCCCCTGTGCTCCGCTGTATTTGCCGCGGATACGTCGCACATTATCCACCAGGTTGTCGATAAGGATATGCAACTCTTCCATGTCGAAAGGCTTTGCCAGAAAAGCATCGGCTCCTCTGCGAAGTCCCTCCAACCGGTGTTCCACCTCGCTCTTCGAGGTGAGCAGGATGACAGGAATATCGCTGATGTTGCTGTTACTCTTGATGTTCTTGAGCATCGTGATTCCATCCATCTCCGGCATCATCACATCGCTTATCACGAGGTCGTACTTGCCGGTGAGCAGCATCTTCAAACCCTCCTTGCCGTTGCAGGCACGCTCAAAGCGGTACCAGTCGCTCAGTTCGGTCTTGATGTATTGGGCAATCTCGCTGTCATCGTCAACTATCAGGATATTGAAGTTGCGGTTGGCCTGTACTTTCTTTTTGGTAATCTCCTGCTCCTTCTTGTCTTCTTCTTCCAGTATCTCGCCTGGCTGCAGATGGCTGTTGCCCAGCGGAATGCTTACTTCGAAGCAGGAACCCTTGATGCCGTCGGTACGGTTGTAGGCCTTGATTTTGCCTCCGTGCATTTCTACAAATGCCTTACAGAGGTTGAGTCCGATACCGGTTCCTTCGATATGGAGACCGCTGCTGTTGTTCCCCTGATAGAAACGTTCGAAGAGGCGGTCGGTCTTCTCTTCTTTCAGTCCGATGCCTGTATCTTCTATCCTGATGGTGGCATTCTTTTCGTCTTTACCTATGATAACAGTAATCTCGCCGCCATCAAAGGTATACTTCATGGCATTGGAGAGCAGGTTGGAGATAACCTTGTCGAAGTTGATGCGGTCTATCCAAACCTTCAGCTTGCCTTTATCGCTGCTGAGGCTTTCGTCTTCTTTGAGCTCAAGGGTGATGTTGCGCTCCTGTGCATTGAAGCGGTAGAGCGATACGATGCCATGCAGGAAATCCTTGAGCGGAGTCTCCTGGCAATGGAGATGCATCTGGTTCTTGTCTATCTTTCGCTCATCAAGTATCTGGTTTATCAGAAGCAGGAGGCGCTGGGCATTGCGGTCGATGGTATCGATATCCTGTTTGCTTTCGGCATCTGTTAATCTTGTTTTCAGCTTGTTGAGCGGTCCCATGATCAATGTCAGCGGCGAGCGGATGTCGTGGGTGGCATTGATGAGAAACTGCATCTTGGTCTCTTCCAGGTCTGCCTTGCGGCGGCGCTCGTATGTGTAGATGACATACAGGATGACGCTTGCTATGATCAGGATATAGAGGAGATATGCCTCGGGTGATGCATACCAAGGATCGCATACCTTGATGTTGATGATGGTAGGATTCTTGGAATATCTGCCATTGCTGGTAGCTCTCACCTCCAGCGTATAGTCGCCCGGTTTCAACTTGTTGAATGCTACGGCATTGGCTCCCTCATTGGTGCTGTTCCATTTGCCGTCGTTGATGCGGTATTGGAAACTGATATTATCGGTGTTCCTGTAGTTGAGCAGCGAGAACTCCAGAGTGAATGAATTCTGGGAGTAAGGAATGCTGAAGTCTTTAGCCATACAGTTGATTGGCTTTCCGTCGATGATGAAGTTGGTGAGATGTACATCTCCCAATTCCATCTTCTTGGCTCTGACAACGTTAGGATAGAAGGTTGTGATACCGTCACTGGTTCCGAAGGCGATAAGGTCGCTGGCGGTATGCATGGAAGAGCCCAGCACGTACTCACGGGTAGTAAGTCCGTTGCCGTTGATGTGCCCGATAAACTGTCTGTTCTTCTGTTCGTACTGCCAGATGCCCATGGTTGTACTTATCCACAAGTCACCCTTCTGGTCTTTGATGATGCTGCAGACCTGCTTGCCTTTCAACGCTTCTGCATGAGGGAAGTTCTTCGTCTTGTTGCTCTTTCTGTCAAACAGATAGAGTCCTTCTTCCGTACCGATGATAATATCGCCGTTCTTTCCTTCGCAGATACCATTCGCCTGTCTGTCTTTCAGAATGTTGTGCCATCCGAAATCCTTGAAACTGAGCGTTCTGGTATTGAGGCAGGAAACTCCATTAGAGGTTCCTATCCATAAATGACCAGTATGGTCGAGCGCCATGCTTCGTACCCAGTCGTTGCAGAGAAATCCTTTATCGCCTCTTTGCTGCATATTCAGAACGGTAACCTTGCCGCTTTCCACATTATATATATATAGGCCTTTGCTGTATACAGAAATGTAAAGGTTGCCCTGTGCATCGTCGGTCATACAGTAGATGCCGGCGCTGGTAAAGGTGAGTTTCTGCTGGTATGTACCTGTATGAGGGTTGTAGCTGTAGAGTGCGCTGCCATTGCTGATCCAGTAATTGCCACGTCGGTCTTTATAGATGATGCAAGTACCGGCAGGTGACTGAGGGTGGGCGATAATCTTGCCTGAAGCATCAAAACAGAATACGCCACTGTTCTGTACCGTACACCATGTTTCACCATTCTCGCCTTGTGCAATAGATGAAACGCTGCTGCCGATGATATAGTTCTGTGCCGAAAAGCTCCAGCTGTTGAAAGCCTGCTGGCGCTGGTTGATCAGGTACAGACCTTTCTTGTAACAGCCTATCCAGAGATTGTTGTCCTTATCTTCGATGATATCGTTGACGAAGGCGGTAGCCAGATTGAAACTGCTGTTGCTGTTCTCCAACTGTTCTACCCTGTTGCTTCCCTTCCTGATCATGAGAACACCATGTTCAGAGGTGCTGATATAGAGGTTGCCTTCGTGGTCGAAGGTAGCATTGTTGATGGTTACATTATTCTGATAACCGCCAAAGTCGTAGCCGGCATCAGCGATGCGGCCTGTCCGGTAATCATAATAGACGATGCCATACATACAGACGATGAGCATGGTCTGCGGACGATGTTGGATGAAAGCCACAGGTGCTCCGCATGGCGATTTGAAGTCTTTGCGCTGCACCTTGCCTTGTTTCTTGATGAAACGGGTGAAGATAGAAAGGTGGCTACTCTGCCAGAGATAATGATGCTTATCTTCATAGATATGAGTAAAGAATACATCAGAATCGCGCTCAGCGTATTGCCTTTCCTGTCTGATAGCGAAAAGATGATCGGTTCCTTTCCGGGTATTTCTGTCTTTTACAGAATAGAGACCATATCCTGCTGTACCCAGCAGGATATCGCCATTGTGACTTTCTACCATAGAATAGATACGTGGCTTTCTGCCATCAGGAAACTGGAGACGGGCGAAATCGTTCGTCTCATAATTATAGCGCATCAGTCCCTTGGCACAACCTATCCACAGGTTACCTTTCTTATCTACCAGAAGGTCGGAGATAATATTGTCGGTGATGGAGG
>ENA-OUQH01001471-OUQH01001471.1-human-gut-metagenome-genome-assembly--contig:-NODE-1471-length-15616-cov-10.402930_pt1 | contig 15616 bp, 7 predicted proteins | sample MGYA00237948_ERZ548828 | MGnify/ENA primary metagenome ERZ548828 (study PRJEB26490, sample SAMN05194711) | human gut metagenome | biome: terrestrial biome; feature: human-associated habitat; material...
GTTCTGCCGCATAATCGCAGAGGATGTTCAGACATTCCGGAAAACTATGGCGTTCTATCTGTTTTTCGTAGCTTTCCAGTTTCAGTTCCGCCAAAAGTGCGTTTCTGGCGAAGGTTTCGTCCAGCGGGTGCAGCAGGCCACAGTCCTTCGCGTAATCGAGCAGCGAATCCAGCGCGGCATATACCGTCTCAATCTTCATAGCCATGCGGATGCTCCTTGTGCCAGTTCCAGGCCGAACCGATAATCGTCTCAATATCGTCGTATTTTGGCTTCCAGCCGAGGACGGTCTTTGCCTTTTCCGAGGACGCAACCAACTGCGCCGGGTCGCCCGCACGCCGCGCTGCCATCTCGCACTTGATGGGATTCCCGACGACCGTTTCCGCCGTGTCGATGATCTCCTTGACGGTAAAGCCAACGCCGTTGCCAAGGTTAAAGACGTTGTTGTCGCCGCCGTTCATCAGGTACTCGGCAGCTAAGATGTGCGCGGAGGCAAGGTCGGTGACGTGGATGTAGTCGCGGACGCAGGTGCCGTCACGGGTAGGATAGTCGTCGCCGAAGATGGAGACGTGGTCGCGCTGGCCGTTCGGAACCTGCAGGACAATCGGAATCAGGTGCGTTTCGGGGTTATGGGCCTCGCCGATCTTGCCGGACATATGCGCACCGCAGGCGTTGAAGTAGCGCAGCGCGACAAAATGAACCCCGTACGCGACGGACGCCCAGTAGAACATCCGCTCCATCGCCAGCTTCGTGTCGCCGTAGCAGTTCGTGGGATGCGTCGGGTCTGTTTCCAGAATCGGCACACGCTCCGGCTCGCCATAGGTCGCAGCTGTGGACGAGAACACGATGTACTTCACGCCGTGCTCGATCATGCTCTGCAGCATCGTCCGTGTGCCGCCGAGGTTGTTATCGTAGTACTTGAGGGGATTTACCATGCTCTCGCCGACCTGAGAGTTTGCCGCAAAATGGATGACTGCGTCGATCTTCTCGCTGGAGAACACGTGATCGCAGAATTCCTTGTTGCGGATGTCGCCCTGATAGAACCGCGCCTTGGGATGCACCGCAGCCCGGAAGCCGGTTTCCAGATTGTCCGCCACGACAACGTCGTAACCATTGTCAATGAGTTCATATACGGTGTGGCTGCCGATGTAACCTGCGCCGCCTAATACCAGAATTGTTTTCATAAAATTGCTCCTTTGAAAGAGGCGGGAGATGCGAACATCTCCCGCCTTTTGCTTATTTGAGGGTAATGCTCTTTCTAGCCGAAGTCTCGCACATTCTGAGCAGGATTGCCGCAGCTTCGCTGCGCTTGATGGTGCTCGCGGAGTGGAACGTGCCCTTCGTGTCGGAACCCGTCAGGATACCGGCACGGTAGAACTCGTAGATTTCAGAGACAAATTTGTCACCGGTCTTCACATCAGGAATCGCATTGTCTGCAATCTGGTTAATCAACTTGTAGGCGCTTTCTGCACCGTGGAAGATGTGGACAAATTCTGCTCTGGTAATCGCTGTGTTCATCTGCGCCATACTATAGTTCTGATAGTCCTTTTCAATAATGCCGTTGTTCACAGCATAGCTGACATAGGTATCATACCAGTTTGCACTGCCGTTTTTCAGCATAACCTTGCCTTCATGCTCCATCTGATAGAGCGTTGCCGCAAGTTTAATCGTCTGTGCAACGGTCAGCGTGCCGTCCGGCTGGAACTGAGTCTTAGTAACACCATCAATCAGATTTTTTTCCCATGCCATTTTGACGCTTCCATAGTACCAGCTATCAGATGGGACGTCCGTGAACGGGAACACACGCACAGCAGGCATTATCGGCTTTACAGAGGGGCGTGTCGAAGTTCCGCCGCTGGATTTCTTCGGAATTTCCACATCCGAATGATCCACAATTTCCTTAGTACCTACTTCATCCCAGAACCACTTGCCGCAGCGGCTGCACTCCCAGTATTCGCAGCTGCCCTTCTTTGTAGTCGTCGCGGCAACTGCGGGATGATGCACCATCTTGTGACCGAGCTTTGTGAGAATCGTATCCTGCTTCGTAATTTCCTGCGTACAGGCTTCATCGCGGAAATAACAATCGCAATCTGCGCAGAACCAGTATTCGATATTACCGTCCTCGGTGCAGCTCGGAGCCTTGGCCTCAGTTTTCTTTGTCTGATGCTGATGCTCTGCGCTCTGAACACTCAGCCAGCCCGGCGTGATGTTCAGCGGGAGCTGCATCGCCGAGTTATCCTTCACAATACCACTGATGTCGGGAAGCAGGCCCTTGCAGTACCGCAGCTGCACGTTAGCGGAAACTTCTTTTGTAAGTGTCAGACGGATGGTTGCAGCATCTTTGCGCACTGCGCTTACAATTGCAACATCTTCGCTGCCATCACGCACAACAAAGCCTGTAATGTTCTCTGAAGGTGTAAAGTCTGTACCGCTCGTATGCTTGATGGTCACATCAAGCACTTTGTTGCTTGCATCTGCAAATTGTGCGTCTGTGATACACGGCCCCATGTAGTAGTCCGCCTTGTCCGCCGCCTGATCATAATACCACTGAATTGCATTTGCCACGCGCGCGCCGATGGTCTTCTGACTATCGGTCGTATAATGGAGATTATCATCTTTTCGCTCCAGATCCATCTCCATCGCTGCCAGGATCAGACCGTTCTCTGGGTCATTTGCCAGCAGCTGCGCTGCCCGAATGCCATCCATGACATCATTCTTGCTGTCATCCCAGGTATTTGCGCCAACCATATTGGGCTTTGCCGGGCCGAGCTGGCAGTAGAACAGCGGCAGATTGTTGTTTTTCAGGTCTTTGCGATAGTTCGCAAGCAGCTGCTTCATGCCGTTCAGATAGTCTTCCTGCTTTGTATTAGTCGAAACGTTGTTTTCACCCTGATTCATGACAATCAACTCAATACCACCAGCTGTACGCACACGATAAAGAGAATTGCCATAAAGCCTTGTCCGGTCATAGAGATTATTCTCATCCCGGATAAGCCACGTATTCAGATTTGCGCCGCCGAGCGCAGCTGGGATCACGCCAACCGGAATGTTATATACCGAAACCAATGCGTTTGCAAGCGTTGGGATCATAGAATTTCCGGCAGTCTGATTTTTTAGAGCAGGAGAAGCATCACCCCTGGCATAGGGATCGACCAGATGGCTCCACGTTTCGTTCATGAAGTTCGACACGCGGTCATCCGCAACTGTTGCAGTCCCGTTTTGATCCATACCGACCATGTTGGACTGCCCAATGCAGAGGATGTTCATGCCGACACCGAAGCGTTCGACTTTCGCCGACACCAGTTCAGCGCCATCTGCATCCACGCCCTTCGCTTCAACGGTGTACCAGCCGCCCTGCGGCAGGTTCACCGTCCTCGTAAACACACCTGCATCCACAATTGCTTCGGTCCAGTCTACCTGAACTGTTTTACCGTCCATAACATGCACAAACACCTTTGCGGCATTCTTCACCTCGCCGGTGATCGTCACATTGGCGGCCTTCGTATCCAGATTTCTCTGAATGACCTGACGCTCGGTCGGAGCAGTCAGCCGGATGCTGGGCACTGAGGTGTCTTCTTTCTTTTCCGCCCAGATGAGATCATCAACCTGCGCAGCGTTGAAGGTCCGCACGCCAATCATGCCGCTTGCTTGCAGCTTCTCAGTTGTGATGTCGCGTTCCGCAAGAAGTACATTGTCTGCGTAAACCGCGATGTGTTTCCCATTCAATATGACCTTCATGCAGGTGAGACGTCCATCTTTGGGAGCATAATCGCTCAGCTTTTCACTGGAAATTGCCCACTTACCATCTACGCTCTCAAAATACTGCACACCGGCGTTTGTAAACCGAATATGCACAAAATTTCTTTCATCCTGTGCGCGGAAGACCAGACCTGGTGCGCTGTTTGTTGCAGCATTACGAATAAAATGCGCTGTCAGCTGTCCGTCTGTCAGATCTTTTGTATCCTTTGCCAGTACCAATGCCGCATTGCTAAGCTGGAGCTTATCGCCGCCCGCATCTCCTGTTGTTGCCTGACCGCCGGTGACAATAAACGTTTTGGCGATTTCCTCCGCTGTCAGATGATTCATATTATAGGCTTTGACCGGCATATAGCAGTTGGAGACGTCCGCTTTTGTCGCCGTCTTGCCCTTTTCCTGCGCAAACAGCCAATCCAGATAGAGCTCCGGCTGCTCAAACAGACGCCGCTGGACATAGTGGTCGTTGCCCTCATATTCCAGATATGTGACATTCGTGTTTCCAGCAGCCTCGACTGCCTTCACCATCTGCCGGGAACCTTCGACCGGGACGACCTCGTCTGCATCTCCGTGCAGCACCAGCAACGGCATATCCTTGATCTGGCCGGCACGCGCGATGCAGCCTGCGCCCGCCATCGGGATCGCTGCCGCAAAGGTATCCGGGTAGCGCGTGATGAGATCCCACGTGCCATAGCCGCCGAACGACTGTCCCATCAGATAGATACGATTATCATTTACCGACCACTCCTGCTTTAGCTCGTCGAGTAAGCCCATCAGGAGCTTTGCGCTCTTCGATTCCGGTACGCTCTCATCATAGCAGCCCTTCGTCCATTCCACATCGACCCACTTTTCGGTTTCTGGCAGCTGCGGAACAAGGATGATGCACTCGTGCTTCTTGTCGCCGATGAGCGGCGTGATAAGCGGGGAAAGATTCTCCAACTGTCTTTGGTTATCTGTCCCGCGAGAGCCGGCACCATTGAGATAGATCAGCACCGGATAGGTCTTTGCGCTGTCATAGTCCGCTGGGACATACATCCGGTAGTTCAGCGAACCAGTGCCGTCAGTATAAATTTTCTCATACATACCATCCATAGAACGGATCGGTTTCCGCTCCTCCGCCTTGATCAATTTATTGATCGTCACACGGAGTGCATTTTTGGCGGCATTGATCTCGCTCTGGGTCGCAACTGGATTTTCATTCATAGCCTTTGCCGCAGTCAGCGCATTGTTCAACGCAGTGACGCTCTCCTGCGTATAGCTGCTCGTGTCGATCTCGGCTGCCTCGGCAATTACGTTCTGAAGCTCTGTTTTATCAACTTCGGTCGAATTGCCGTTTGACACCGTGTAATCGTGTCCAGCTTCAAACGCAAAGCGGATCGAAGTGTTGCTGTTTTCAGTAAACGAAACCGAGCTATTGTCTACCGTGTCCGTAACAGTTAGATTTCCGTTCCAATCCGAAACGTTCAGCGTAATCTTGGACGTCGTTGTCCCGTCCACGAAGGTATAGTCATAGACCGTGCCGGTCGCTGCAACCGGAAAAACATCCACGAAGTAGCTATCCACCTCGTTGCTGTCGTCTTTGAAGTTCTGTCCGATCAGAACGCCCTTACCGCCGACAAACGCCGGAAGATCCTGATAGTCAGAGGTGAAGCCTTCGAGTGTCTGTCCGTTTTCGCTTTCAAACACCTCGCCGGTGTCATAACGGATCCACTTTCCAGCAGGTAAGTAGACATCGCGGCTGTTCGTCTTCTGGTAATCCGCACCAAAAATCGGTGCAGCCAGCAGCGATTCACCCAGCAGCCATTCATACATCCGCTTGCTGGTGTTGGCCAGTTCGTAAGTATTTGCATCCTGCGGATACGCAATGCAAAGCGGCGTGAAAGAGGTGGGATAGCCCGTTTCATAGCTCTTGAGTGCAGCATCGTAAATATACGGTGCGTAGGCCGCATGCCAGTTGACGGCCTTGAGCGCGGCTGCGCTCTTGTCCTTATTTACAAAGTTTGTAACGTCGATGCCGACAGACATACTCGGGCAAAGCGCAGCAAACATCGCCTCGCGCGCTGCAAACGTCTGGAAATTTTCATCGCTGACAACGCCGCCCATTCCGCCGACAATGTCCGGGTACACATTGGACACGCCGCTGAACGCATAAGCCATGCAGTTCATAATGAACCGGTCCGGGTTGTGCCACGCTCCGGCGCTCTCCGGATTCGCCACATAGTTGGCATCATTGATCCGGAGTACTGAGCCGGGCAAGCTATACGCTGCATTGCGGACAATCAGGCTCTTGCCGGTATTTGCAAGCGCCATCATGGTTCCGTTCCAGTTCGCGTCATGGCCCATTGCATATGGATACCACTGGAACATTGCGTCCTCTTTGAATCCATCTGCGCCCCATAGTCCCGCCTGCTCAGCAAACCATCGCGTCGCTTCAGTGTTCTTTCCGTCAATAACGCCGACCGGTGTCCTTTTCCCGTTATAGTTATATCCCGGATAATAGGGGTATGCAGCAATAACCTTTCCATCTGCATCCTTCAGGAAGTATCCGTTTTCCAGTGCAGAATTTACAAATTCGCCGTCCAGCTCTTTGCTCCATACAGCGTTCTCGAAGGTTTGTCCATTATAGCTTGCAGGCAGGCGAAGATGATTGCGCAAACCAAGCAGGAGCTTCATATGATTGTCTTTGAAAAACTGTTTCAGCTCATCCGGATTCGGATACCGTCCTTTTGTATCCCACATACCGAAGCTGGTCGTCGTTCCGGAGCGTCCTGCAAACTCTTCCGATGCAGACGATTCTCCCGGCCAGAAGCCAGAGCCGATCACGCCCCACGTCAGATGGTAGCCCTTATTGAGGTAATTTTGGATGCACTCTGTGACAGCTTTCTGACTGCTCCCACCACCAAACGCACCGTAGGCTTCCCAACCGACACCGAACATCGAGTAATCCGGCTTCGCATCTACATACCCCTCTTCGGTTCGGACTTCTTTATAATCTGCGTAGATTTCCTGCGGCGTGCCGAAGAAATAGTACAGCCCATCCAGCTTTTGCGCTTCGCCCACGCCGAGCAAAGATTGTGTGCTGTCAATGGCAACACGCTTGTAGCCATCCTCAAAAAGCACCTGCGCAAAGCCCTTATCCGGCGCAATGGAGAAATTGCTGATAAACCGTGCCACCGCACCGTTGTTTGCAAAGTCGTTTTTGCTCAACGCACTCGTTCCGACAACATTTACGGAATTTTTCATTGCATTGCTGCCAGTTACAACGCCGTGGTCGCCCAGGCCGTACATATGCTCCACACCGCCCACGCGCGCATCGATGACGAACGCCGTCGGCTTTTCGTTTGTACGGGTATCGATCAGCTCGCATTTTCCGCTGCCGCGGAGCGAGTTAAAATGACCTGTAAAGGTTTTTGCATCTGCATCCATCGAAAAATCATAGTTGCAGTAGATCGTGTTTTCGTCCAGCGATGTCACCTTGATCGACTGTACGTCTAAGGAACAACCCTTTATTGCACGTAACGCAGGAGCCCCGGAAAACCGCTTTGTAAAATCATAATCCGGTGCGTCACGATCCGGTTTGTGCTCACCGGTCTGCGTGGCCGAAAGAACCTGCTTGCCATTCAAATAGCCGGTCAGAGTTTTATCCTGGACCGCCAGCTTCACGGTGTACCATGTTCCGGTTGAAACGGACTTTTTAGTACTGTCTGCCAAAGAAATGGACGTGCCGTTCAGGTTGACAAGGTCTTTCAATCCGACCTTTCCGCCCGTCAGGAAAAACAAGTGCCCATTCTCTACAGCGCCCTTGCTGTGCGCCATGACGCCCATCTGTCCGCCGCTCGGCAAACGAAGGCGCGCCTCCACGGCATAATCCGTGACGGTATTGTCCCAGTCCTTCATTTCCCAAGCCGTTGTAGTGCCTTCGCTGGCATCCAGCTGCAAATATCGCTCGCCGCCTTCGGAGCTTGCGGTACTTGCGTCCGGAACGACCTCGATTTCAACATGGTTGCCCGACGGTGTTACTGTGACATCAGCTTTCATGTTGTTTGCGTTTTTCACGCGGAACGTGTGTACGCCGTTCACCTCGCCGCTGTATTCGGTACTGACAACGTCGCTCGGCTCGCTGCCAGCCGCACCGAAGCGCAGACCAGACGTTCCGTGCGCCGCAATGATTGGCGTACCATCCGGTTTTTCAAAACTGTACCGGAAACCCGTTTTTTCGATCTTCATCTTGTAATTTGTCGTGCTGATGGTGATTGTGCTCTCATCTGCGCTGCTTGCAGGCAGCTCCTCCGCAGCCGCCGTGAATGGCAGAACTGAGAGCAGCATGCAGAACACGAGCAGCATGCAGAGACACCTCTGTGTTTTCTTCATTCCGTTTCCTCCTTGATCTTTATTTCCAGTTATATTTCATGAGGACATCTGTCGCCCCAACATGACAGAGACATTCTTGTTTGCTAAGCAAACAAGACGGTGCACATGCACCGTAAAAATGTATAAAAATCCCCCGACGAGCACGAGACTCGCCTCGCTTTGCCCGTCGGGGGATCCGAATTTTTATCCCTTCACCGCGCCCGCCGTGAGGCCCTGGATGAAGTAGCGCTGCAAAAAGACGAAGATGACCGTGACCGGGACGGCCGCAACGATGGAGGCCGCCATCATATAGCCCCAGTTCGTCGACGCCTCGCCGAGGAACGTCATCACGAGTCCGGAGGCCAGCGTCCGCTTTGCCGTGTCCGTGACCAGCGTCATGGAGTAGAGCAGGTCGTTCCAGCTCCAGACGAAGCCGTAGATCGCAATGGAAATCATGCCGGGCACCGCCATCGGGAATACGATCTTCGTCATGATGCGCCAGTGACCCGCGCCGTCGATCTTCGCGCTCTCGATGAGCGAATCCGGAATGTTGTCAAAATAGCTCTTCAGCGTCCACGTGCCGACCGGCAGCGTAAAGACCACGTAGCTGATCAGCAGCGCCCAATAGCTGCCGAGCAGTCCTGTCTTGTTCATCAGCGAATAGATGGACAGCAGCAGAATTGCCTGCGGGAATGCCTGACTCATCATGAACATGCCCATGACGAACTTCCGTCCGCGATAGCGGAACTTTGCGAAGCTGTATCCCGCGAATGCGCAGACGATCGTCGCCATCAGGCTCGACCCGAAGGACACGATCAGGCTGTTTTTTAAGTACCCCATGATCTTCGGATCCGTCACGATGTGGATGATGTTGTCAAGCGTCAGCGGCCCGACGAAGAAATAGCTGCTGAACGTCTCGCTTGTCGGCTTGAGTGCCGTGTTGATGAGCCAGAGCAGCGGGAAGAAGATGAAAAAGCCGATCAAAATCAGGCTCAGCCAGAAGAAGAGCCGAAATGCAGTTGTCTTTTGGAACATATTCTCCCCTCCTTAGCCGTCCTGTTTGTTCTGCTGCCGCAGATAGACGATGCTGAAAATCGCAAGCAAAATTGCCCAGATCGTGCCGACCGTGGCGGCCTTGCCCATGTTCCAGTTTTTGAACGCCGTCGTGTAGACCTCGATAGAGAGCGTCGTCGTCGCCCGCGCGGGGCCGCCCTGCGCCATCGTCCACGGCAGGTCGAAGTGCTGTAAATTTCCAATGAGTCCCAGAATGAACACCAGCACCGCCGTCTGCTTCATGCCGGGCAGAATGATGTGCCAGAACGTCGTCCAGTTGTTCGCGCCGTCGATGTGCGCGGCCTCGATCTGGTCAAGGGACACGCTCTGCAAACCGCCGAGCAGGAACGCCATGTACCACGGCAGCATCTGCCACGTGCGCGCGATGATCACGCACAGCAGCGCCGTGTTCGTCTGGCCGAGCCATGGGATTCCGGTTTCCAAAATCCCAAGCGCTTTCAAAATACTATTTAGAATACCGTACTGGCCATTGAAGATCCAGCTCCAGAGGAAGCCGATGGCCGTGCCGGGAATGATCCAGTTGACTAAGGTCACGCCGCGCAGGAATTCTGCGCCCTTGAAGCCCTGATTCAGGTCGATGGCCCAAATCATGCCGAGCGTATAGGGTAAAACTGTGCTGCCAAGTACGAACAGCAGTGTCGTGATGAGTGTCTTGCCAAAGTAAGGGTCTTTGAAGACCTTGGCATAATTCGCGAAGGCGACAAATTTATAATCGGGATATATCAGGGAGCGGTCGGTAAAGCTGGTGATGACCGCGTCGACAAAGGGATACAGGATAATGGCGAGGAATACCGCCAGACCCGGCACGATCAGCAAAAAGCCCATCTGGGAGTCTGTCAGCCCGCGTCCGTTTTTCAGTTGTTTCATGCTGGAACCTCCGTTCTGCGGCTTTCCGCCGGGTCGCTTGCCGCTCCTCCCGGCGCTTATGAGCCGGGAGGAGCGGGGAAAAGGAATTGCAAATTACAGTGCGTTTAAGCGGGCAGCCATATCGGTGACAGCCTGCTCCGCGGTCTTCTGACCGAGCAGCGCGTACTGCAGCTCTTCGGTGATGATGGTCTTGATCTCGCTGGCGTTGGCCATGCGGGCGGTCTCCTCGAGACGGGCCGTGGCCGTGGCCTGCAGGAAGCCGTTCAGATAGGCGTCGTTCTTGACCTCATCCTTGGCAGCCATGCTCTTGGTGACAGGGGGCATACCGTTGTTCTCGAAGTAGTCCATGGCGACCTCGTCGCTGACGAGCGTCTTGGCCAGTTCGGCAGCTTCCTGCTGATACTCGGAGTTCTGGAACGTGACGAGCATGTGGCCCCACATGGTGGACTGCGGCTGATCGCCCGCGTTCAGAACCGGGCGGGACATGGCCGAGCAGACCTTGACAACATCTTCCGGCGCAACGCCGTTGTTGACGGCCTGACCCTTGGCGACGACCGCGTCGTCATAGAACGCGACCTGGCCCTGCGCGAACATCTGGCGCGCTTCGCCGCGGCCGGTGTCCATCGCGATGTAGCCTTCGTTCATAAGCTTCTGATACCACTCGACGCACTTCACAGCCGCGTCAGAGTCGATGGCAACGGTGCCGTCCTCGTTGAAGATCGCGCCGCCGAACGTCCACAGCCAGGGCATAAAGTCGCCCGCGCAGGTGGCATCCTTGGTGGAGACGGCGTAGGGGATGATGTTGGCGTCATAGGCCTTGATGTCGGCCATGCACTGCTCGAACTCTTCAATCGTGGTGGGGACGGTGTCCCAACCGGCAGCGGCCAGAATCTCGGGGTTGTAGATCATGGTGATGGACGCCATGCTCCACGGCAGGCCGAGCTGCTTGCCGTCGATGTTGCCGACGTCGAGTGCAGACTGCTCAAAGTTTTCCTTCAGATAATCCTCACCGAGGATCTCGTTCCAGTCGGCCAGCACGCCCGCGGCCGCGATGGTGTTGAAGATGCCGATGTCAGCCTGCGCCAGGTCGAGCTGTTCGCCGCCCTGCGTCCGGATAAGGAGCTGCTGCGCAGTGTCGGCCCAAGTCCAGCCGACCCACGTCACGGTGTTGCCGGAGGCATCCTCATAGGCCTTCATCATACGGCCGAAGATGTCCTTGGTGGCCTCTTCCTCACCGGACCAACCGGCCCAGACGATGTTCTTGCCGCCCTCGGCAGCGGGTTCGGTCGTGTCGGAGGTGTCCTCCGTGGTGTCCGCTGTGTCTTCCTTCGGGGTGTCGGCAGCGGTGTCAGCGGGCGTGGTGTCCGCCGCGGTGTCCTTCGGCGTCGAGGCGCAGGCCACAAGGCTCAGGCACAGCACGACCGCCAGAAGCAATGCAAGAAGTTTTTTCATGGTGTCATTTCCTTTCTTTTTTTGTGTTTTATATCATGGCATTTGCCGTGATGACGAAAAAACGCTGATTTTATAGAGAACCGGCGGCAAGCCGCCCCATGTCTGCCGTACCGTTACGCGCAGCGCACGGATGCGCACCGTCTGCGGGAGCTGAACGCTGACGAGACGTTGGTGCTGCTCATGCAGCTCTGCAAGACACACCGTTTCGCCGGTTTCCAGCTCTGCCGTCAGCGCAAGTTCTTTGATAAGCTGCGGCGGCATTCCTGTCCGCGCGGCAAAAAGATGACTCTTTTCCCAATGACTCGCGTGGCTGCTCGGCAGCTCCATTGTCAGATCAGGGTCAAGATACAGCCGAATCTCCCGCGCTTCGACCGCGGTCTGCCATTGAAGCTCCGCCCACGGCTCTGTGTCTTCCGGCGCGGCGATCCATGCGTTCGACTCGCCCCACGGGCGGTTTTCACCGGAAGTAAGATGCTTTCCTTCGTAAATCGCCGGCTCGGCGGAATACCACGCACGCGGTTCATAGAGTTCCGGCAATCCGTTCTGTCCACAGAGAAAGCCTGTCCGGACCCGGTCGCAGACAACCAACTCCACGCCCGGCGCAGGTTCAAATTCCCAGATGCAGGAGGCATTTTCTTCTGTAATTTCCGCCTCGATCATCTGGATGCCCTGCTTGAGCGGCCATTGCCGAAGCGTTGTTTGCGTACCAATGTTCAGCCGGTTTGGAAGTTTTGCGCTTCCGCAGCGCGCACGGAGCGTTGTCGCCCGTTCGGCGTGTACCTCGATCTGGATACGCTTGCCGGGAACTGCCGGGAACGCCGCAAAGCTGCCGTTCTTCAAAGAAATTCGTCCGGTTGCTTCGCCGGGGTGCCCGTTATGTACGCTGCTAACGGAACCGACCGCTTGTTTTGCAAGGTCTTCCGGATCGTCGATCTTCGCGCCGGGAATGAACATATCGTCCCGCGCCAGCGTCCGGCGAACGACGGCAATTTCTGCATCCGTCTGCTCTGTCGGAGCTTTTCCAACTTGCAGGCACCGCGCGGCCAGCGTTCCCGCCGCCTGCCCGGACAGCGCGCAGGTGTTCATCACGCGGCTGGAGAAGAATACGCTTCGTTCCACACCGATGATGCGCCCGGCGAACAGCAGATTGGGAATCTGCCGGTTATACAGGCAGCGCAGCGGGATCTGGTAAACGTTCACAGGTGTCTGCACGCAGTTTTCTTCGCTGGAATCATACATCCCGCCCGACGGATGCGTATCGACATACCAGCCGCCGTAAAATGCCCCATCCGGGAATGTCCGCTGCGCGAGAATATCCTGTTCCGTCAGACAGTATTCCGTCTGCATCCGGCGGCTCTCCCGTTTGCCGGGGATCGAGCCGATCCAGTCGAGCGTATAGCAGTCCGCGTCAAATTTCCCGCTGTTTTTCACATAGTTCCAGACACCGAGCACCAGCCGCCGCAGCTCCAGCGCAATATCCTGCGCGTTCGAGATCGTATCGCGCAGTCCGCCGTATTCAAACCACCAGCAATCGCTGCCGCTCATCCGTTCGTTGATGATGCGCCCGCCACAGCCGAGGATCTTCTCAATATGTGACATATCGTAGGCGTAATCCGGTGCAAGGAACGGCACGGGATGGTCTTCTTTTTTTGTGTAATAAAGGATGGAGTTACCGAGCGTTTCGTGTTTCCCGTTTCCAACCGAAAACGGCACGCCGGCTTTTGCACCGATGGTCCCATCACCAGTTGCATCAATGAAAAAGTCGGCTTCAAATTCCAATTGCCGCTCGCTTCCCTGCTGGATTCCATACACGCAGGCAACCGCGCCGTTTTTGTGTGTGCTTATGGAGAAGATTTCTGTGTTCAGAAATAATTCCAGATCTGGCTCTTTCAGCACGGCATCCAACAGAACATCGTCCCAGAAAACAGGACTTGCATCCGGGTTTCGGTAAAGATTTTCGAGCTTCAGCTCTCCCCAGATGCCCATTTCTTCGCCGTACAGGTTTCCCGCGCCGGTTGCGCCTCGCGTCCAGACGCGGATCTCACTGCTGGAGTTTCCGCCCAAAACCGGACGGTCCGTGATCAGCACCGTTTGAATGCCCTGCCGTGCTGCCGCGATCGCCGCGCAGACGCCCGACGGGCCGCCGCCGATCACCGCGAGTTGCTTGTGTATTTTCTGCATGATATATGCGCTCCCACTCTGCTCTAAGCTGTTTTGCTCGCTTCGTTCGTTGTTGCGTATACACAAAAAATCCATCTAAATTTTATGCATATAGCACAAATCTCTTGCTTGATTTTCGTGATTTTCTGCTTTGTACGCCCATCATAACAGGTTTTCTTGTGTTCTGCATTGAATTATCTGCATTTTTTCTGGATAAATCCGCACTGTGCCTTGACGCTGCGCTTTTTCTATGCTAAACTGCGGATAAATTCAAAATGCTGGAGGCGGGTATGGACAACTCCTTTCAAAGAATCAACGCGTACCTGCGCTATCTGACAGAGCAGCACGGCGTGCAGCTCTGTATCAAGGATTTTTGCGGATTTGTCGCAATCAATAAGCAGTTGGATGAAGCACTCCGCCCATTTCTTGCCCACACGAACCCATTTTGCATGTATATGAAGTCCGATCAGGAGCATTATCGGATCTGCCTGAGTATGATCCGAAAGATGTATCACAAATGTGAGCGCGACAGGCACACCTACTTTGGAATGTGCCACGCCGGTCTCGGAGAATATGTGATCCCGATTTTCGACGGCGACATGCTGATCGGCACCATCAACGCAGGCTTTTTTCAGAATCAGAAACGCAAGACGCATCATCGTATTTGCCGCGCCTGCACACAAAAGCCGCCGCTTGATGCAAGCCTGGCCGAACAACTTTACCAGCAATCCATTCATACGCCGAACGTTGATGTGGATCATATGCTTTCCGCCTTGGAACTGTTGTCAGAATATCTCGGTCAGATCTATCACCTGCTGCGCAGTACACAACCGCATTCTGATACAGTCGGCCGCTATCATGATTCCAGTGAAGACACGATTCTTGCGCATGCTTTGGAGTACATTCGTGTCAATTATAAGAATCGCATTACCGTCGCGGAGCTTTCCGAATTCTGTCATTGCAGCGACTCGTATCTCAGCCGTATCTTCAAGCGGCGCACTGGTGTCAACATCAACGTCTACGTCAACAAGGTGCGCATGGAGCTTGCAAAGAATCCGCTTTGCCTTTCCAACGAAAGCATCGCCAGAATCGCCGCGTCCGTGGGTTTTGACGATCCGAATTACTTTTCGCGCGTCTTCACGCAGATCATTGGCATCTCGCCAACAGAGTTCCGCAAGCGGTTCCATCAGGATAATGCTTGAATCGTTCTTTTTAAGCTTCAACCTGAATCGCACATAAATTATGCCGCGCCTGCCATATCATGCGCCACTAGAGCCGCGTAATAGCTGTTCATCGTACTTGGTGCATTGAACAGCGCAGTCAGCAGATATTGCCGGATATTCCGAATCCGCGTTGTGTTCTGCTTCAGGCAGTCCATGACAAAGCGGATATGCTCGCTGTTCAGCTTCAGCAGCTTCGACCGCACGACCTCGGCTGGGTAGTCATTACCTGCAACGCGAATTCGGCTGCGGGTGCTGCAAACTGTCTCCTGCAGCAGATCGACGATCTCGTCAGAAACCTTATCCAGCGTTGCGGTAACCCTTGGATTCCAATGTTTAATTTCCTCCAGATATTTTTTAAATCGATTCCAGATGCCAAAAAATCTACTATGGTTCCAAGGATAGAGATGAAGATGGCATCTGACAGTCTCCTTAAGAAAGGAACCTGGGCATATTATGGAAGGGCGAAGGATGCTAGAAAACGTGCTTTGCTCTGGACTTCTGTTAATACAGATGTTGTCGGTGCGAACCAGAAGATTCCTGTGATTGTCTGCACGGCAGATAATAAATATTACGTAGCAGAATCTACAACCGCCAAACGTACAGGATATGGCCCTGATTACGTTGCGATTGCAGCGCAGATGAGCACAGGCACTGCAAAAAAAGAGCTGGCTGAGACCGCAGTAAAATATGACAGTCTTCAGGCCGCATACGACGCATATAAAAAACTGCTCACAGATGGA
>ENA-OUQH01001475-OUQH01001475.1-human-gut-metagenome-genome-assembly--contig:-NODE-1475-length-15604-cov-5.164062_pt1 | contig 15604 bp, 9 predicted proteins | sample MGYA00237948_ERZ548828 | MGnify/ENA primary metagenome ERZ548828 (study PRJEB26490, sample SAMN05194711) | human gut metagenome | biome: terrestrial biome; feature: human-associated habitat; material...
TCAGCGAAAGTTCTTCCGAAATTTTTGTAAAGCTGTAAGGAATTCTCGGCTTAAGTATAAGCAAGCTTCCTTTTGATATTGTGAAAGGCTCTGCGCCTATATGCATAGAGCCGCTTCCATAAAGCACATAAATTATGCAGTGGTCATATAAAATAAGCTTTTCTGTACTTTCATCACCCGGGGTCATACGAATCTGTCCCGCATGTCTGACAAACGGTCTTATATCTTTAAAATTCATTTCAGATCACCTTTCGTGAAACTTCTATGCTCTCGGATGAGCCCTTTTGTACACGTCAAAAATTTTATTTTCAAGAATTTTTTTATAAACAAGTGTTGAGGATGAGTCCGAAAATCCCATCATTTCACTTACAGAATCTGCATCTGCACCGTTTTTTAAGAGATGTGCCGCGAATGAATGCCTGAGCATATGAGGCGTTATTTCTTTGTCTATTTCAGCCGCGTCTTTATATGTTTTTATAAGTTTCCAAAATCCCTGGCGAGACATTCTTTTTCCTGAACAATTTACAAAAAGAGCCTTTTCACCGCTTCCCTGAGCCATTACGGGTCTTACGGTCTTTAAATATGCAGACACTGCGAAAACCGCATGTTTTCCGACAGGTATGGTTCGTGTGCCGCCGCTGCCGGAACAGGAGAGTATTCCGCGGCGAAGATTTATGTCGGAAACGTTTAAGGAGATAAGTTCGGAAACTTTGATTCCGCTTGCATATAAAAGTTCCAGCATTGCCTTATCGCGCACTCCTTTTAAGTCGGATTCATCCGGCGCATTTAAAAGTCTTTCCGTTTCGCTTTCATCAAGTATCATCGGGAGTTTTCTGTCAGACTTCGGCATGTCTATATTTTCCATAGGGTTTCTTTTTATCATTCCGAAAGCCGAGAGAAACGAGTAGAGAGCCCTCAGAGAAACAACGCTGCGCGACACCGTGGCAGCCGATTTTCCTTCGTCTTGCAGATGATTTATGTAGTCACGAATAACCGCGGAATCGGCAAACTTTATGTTTTTTCCGTAGAATTTTAAAAAATGTTCTATATCACTTTTATAAGAATTTACAGTGCTGTCTTTTAATTGCCGCTCGTCGCTGAGAAAACTGCAAAAGCGGTCTAAAACGACATTCAACAAAAAAACCTCCTTTAAATAATAAGCGCAAGAATTTTTTTGAGTAAAAATGATGACAGAAACCCCTCTGCAACACATGCTGCAAATACGGGTATGGCAATAAGGCATGCCTTTGCCAGATAAGATTTAAATCCGTCCGAAATATTTCTTTCGCCGCGCAAAAGCTTGTTTGAAAAATTAATTCCGGAAATTCCCATGCAGATAAAAGACGGCAAAAGCAAAATGTAATGCGGAAGAATTCCGCCAAAAGCCGCAAGCAATCCCAAAAGGCCGTAATATCTTACCATAAAACCTACCGTAAAGCCTAACGCATAACCCAAAATCCCCGTATAAGCCACCGCCGCCGGCGCTCCGATTACAGCAAGTCCGCATAAAAAAAGTATTCCGAGACACTTAAAACGAAGCTTTAACGAAGAAACAAACGCTACAGCCGGCGTACTCTCCGAGACGCTTTTGTTAATGCTGCCGTAAATGCTTTTAGCTTCTTCCACAGAAATTTTTGTAACAATGCTTGCGCCCACTATGATTCCGATTATAAGCGCCGAAACCACAATGAGCACTGCAAGCTTGTTCTCTTTGATATAGTTTTTCAAGCCAAACACCTCGGTGTAATACTATGCCCGAAAAACCTTGATTATGTTAATTAATTTATTCAGTTGCTGAGTTTCTTGCTTTTCTCCGTGCATGCGGCAACAGCATCTATAACGCTTGCACGGAATCCGCCGTTTTCAAGAGCGCGAACACCTTCTATTGTCGTGCCTCCGGGCGAGCATACCATGTCGCGGAGCTCAGCGGGATGCATATTTGTATCGAGTACCATTTTAGCAGAGCCCAAAACCGTCTGTGCGGCAAGCGTGAGAGCGTCTGCACGGGAAAGTCCGTAAAGTACGCCGCCGTCTGCCATAGCCTCTATCATTGTATAAACATATGCGGGTCCGCTTCCCGACACGCCGCAAACGGCGTCTATATGGCTTTCATCCGTCACAACGGTTTTTCCGACACTGTCAAATATTACACGGACAATATTAATATCATCGTCTGAAAGTCCGTCGCGGCAGATGCCCGTCATTCCTGCGCCCGACAGAGCAGGTGTGTTTGGCATAACACGTGCAACTCTTCTGTCATCACCCAATATTTTTTTAATATAGCTTATGGAAACTCCGGCTCCTATCGATATAAAAAGCTTGTCTTCACCTGTGCATTCGGGAAGTACCTCCGCGTAAACATTGGGCTTTACGGCAAATATTATTACATCTCCGTGCTTTAATACTTTTTCGGTTGTGCCGGTTTTAACGCCGTAGCGTTTAAAATCCGCAAGTTTTTTTTCGTTTATATCCGTCACCATAATGCTGTCGGGCTTTGTTTTGTTTGAAATCAATCCTATCACAATGGCGCGCGCCATGTTGCCGCCGCCTATAATTCCTATTTTCATAACGTTCTCCTAAAATTCGTTATTTAAAAATTTTTCAAGTCTGTCCAGACCTTTTTTTATGTTTTCCATAGATGTTGCGTAGCTCCATCTTAAATATCCGGGTGCCATAAATCCTTCGCCCGGTACAAGAGCAACTTTTGCCCGGCTTAAGAGAGCTTCCGCAAAGTCCGAAGCGCTTTCTATTTTGCAGCCGCATATCGTTTTTCCGAGAAGAGGTTTTATATTCATCATAACGTAAAACGCGCCGTGCGGCATGCGTGCGGAAATACCGTCCATGGAATTGATTCTTTCAACCATATAATCTCTGCGCTTTTTGTATTGCCTTTTCATTTCGTCAACAAAGTCAAGTCCGCCGTTTAATGCTGCTATTGCCGCATACTGCGCAATGGAGTTGGGGTTTGACGTTGCGTGTGACTGAACATTTGACATAAGCTTTGTAATTTCCGGTGCACACGCTGTGTAGCCTATTCTCCAGCCTGTCATTGCATATGTCTTTGAAAGTCCGTTAACAATGATTGTGAGATTTTTTATATCTTCGCCGAATGATGCTATCGATACTCTTTCGCCTTCATAAATCAAGTGTTCGTAAATCTCGTCCGAAACCACAAAAATATTGTGTTTTACACAGATATCCGCTATTGCGCGAAGTTCGTCGGCAGTATATACCATGCCCGTGGGGTTTGAGGGACTGTTTAAAATAAGCGCTTTTGTCTTATCGGTTATTGCGTTTTCAAGTTCTTCGGGAGTAAACTTAAATTCGTTTTCTTCCTTTGTTATAATATAGCGAGGTACACCGTCGGCAAGCTTAACCATTTCGGGATATGAAACCCAAAAGGGAGCAGGGATCAAAACTTCATCGCCGGGATTCAATATTGCTCCGAATACATTTACAAGAGAATGTTTTGCTCCGTTGCTCACAACAATCTGATTCGGCTCATAGGAAAGACCGTTTTCTCTTTTAAATTTTTCGCATATCGCCGCTTTAAGAGCTGGAGTACCGGATGCCGGCGTATATTTTGTTATGCCTTTGTGTATAGCCTCAATTGCGGCGTTTTTTATATGCTCGGGCGTATCAAAGTCGGGTTCTCCCGCGCCGAAGCCCACAACATCTATACCATCTGCTCTCATTTGCTTGAATTTGGAATCTATCGCCAGGGTGGGCGAAGCTCCGATGGATGAATATTTTTTAGATAATACCATTCCTCACACTTCCTTACACTATTTTATATCTTTATATTTTAATATAAAAAAAGCGAAAATGCAAGGTTTTTACGCAAAATAATTGCAAAATGATAGGATTTGTGTTAAACTAAATCAAGAGGTGTGTTGAATGATTATAAAAAGTACGGATAATCCGAAGATAAAATATATAAATACGTTAAAGAAAAAAAGCGTGCGTGAGCGCGATGGGCTCATGCTTTTGGAAGGACAGCGCCTTGTATGCGACAGCTTTGAGTTTGGAGCGGAAATTGATGATGTTTTTATAAGAGAGGATTATGAATCCGAAATTCCTCCCTGCAAAGAAGTATACAAGGTTTCGGCACGTGTTTTTGATAAAATAGCCGAAACAATAACACCTCAGGGTATTATTGGTATCGCGCGCATTCCGCGGCTTGAACCGAATGATATTTTTGACGGACATGCTGTTTTGTGCGACAGTGTGCGCGACCCCGGCAATCTCGGAACAATAATAAGAACGGCACACGCTTGTTCTGCACATGTCTTTTTGTACGGTACATGTGCAGATCCGTACAGCCTGAAGGCGGCGCGTTCTTCTATGGGCAGTGTTTTTGCGGCAAAACCTGTATTTTGCACAGAGAAAGATATACGGCAACTTAAACTGAGAGGATTTCGCCTTATAAGCGGAATGCTGCACAAAACGGCAAAAAATCTTTTTGAAACAGATCTTTGCGGACAAACAATTCTTGCGGTGGGCAATGAGGCAAACGGAATAAGTGATGAAATCGCCGATTTGTCTGACGCGTTTACCGTGATTCCGATGCCGGGCGGAGCAGAATCGCTTAATGCGTCGGTTGCAGCGTCCGTTATGCTTTACGAACAGTTAAGACAAACCGAAAAAGCGTGACACAACAAATGCGGAAACGAGAAACCCCGTAACGTCCGCTGTAAGTGCCGCAGGTAAAGTGTAACGCGTTTTTTTAACTTTAACCGCGCCGAAATACACCGCGAGCGTATAAAAAGTGGTTTCTGTGGAGCCGGATATTACGGATGCTACCCTTCCCGTGAAACTGTCGGGTCCGTATTCTTTCAGAATGTCGGAAAGCACCGCAAGCGCACCGCTGCCCGATATAGGACGCAGAAGCGCGAGAGGAAGCGCACCGCTCGGGAACCCCGTTTTTTTGCAAAGTCCGCCAAGAGCAAAGCCGATAAGCTCCATAGCACCGCTGGCGCGGAGCATCGATACGGCAGCCAAAAGTCCTACAAGCGGAACGGCAATGTTTATACTTGTTTTAAGCCCGTATTCGGCACCACTCATAAACAAATCATATGCATTCTTGCCGCGCATCAGCGCAAGTATTAAAATAGCGCCCGTTAAAACGGGAATCGCTGAAGAAGATATAATTTTCATAGTTTTAAATATTATGCCGGGAGGTAGTAAAAAATGACATTTAACGAAATAAAAACAGCATCGGAATCAATACGGAAAAAAACAGATTTTATACCCGAAGCCGCAGTCGTGCTCGGATCGGGACTCGGAGGATTTGCGAAAAATCTTGACATAGTATCGGAAATATCATATTCGGAAATTGAAGGCTTTCCCGTTTCAACGGTTTCCGGACATGAGGGTAAATTTCTGTTCGGAACATTATCGGGTAAAAAAGTTGTTTTGATGCAGGGAAGAGTACACTATTATGAAGGTTATCAAATGGACAGGGTTGTTCTCCCGATAAGAGTTATGAAACTGCTCGGCGCAAAAAAGCTGATTTTAACAAATGCGGCAGGCGGTATTAACCCCGATTTTCATGCGGGGGATTTTATGCTGATAAAAGATCATATATCAAGCTTTGTTCCGTCTCCGCTGCGCGGGAAAAACATAGAAGAGCTCGGAGTGAGATTTCCGGATATGAGCCATGTTTACGATGAAGAACTCGGATTTCTTGCGCAAAAAGCGGCGGAAGAACTCAATATTGATTTAAAAAGCGGTGTGTATGTTCAGACAGCCGGACCCGCCTATGAAACGCCGCAGGAAATCAGGATGTACAAGCTTCTCGGCGCTGATGCCGTCGGTATGAGCACCGCGTGCGAAGCGACCGCTGCGGTTCATTGCGGTATGAGAGTTTGTGCAATAAGCTGTATTTCAAACCTTGCTGCAGGAATTTCAAAAAATCCGCTTTCGCATGCGGAGGTTAAAGAAACAGCGGATAAAGCCGCTCCGAAATTTGATGTGCTTATTAAAAAGCTGATTGAACTGATATAATATCTGAAACAGAGTAAGACTTGCCGAAAAATCCGATAAGATTTTTCGGCAGATCTTTTTTGATGCAAAATATATGCTTTCGACAAGTTTTTCTAAATAATACTATTTTTTAAAAGAAAAAAGTGTGTTATAATGAATATATAAATTTACAGGCGGCGAATTTTATTGTGAAATTTTATAAAAATAACATAAAAATTGACGGTGTTGCGGATGACGAAGAGCTTCGCTGTGCGTTCAATAATGTAAAAGTCATATTGAAAAGAAATATGATAAAGTATCAGACAAAATATCCGGAAGAACATGCGGAAAAAATGAGATATACTTTTGACAGATTTTTTCTTGACGCGTGGCACGGCGGGTGTTGGTGCGGAATGTACTGGATGATGTACGAGGCGTTTCACGAAATGCCTTTTAAGCGTTATGCGGAGGAATTGTGTTTACAGTATTATGAGCTTATAAACAGTCAAAGCATTTGGCACACCGACATAGGCATTCTTTTTCTGCCGATGTGCGTTCCGGATATGCGTTTTAACCGAAGCAAGGAAGCAAAAGAAGCGCTGGTGCTTGCGGCGGATTGCTTTCTGACAAAATGCGCGGCGAACGTGCAAAACGAAAATTCTAAAGAATTTTTGACAGATAAACAAGTAAAAAATCCGAACGGTAAGAAAAGCGGCTTTAATGATTTGCGGAAGAATATGGGCGGTAAAATAAGTAATTTAAATAATATACTGATTCTTATGTTTGCCGAAAAAATAACGGGGAATCGCAAATATACATCAGCGGGAGAAAAAATTTTATACAACGTTTTAAAAAATAATATAGACAATAGCGGGAGAGCATTTTTCTTATATAGTTCCGGCAAAAAATTCGATGACACATCGCTTTTTAATATGGAAGCGCACGGCGGATATACGCGTGCACAAGCATGGGCGCTTTGGGGCCTTTCAAATCTATATACGCGTTTGGGCAGCGAAAAAGTATATAATTATTTTTTCAAATGCTTTGATTATCTTGAAAAAGCATCGTGCGGTAAAACCGTTTTGAAATATTGTATTTGCGGTTCCGACGGGGATTATGATGACAGCACATCTACGGCAATTGTGCTTTGCTCGATATTGGAATTTATAAAATCATTGCCCGAAGAAAGCTGTGAATACAAAAAACTTATGAAAGCGGCAAAAAGATATATGAGTGGATTGCTTCAATGTGCGGCAAAGCCCGAAGAGCTTACAGAGGGACCTTTAGACAGAGGATTTATTCTTCATGCAACACATGAGGAACGCGGGGTAAAAACTTCCGCGACGGTTTCGGGAGATTACTTTTACGTTGAAGCTCTTATGCGCTGTCTTTACAACTGGCAGCCTTATTGGGACTAAATATTTTGAAGGGAGAAAAAGATATGAAAAAAATTATTGTACTGTTAATTGCATTAACAATGGTGTTTGGGGGATATGCCTCTGCCGCCCCGTCAGACACGGCTCTTCTGAGAGTAGGTGCCGTAGGGGTTATGGTAGGAAACGATAATGGCGACATGGAACTGTCGAAAGAAATAAAAAGAAGTGAATTTGCCGTTATAATTTGCAGACTTGCCGGCTGCGGAGAGCTTGAACCTGCGGATTCGCGTTTTGATGATGCCAAAGCCGCATATTGGGGAAGCGGATACATTGAAAATGCGGCTGCAATGGGAATAATAAGCGGTGTTGATAAAAAGCATTTTGAGCCGGAAAGAAGCGTAACATACACCGAATGTGCAAAAATGCTCCTGTGCCTTTTGGGATATGGCGGTGAAGCTGAAAAACTCGGCGGATATCCCGGAGGATATATAGCAAAAGCAGCGGAACTCGGTCTTTACGACGGTGTTTTGCAGGAAGGCGAAAATGCAATACGCGGCGAAATAGTGAAGATGATTGACAATGCATTTGATGTAAAACCGCTGAAGCCTATGTACGGTAAGGACGGAGGGTATGAGCTGTCAAACGAAACACTTTACGAAAAGCTTACAAAAAGCAGTGAGCTTACGAAAATTCGCGGAGTGCTTGAAGGAAACGAAATTTCGGACGCAGACCTTGACGGCGAAATAAAAATAGACGGTATTGTTTACCAAAGTCCGAAGGCATATTCCGAATATTTGGGAATGACTGTTTTGGCATATACCGGAGAAAATGACGGAAAAACAGAAATTACAAACCTTATTTCTGCGGAAAGCTCAAACAAAGTATATGAATTTGACGCTGAAAACGTTGAGGTTACGGAAGGTTATATCGAAAATACAAATGAAGACGGTACACGGAAAAAGCTTAATATAAACAGCGCAACAAAGTTTTTCATAAACGGCAGAGAGGTTTTAAATCCGAGTTTAAACGATAAAAGAGCAGATTACGGTTCGTATTCGGTTGTTGATAACAATTCCGATAAAACTGCCGATTATGTTTTTATAAAATCACCCGAAAGCGTAATCGCGGACAGAGTAAACGCGGAAAAGAAAGCCGTGTATTTTAAAAACGGATATACGGCGGCAGGCAAAACGGGATTTGTTTTTAAAGAAAATGATGACGATTGCCGCTATACGTTTTTAAATGCCGACGGCAGTTCTTCGTCTTTTGATGAAATTAAGCCTTCCGATGTGCTTTCGTTTTTGGCAAGCCGCGATAAAAAACTTGTTACGGTTATAGTAAGCCATGAAAAGATTTCGGGCAAAATAAGCGGCAAACGCGGCGAATACGTTGAAATAGACGGAAAGGAATATAAAATCGCAAGAGGAGGCACAGTAACTTATAATATAGGTGACAGTGCAGAGTATGCCATTGATGCGTTCGGAAGAATTGCGGGCATTACGGGAGCAAAGAACGCAGGACTTAAATATGCCTACATAACGGACGCAGGAATTAAAAGCGGAATAGGCGGCAAGACGGAAATTCAGGTGATTCACGGCGGAACTCCGGAAAAGTCGGTTAAAACAAGCGGCGGTACGGAGACAATAAGTTATTATTTGCAAAATGAAGAAAAAAACGTTTTAAGCCTGGCAGACAGAGTTATTTTCGGCATCGACTGTTTTGTCGGAGACGGAGAGAGCGTTTCGTCAAGCGAAATATCGCCGTCGGTTTTAAAAGAATGTGCGGCGGGTTATGCTCTTAACAAAGACGGCGAGGTTTCGGAGCTTTACATATACAATGTGCCGGATCTTATGAAGTCATACACATTTAATGCAAAACTTTTTGCATTCGGCGGAGAAAACGTGGACAGGGGATTTTTCTCGGACGAATCCACGAGCGTAATATGTATACCGAATACGGTTAAATCATCTGATGACTATGATGTGAGAGTTTCGGTGACGGACAAAAACACATACACCGTGTACGGAGTTTTGGGATTGCCCGTAAACGAAGCCGGGGCACAGAGAAATGCAGAGCCTCAGAATGTTATAATACTGAGAACATCAATGGATTCTTCACAGCCTGCAAATATTACAAAAGACAGAGATATTTGCATGGTCGGCACGGTGTCTAAAACAGCTTCGGAAGATGGCGGAGAAATATATAAGATAGAAATGCTTAACGGTGATGAAAAACTCTCTCTTGAGACAAAGGCTGACAGTGCTGCAAATTCCGCAGCATCTAAGCTGCGCAAGGGCGATCTCGTTCAATTTGTAAAAGACAGCTCGGGTAAAATTGAAAACATCAAAAAGCTTGCCTCGGTTCAGGGACTTAAGGATTTTTCGGATACTGGAAATCTTTACGGCGAAGTGTGGAGTATAGACTATAATATGTATGACTATTTCAGCAACAGTATGGTAGATTTGATAACCGTAGCTTTCGGAAACGGTGCTGAAAACAAACAGGTACGTCTTTTCCTTGAAGACGGACAGCCTGTTTACAGATATGACAGAAGATCGGGTTATATTTACGCCGGAGATACGGGAGATATTACATCCGTTACGGCTTCTGCCGCAGACGCGTCAAAAATATTTGTTTTGATGGAGGATAACGATGCGCTTGCATTTGTAATTATAGATGACTGAGGAGGTGTTTTCGGTTGAAAAAAATATTTTCTGTTTTACTTGCATGTATAAGCTTTTGCTGGATTTTTCCGGCTTCTGCCGCTGCGGAGTTTTTAAACGCCTCGGCGGAAGAAAGTGTTGCAGCCGATATAGATGCGCTGAGCGATGATATGCTTTTGTCGGTTCCGCTCACAGATGACGGCTATCTTCTCGACCCGCTGGTGCTTGATGAAATTTCAAAAGGTGAAAACGGGAGTGAAATTACATGGAGCAGTTCGGCTCCCGAAATTATTGCGGAAAACGGTGCCATAACGCTGCCGGAGAAAGAAACAAGAGTGGTGGTTACGGCAAAAGCCGTTTTGGGAAATGCAGAAAAAACAAAGAATTTTGAATTTCTCGTTGCAGGAAAAAGAACTGATATTGAAGGACTGCCGCTTTGGCGCGAAAAGATAATGTCCGATGATTTTTCCGACAGCGTGCAGGGCGCGTACATAGAGACAACAAACTTAGATTCGGGGTCTGACTTTGTATCCGAAGAAAGAGGAAGAATCCGTCTTGAAAGACGCGCATGGGTGAGTGGAAAAGAACCGGCTGTAAGGTTTTATTTTGATGATAACAAAACGCCTTTGTCGGGAGAGTTTCTTCAGGAGCTGACATTGACAAGAACAAGCGATATAGCAAGGCTGCGCTTCGGGATAAACGAGCAGTGGCAGTATTTTACGCAGATATACTGGGAAGGCAATAATTTTATAATTTCGTATCGCGACGAAAATTTAAAGACGGCTTCAAAAACGCTTGATATGACGGGAATGAAAACGGCTAAAATTTCATTGCTATCGAATTATACAAGCGGGACGCCGATGTTTTCGATGTGGATAAACAATAAGCTTGCCCTGTCAAATGTTTTTTGCGTACAGGACGTAAATCCCAAAAATGCAAAATGGATGCAGTTTTATACCGTAAGTTACGGTAATTTTTCCGGAGTCGGTGAGATAACGGCAGATAATTACGGCGTTTACAGGCTTACGGAGGCACCTGTTTCGGGTGACGATGAAGAGCTTCTGCAAAAAGATTTTGACTTGTTGACGGAGGAAAGCATACTTTCCGCTCCGAAAGCGGACGGATTTCTTATCGATAATCTTGATACGGACATTGTAACAAGCGGAAGATACGGAAGCCTGATTTCATGGACAAGTTCGGATGAAGACACAATATCTCCGCTCGGCAAAGTTACAAGAAGGGAAGAAGACAAAGAAGTTACGCTTATGGCGCATCTTACGCGCGGCGAATATTCTCTGGAGAAAAAATTCGAATTTACCGTTGCATCGCGCATGAGAGAGTTTGAAGGAATGACGGGAAATAGGTTCCCGGAGTTTTTTGACGATTTCTCTGACGGAAAACTTGACGGACGAATAAAAACCGACAGGTTTACTTCCGATGGGGACAGTTTTTCGGAAGACAACGGAAAACTTACGGTTACGAGAAACAAATGGGCAACCTCAGAGCCGTGCCTGCAATTTTATTTTAATTCCGATATGGATACCAGAAGCGATAAATTCATACAGGAAATGACATTATCCAGAACAAACGATACGACAAGAATAAGATTCGGAAATAACGCAAACTGGAATTATGTTTCCCAGCTTTCATGGCACGGCAATACGCTTTCCATGGATTACAGAGACGAAAATCTGCAGGTTGCTTCAAAGTCACTTGATATGACCGGACAAAACAAGCTTAAAGTTACGGTTCTTATGGATATAGGCGCGCCGACGCCGACATTTTCCGTGTGGCTTAACAACAGACTTTTTCTTGAAAATGTATATTCAAGATATAATTTAAGTCCGAAAAATGTTAAATGGACGCAGGTGTATCTTGTGAGCTTCGGTGACTTTTCGGGTACAGGCAGCGTTTCGGTGGACAACTACGGAGTTTATAAAATAATGCCGGATATGAGCGACGAAGAAAGGTGCATATCAGACAGTGAGGCGCTGAAATATGAAAGTCTTCTTTCGGGAATATCTGTTTTGGAGGGCACAATAAGCGATGATTTGATTCTTCCGCAATACGGTGAAAACGGCAGCCGGATTTACTGGACTTCATCGGATACGGGGGTAATAGAAAATGACGGCAGGGTTATAAGAGACCCGTATGAAAACAAAAGCTGTATTATGACAGCCGAATTTGTATCGGGAAGTGTACGTAAAACAAAGCAGTTTGAATTTACGGTTTTGTCGCTTCAGGTGGAAATCGGCGATGTTCCGACAGTGCGTGAGATGATAGTTCAAAACGACTTTTCCGGAGAAGAAAGCGAGAATTTAATTGTTACGAACGAATCCGGCGGCGGAAAAGTGTACATAAAAGACGGCGCGCTTTGTATAGATAAAACCGGAGACGGCTCAGCGCAAGTCAGCGCGACAATATATTCCGGAGCAGACAAAAACGCGTCTGCCGCAGGCGTTATAGGACTTGAATTTGATGTTGAGAGGGAGAAAAGCTCAAGCGTGCAAATCCGCTCTCTTGACGCTGCCGGGAATCTCTATTATTCTTTTGCATGGGGAAGCGACGTTATAAGCGCATATTATTCAAACACGGCGGGCGTTACGGGAACGAGCTCAAAAGTATGGGGCGGCAAGGCAAATAAGCTGCATTTTAATATGATGTTTGACTGCTCAAGGTCAACATATTCAATGTGGGTTGACGGACAGCTTGTAATTCACGACAAATATTCAAGAATTGTGGGAACAAGCGCAATAAGCTATACAATGTTTTATCTTGAGTCCAAAAATTCAATAAAAATACGCGATTACAAGCTGTATCACGCAATACCTCCGAAGGCAGAGCGGCTTTCGTACGATTTGAGGGCATTTTCCGTAAACGATATTCTCACAAAGCCTTTTGTCGGCGGAAATATTATAGATTCCGATTTGAAGCTGCCCGAAATTCTTCCGTACGGAACCGAAATAACATGGTCAAGCTCAGATGAGGAAGTTATAAACCCCATAAGCGGTGCGGTGACAAGACCGAGAAATACTGCGAAAAATCCTAAAGTTACCTTAACTGCAGAATTTGAAAACAGCGGTCTTTCAAAAACGCTTACTTATGATTTTACGGTACTTCGCGATTTTGACGACGCTGAAGAAAAGGCAAAGGCTGAGGCGGATGACATTACGCTGGATATTTTAACGAGTGAAAACCCGAATGAGATAACGATGGCGCTGAAGCCTTTGAAAAAAGGGTTCTACGGAAGCGATATAACATGGGAAAGCTCCGACAAATCCGTCATTTGGAACAGCGGACACGTTGTGCGGCCGCGCTGGGATGAAAGCGCAAAAGAGGTTACGCTTACGGCAACCGTAGGAGGCAGATTCAAAAAGAGCTTTGAATTTACAGTGCTTCCCGATGAAAAGCCGAAAGACCCGGGTTATATCACCGATGAGGAATTTTTCGGCAAATGGAGCGGCACAGAGTGGACCAAAGACGGAAAATTCGACTATACTTTGCCGGGACTCGGAGCAGTCGAAGCCGCTGCCAAGGCAGGTGACTATGAGTCTGCAAAAAAAGAGCTTCTTTCTTATATTCAAGGCAGAGAAGAGAAAACAAGTCTGGGACTTATGCAAAGGTATACCGGCTGGAGCAATATGTGGGCTGACGGTGTTCAGGATATTTCCGAAGCATGCGCATATTATAAGGGCGATATAAGCGTAACGGGGGACAACTTCGAGGCGGTTTATTCGAACATTTATAATCCTAACGCAATCACCAAGGGCGGCGTGAAGGCTTTTGAAATAATAGCCAAGTACAATGAAGATAATGCGGCCTTTATAGCCGGGCATGATTACGAAAACGAAAATATGCGCCCGGTGCTTGAACTTACGGTAAACGGGGAAGTGAAATATTTCCCGGCTTGCGACAGTGCAACCGTGCGTGCGGGCAGCTATTCAAAAAAGCATTATGACGGCGGAGGTATTCTGAAAGCAAAAACTTTCGGAGAATTCTTAAGCGATGAAACATATAGGGTGCTGCTTAAATTCGATTTGTCGGCGCTCAGCTCGAAAGACACGATAACAAACGGAAGGCTTCGTCTTTATGCAAAAAAAGATACGCCTTTTGCCGACAGCTCGGAACTTTTGCTTGTTAATACACTGAGCTCATCGTGGGAAGGCAGCAAAGTTGTTTGGGACGGTCTTTCATTTGTGGTACACAATTATAACGGAATCCCGGGCGGATATGCATGGGGTTCAGAAAAAAGCTCAAACATAGAGTATGCTTATCAGACGGTTCGCTTTATGCAAACAAGAACCGTTATAGCCGAGTATCTTTACACAAATAACGAAAAGTATGCATATGCACTTCTTTCAAATATAGCCGATTTTATAAAAGATTCGGGAACAGCTACACCGTATCCGAGGCTACTTGATGCGGCTCTGAGAATGCAGCAGTGGATTGTTGTTCTGAAATATTTAAAGAACAATAAATATATGGATTCCGAGCTTTGCACAATGTTTCTTAAAAATATGTGGAGCAATATAAACTATTATTCTACAAAAAACGGCGCAACCTCAAACTGGCTTGATTATGCATATCTTGCAGAGTTTTACGCTTCCCAGGCTTTTCCGGAGTTTAAAGTTTCAAGCGAAGGCGTAAAAACCTCGACGAATCATTTTACCGAGGGAATTAAAAAAAGCTTCCTGCAAGACGGCACATATATAGAAGCCACAAACGGTTACAGCAATTCGGTTCTTTCAATGCACCGCGATTTTAAAAAGGCGGCATACAGCATGGGGATAAGCCTTCCGGAAGAATATGATGAAAGGCTTAGAAAAGCTGTATACGGAATAGTGCTTATGTACGGCTCCGGAGGAGGCGCATTGCAATACGGCGATGAAGGGTTAGGAACGCGCAGCACAAACGGCTACGGGCAGTTTGTGGAGTGGTTTGACGATTATGAGCTTCAGTATATAGATTCGCAAGGGCAAAAAGGCACGGAGCCTTCATGGACATCGCATCTTTTTGAAAACAGCGCGTACACGGTATTGCGCAGCGGATGGGAAAAAGACGACACTGTGCTTTTTACGAATGTGCGCGGCGGTGACGGAGGACACGGTCATGCAGACGATAATGAAATAGTGCTGTCAGCATTCGGCAAAAGACTTTTGGTTGACAGCGGTAAATTTAATTACGATGCATACAGCGAAGTAAGGCAATATGCGCTATCCACAAGGGCGCATAACACGGTGCTTATTAACAATACTTCTCAGAGAAACGGCTGGCTCAGCCCGTCAACAGAATGTGTGGGCACGGTTCACAGCTTTGTTGCGGATAAAGACTATGACTTTGTAAGTCAAAGCACAAAAAGTAATGCGTCAAGCGGTCATAAAAGAAGTATACTCTTTATAAAAGACGGACCGATTGTGGTTTCCGATTATATGACGCCGAATGACAAAAAATCCGAAAACAGCTTCAAGCAGCTTTGGCATATGACGCCGGAAGCGAACATGAGCATAGAAAATGAAAGCGGAGTTATACGGTCAAATTTCGAAGACGGCAAAAATATTATAGTTGCGTCCGGCGACAGAGACGCCGCATCTTATGCAGAAG
>ENA-OUQH01001476-OUQH01001476.1-human-gut-metagenome-genome-assembly--contig:-NODE-1476-length-15589-cov-5.778808_pt1 | contig 15589 bp, 16 predicted proteins | sample MGYA00237948_ERZ548828 | MGnify/ENA primary metagenome ERZ548828 (study PRJEB26490, sample SAMN05194711) | human gut metagenome | biome: terrestrial biome; feature: human-associated habitat; material...
GCATTCTGAATGGTTCGATTGAAACAGTCAAAACGCGATAAGAAGATAGTAGGAGTGATTATGGCAAACAAATCCCTGGCGAAGTCTCCTTCCGAGCTCACCATCTTGGTTACCGGCGGCGCCGGGTTCATCGGCTCGCACACCTGCGTCGAGCTGCTTGCGAAAGGCTTCAATGTCATCATCGTCGACGACCTGAGCAACTCGAGCGAGCTTGCCGTCGAGCGCGTGCGCAAGATTGCCGGCGTCGGCGCTGATCGCTGCGCGTTCTACGAGGCGAACGTGCTCGACCGCGATGCGATGGAAGCCATCTTCTCCGAGCATGACGTCGATGCAATCATCCACTTCGCCGGTTTCAAGGCGGTGGGGGAGAGCGTGCAGAAGCCGCTTGAGTACTACTGGAACAACATCGCGGGCACGCTCGTCCTGTGCGATGTCGCGCGCAACCACGGCGTGAAAAACATCGTGTTCTCCTCGAGTGCCACGGTGTATGGCGAGCCGGAGTTCGTGCCCATTACCGAGGATTGTCCGAAGCATTCCGCCACGAACCCCTATGGGCAGACGAAAACTATGCTCGAGCAGGTGCTTACCGACCTTTACGTGGGCGACAACGAGTGGAACGTCGTGCTGCTGCGCTACTTCAACCCCATCGGCGCGCACGAGAGCGGCCTTATCGGCGAGGACCCGAAGGGTATCCCCAACAACCTGGTGCCCTATGTGGCGCAGGTTGCTGTTGGCAAGCTCGTTGCGGTTGGCGTGTTCGGCGACGACTATCCCACGCCAGACGGCACGGGCGTGCGCGACTACATCCACGTGGTCGATTTGGCGCGCGGGCATGTTGCCGCGCTCGACTGGATGGGCGGCAAGGTCGGCACGGGCGAGCCTTCCGGGCTTGGTTCGATCCAGGGCGAGGCTCAGGCCGACGGCTCGCGTCGCGGTGTGGGAATCTTCAACCTGGGGACTGGTAAAGGCTCGAGCGTTCTCGACGTGATCCACGCGTTCGAGCGCGCTTGCGGCAAGACGATTCCCTACGAGATCAAGCCTCGCCGCGCGGGTGACATCGCGACGAATTACGCTGCTTGCGACAAGGCACTGCGAGAGCTGGGCTGGGTTGCGCAGTACGACCTCGACCGCATGTGTGCCGACAGCTGGCGCTGGCAGTCGATGAACCCCGACGGCTACGCGACGGAGGCGTAGGCTTTCAGAATCGCGGGGGCAGGCATTGGGCGCCCGCATTGCTTATGCATGAAAAGGGAGCGGCTCCTCAACGGGGAACCGCTCCCTTTGTTTTGCCTCGTTGTTCTTGGGGCTTTACGCCTCCGGTGCGTACTTCAAAAGGTCGGAGAAGCTCCCGAGCATGATGTCCGACCCCGCGTCGCGCATCTCTTGCGCGGTGTGGTAGCCCCACGAAACGCCGATGCCGCAGGCGCCGGCGCGGTGCGCGACCAGAATGTCGTTGGGCGAGTCCCCCAGATAGGCGGTGCGCTCGGGCGTGCTACCCAGCTCCTCGATGGTGCGCAGCAACCCGGCGGGGTTCGGCTTCCGGGGGATTTCCGCGCACTCGCCGTGCTCCACGTCGAAGAGGCCGGGGAGGCATTGGCCGATGATCTTGTGCACGCCGCCGTCGAACTTGTTGGAGAGAACGCCCAGCTTGCAACCGCGTCGGCGCAGCTCGGCGAGCGTTTCGGGGACGTGCGGATAGGGCGCGGTCAGATGGTTGTCGTATTCCAGGTTGAAGCGCTTCCAGCATTTAACCGCCTGGTCGGCGACGTCTTCCGGGGTGTTCTCGGGCACCGCTTGGTACATGAGTGCGACAAGTCCATTGCCCACGAAGCTTAAAACCTCGTCGCGCGTTCGCTCGGGAAACCCTTGCTCGCGAAGGGCTTCGTTGGTGACGACGACCAAATCGGGCAGCGTGTCCAAGATGGTGCCGTCGAGGTCGAAGATGAAGGTGTCGAATGATTTCTTGCTGCTCATGAACAAGGTCGCTTCCTTACCGAGAAACCCGCCAAATAGAAAAACCCGCCGCAGCGGGTTTGGTTGAAAGGCAATGCGTGCTCCGTTGCCGTTGGTTTTCAATGGAGCGGGTGACGGGACTCGAACCCGCGAATACGAGCTTGGGAAGCTCGGGCCTTACCACTTGGCGACACCCGCATGCAGCGACTCATTATAACCGCACCTCCTTCAAATCCTCGGTTATTTCAGCAAATCACCATGTAGAGCCATCTAAGCGGCGGCTGGCTGCCGCCCATGATGGTTTGTCTCTAGCATTGCCTCAACGATGAGATCTGACGAATCGCAAACTTGAAAACTATCCCGCCCGCTGGTGATTAGGCGCAGTCGAAGATTTGCCATACGTTTCGCACATAGCGGCAACGATTGAGGAAGAACATACCAAGCATCTATTTCAGTGAGCGCCTTTGGTGCCTTGTAGAGGTCAAAATGGCAGCATCGTTATCAGTCGGGGCTATTTTGAGTTGCGAAGGGATGACTAAACCGCCAGTGCCTGGTAGCTCTCGCCCCATGCCCACATGGCATCCATGATGGGGCGCAGGGATTCGCCGATGCCGGTCAGCGAATACTCCACGCGCGGAGGCACCTCCGGGTAGACGCGCCGCACGACAAGTCCGTCAGATTCCATCTCGCGCAGGTTGGAGGTCAACACCTTTTGGGACACATCCCCTATTGAGCGTTGGAGCTCCTTGAAGCGCATCGACCCGTTGAGCAACAAATCGCGCATGATGAGCAGCTTCCACTTGCTGCCGACGAGCTGGACGCACGTCTGCACGGGGCACGCGGGAAGTTCGGATCGCCGTGGCGGCTCGATTGCCTGGTATTCGGTGAACACTTCTGAAACTTTATCTTTCATAACTTTCCCAGTTCAGAGTCAATAGTTACTTTAGAGTACCTACAGCACTTCAAAGTGCCTACTTCCATATCAACACCGTTGATTCTAGTATCGAATGCGTCAAAAGGCAACCGCGCTAAAGGCGGCGCACGACGAAAGGATATGGAAGATGTCGAAGATCGAGAAGGCAAAGGAACTCATCAACACGTTCGCAACAGGTGATGCGGATAAGGCCGCGAGCCTGCTGGCCGAGAGCTACATCCAGCACAACCTCGCATACGGGACGGGCCGCGATGCATTTGTGGAGTCGGTCGAATACCTGGCGGGCGCTCCCGTGAAGACGACCGTCGAGACCGTCCGCGCGTTCGAGGACGGCGACAAGGTGTTCATGCACAACCTCTACAACTTCGCGGGCGCGGGCGACCAGGTGGCCTTCGACATCTTCCGCTTCGACGCTGAAGGGCAGATCGCCGAGCATTGGGACAACCTCGCCGATGTCGCCGCCCCGAACCCCTCCGGCCACACCCAGACCGACGGCCCCGCCGAGGCGACAAGCAAGGACAAGACCGAGGCGAACCGCGCGCTCGTCGAGGCGTTCCTCATTGACGTCATGCAGGGCAAGCACCCCGAGAAGACGCCCGAGTACTTCGACGGCGACGCCTACATCCAGCACAACACCGCCATCGCAGACGGACTCTCGGGGCTGGGGGCCGCACTCGACGCAATGGCCGCGCAGGGCATCCAGATGATCTACGACACGACGCACATGGTGCTAGCCGAGGGCGACTTCGTGCTGGGTGTGAGCGAGGGCACCTTCGGCGGCGCGCACACAGCCTACTACGACCTGTGGCGCGTGGAGGACGGCAAGATCGCCGAGCACTGGGACGTCATGACCACCATCCCCGAAGCATCCGAGTGGGCAAACGACAACGGCAAGTTCTAAGATAGGCTGAAAGATGGAGGTCAGCGGCGCTGCCCATGGGTGGTGCCGCCGCATTTGAAGGAGACGCGTCGGATGGCAGACGAGAGGTGCGAGGCGTATGGCCTTGCGGCGAGCGCGCAGATACCTGTCGCTACATACGAAGAGATAGACGCGGGGTACTGCCTGCGCTTTATGCGGCAGGTGCGCGACTGCTCGTTCGCCACGGTCGATGAGCGCGGCCTGCCGTCGGTGCGCGTGATCGACGTCATGCACGCGGGCGATGGCCGCCTCTACTTCCTCGCCCCTCGCGGAAAGGCGTTCTACGCGGAGGTCGTGCGCACGGGGCACATCGCCATCGTAGCGCAGACGACCGACTTCCGAACATGCCGCCTGAAGGGTGCGGTCGTGCACCCGACAGACGCCGCCGAGCAGAGGCGGCTCGTGGACTGGATGTTCGAGCTGAACCCGGGAATGGACGAGCTCTACCCGGGAGACACCCGCTACGCGTGCGAGGTGTTCTACATCGAGCGCGGCGAGGGCGACTACTTCGATTTGGGGCAGAAGCCGTTGCTCCGCAAGGCGTTCGCAATCGGCGAGCCCTTGGATGCATCGCAGCCCGGGGGCTTCAGGATTGACGAGGCGACCTGCACGGGCTGCGGCGCGTGCGCAGGCGTCTGCCCGCAGAATTGCATAGCGCGCACGGACAGCGGCACGTACGCCATAGTGCAGAGCGCGTGCCTGCACTGCGGGCTGTGCTTCGAGGCATGCCCGAGCGGCGCCGTCGAGAAGCTGGGGTCGAAGTAGACGATGTCGCATATGGATGATCTTAAAGAAGCGGTGGGCTATCTTGCCAAGGAGCGGTTCGGCGAGGACGAGGCCGCACGCACGTTGTGCTCGATGTGTTTGGCGAAGAGGACGAGAGGATCTACCGTGAACTTCTTTTCTAGTAACATGCTCTCAGGGGGCGGCTATGTTTGCGCGGGACGTGGCGAGGCGCTGGCGCGCGGGCGCGCGGCGAGCATTGAGGAAGCTGCGCAAGCCATTCGCGCCGAGCTCGACTCCTGCGATGCCGTCATCATCGGCGCAGGCGCAGGGCTCTCCACCGCCGCTGGCCTTATCTATTCCGGCAAGCGCTTCGACGACAACTTCGCGGACTTCCGCGACCGCTTCGGCATCACCGACATGTACTCGGGCGGGTTCTTTCCTTTCCCCGACAGAGAGACCTACTGGGCGTGGTGGAGCCGTCACATCCTCGTGAACCGCTACGTGGAGGCGCCGAACGACACCTACAAGCGGCTGCTCGATCTTGTGGCGAATAAGGACTACTTCGTCATCACCACGAACGTCGACCACCAATTCCAGAAGGCCGGGTTCGACAAGAAGCGCCTGTTCTACACGCAGGGAGACTACGGCCTCTTCCAGTGCAGCCGCGCATGCACGCAGGAGACCTACGACAACAAGGACGCGGTACATGCGATGGTCGAGCGCCAGCGCGACATGCGCGTACCGAGCGAGCTTGTCCCCAAATGCCCCAACTGCGGCGCGCTCATGATGACCAACCTTCGCGTTGACAACCGCTTCGTGGAGGACGCAGGCTGGCATGCAGCAGCAGAGCGCTACTCCGAGTTCTGCCGCCGCCACGAGGGCATGCGCGTGCTCTACCTTGAGCTCGGCGTGGGAGGTAACACGCCCGTCATCATCAAGTACCCGTTCTGGAATGCCGTGGGCAAGAACGAATACGCGACCTACGCCTGCGTGAACATGGGCGAGGCGTGTGCGCCGAAGGTTATAGAGGGCAGAAGCATACTCGTTGACGAGGATATCAACATTACCTTAATGTAGCGCTAAAGCTAAGGAAGCGCTGAACAAATAGGGTTGCGCCCGCCAAATCCACTTCGCTGTTAGCGTCGGGAGAATTTAGCCAACGGGGGGATGCGGCGGTAATCCTGGGTCATCTTGCCGCTGTTACGGGTATTTCGTCACTGTACGCGCTCTTTGAGCATCAGCATCTCATGGTTCTTTTGATGTTCGCAGAAATGACTTGGCGATCTACTTCTAAATTAAACAGAGCGCTCCGGCACCGAATTCGACTATAGTTTTTATTCATTTGCGAAGGATTGCGCTTGAAGCATCATTGTTGCCAGCGAGGCTTACAGATAAGCATCCTTTGGACGATTATAAATGCGACAGAATAACGCTTAATGCAGTTACCATGACAGAGACAAAAGACGAAGCTGAAGCCAAGATTGCGGGCGTCATCTATGGGCTGCACCGAGCCGACTGGGAGAAGTGGTCGAGCGACGTCTTGGGCATTCTCGGGATGAGCGCCGTAGGGCTTCCCGAGGAGTTATCCCGCGACGCGAGTAGACATTTGCGGGTGAAGGCCGATATCGCTACAAATGTATGCCTATAGATATGGCATACGAGGGAATGCTAACTCTGTGCATATATCCCTGTTCAGATGTTTGTAGGGAGCAGACAGAGTCCCAGGCTACTCCCTACATTGGAATTAATTAGCTACATGCACTCTTCCAATATCTCGTACACCTGGTTGCGGTCAAGCTGTATGGGACCTGTGGGCACGAGGATGGTGGTATCGGCAACGCGCTTCAGCACATCTGGGGTAATCTCGATGCTCGACCCCAACTCGGAGAGCCTTGACGGAAGGCCGCAGTCGCGGATGTAGCTGGCGAGCGCATCTACCGCCTCCTCTGCCGCCTTCGCATCGTCGTCTGCTCGAACGTCGAACACCACTCTTCCGAGCTTTGCGAACTTTTCCGGTGCGGCCTTCGCGGCCATGCGATAGTAGGCGGGCTGTATGACGGCAAGACCTTGTCCGTGGTTACAGTCTGTGAAGGCGCCGAGCTGGTGCTCGATCATGTGCGCCTGGAAGTCTATGGCGCGACCCGCAGAGAGGAGTCCATTTATTGCCATCGCAGAAGTGAACATCAGGTTCCCACGCGCCTTGATGTCATCGAAGTCGGCCAAGAGGCGTCGGACGTTGTCCACCGTCGCGCGCATGATGGAAAGCGCGATGTAGTCGGTCGGGTTGTTTTCGTCGGACTTCCCGAAATACGTCTCCATCGCGTGTGAGAATGTGTCGTATGCGCCTGAGAACACCTGCATGCGCGGCACGGTGAGCGTGAGCAGCGGGTCGAGGATGGAAAAGACGGGATGCTTGCCGATCATCGTGTCCTTCACGCCCTCGTCATCGTTGGTGATGACGGCGAGAATGTTCTGCTCTGTGCCGGTGCCCGATGCGGTGATGACCGCGCCGACGGGAAGCGAGCTCATCGGGAACTTGCGCTGCTTTCGCTCGTAGTCCCATATGTCCTCGTCGAGTATCGCCTGAACCGCAGCTATCTTGCAGCAGTCCACGACAGAGCCGCCGCCCAAGGCCAGTATGAAGTCAACCCCTTCGGCCTTTGCAAGCGCCGCACCCTCCTGCACCTTTGCGTAAGTCGGGTTCGGGCTTATCCCGGAAAAATCGACCACGCGCTTGCCGCTTGCCTCGAGCATGCGGCGCGCAGCGTCATAGGCACCGCTTTCCTTGGCTGACTTGCCTCCGTATGCCAGCATCACGGTGTTCCCGGCTATGGCAAGTTCCTTCGGAAGCGCCTTCTCGAACGCCCCCTCTCCGAAATGCATCCTGCCCGGGAACGTCAGATCGAATGTCTGCATGCCTTTCTCCTTCCAACTTTGTTTGACAGTCGTTGTTGCAGGCTATCGTTACTTACTAGTGCCTATCATTTCCAAGAAACCGTCGGCACGCGCCTCAAGCTCTGTCACTATCCCGCGCCCGGCATTCCAAGGTACGAACATCGCGTATCCCATCATGTCGTTCATATGTACCTCGGCGGCAAGCCGTGCATCCACATGCTTGCCGATATCGCCCTCAGCCTGTGCGCGCTCGATGCAGAATGTCAGCACGTCCGTGAGCGAGTATCCAATGTCCATCCCGCGTTTTGAAAGCACCAGCTGGGAGAACAGATGCGATACGAACTCCTCGCCCTTCTTCTTGTAGTAGTTCGCCTGCCAGGCGACCACATCGCGGAACGCTTCGATGCCGGATGCGTCATCGAGCGAGGCGTAGTAGGTGCGCAGCTCGTCGCTTTCGTTGCAGACGTACTGCACCAGCACGTCGTCTTTCGTCTTGAAGTGGTGAAAGAAGGCCCCGTTGGACACCTCAGCCTCCTCGCAGATTCGCTCCACCGTGGCCGCGTCGTAGCCATCGCGGTTGATGATCTTCACCGCCGCTTCGCAGATGCGCTTCTTCGTTGCGTCTCCCTTTGAGCTCATGTCCGTCTTCCTCTCTGGGCTGAATATGTCACATTGACGAATTTCATAAAACAGAGTATGCTCTAGTTATAATAGAGTGTACTCTGTTTTGCAACTGCCAAGTTTGAGCATTGCGCTTTTCGAGAGGTCCGGAGGGAGAAGGCTATGGAGGCGAGAACGACCACATGCATCTTCTGCGACGGGGGATGCCAGGTCACGGCAGAGATTCATGACGACGGGAAGATGAAAGTGCGTCCGGCTAACCCCGACTTCCCGGCGATATGCCGCAAGGCGAACATGATTGACGAGTACCGGCTTCACCCCGACCGCCTGACGAAGCCTCTGCGGCGCGTGGGCGAGCGCGGAAGCGGGAAATGGGAGGAAGTCTCGTGGGGTGTGGCACTCGACGAGATAGCCGACAAGCTGAAGGTCGTCATCGACGAGTACGGTCCGGAGTCGTTCGCCATGGCGGAGATGCCTCTCAACATAGGGCTCGGAGGCATCGGGCGGCGCTTCATGAGCCACCTAGGCGCCGTGAACTACACGGCTCCGGTGCAGCTTTGCATGGGGAACACCGCGCAGGTGCACCGCCTGACCTATGGCTGGATGGCGTTTGCAAACTGGAACATTGCCGACTGCGTGATCTATTTCGGACAGGACCGCGACGGGGAGCGCTGGCCGGGCGAGTACATCAACCTCAAGCGCGCGCTCGAGCGGGGCGCCGTCCTCATAGAGGTCGACCCGCGCGAGACCGAGACGGCCAAGCTGGCGCAGCATCACCTGCGCATACGCTACGGCACCGATGCCGCGCTCGTTTTGGCGTGGCTGAACGTCATCATCGCAGAAGGGCTCTACGACAAGGAATTCGTGGAGAGCCAGTGCATCGGCTTCGAAGAGCTTGCCGAGCGTGTATCCGCATGGACGCCCGAGCGTGCATCGGAGGTGTGCGGCATCCCCGCCGAGCAGATTATCGAGACGGCGCGCGTAATCGGCAACGCAAGTGCGCCGGTGATTCCCTGGGGTGTCGTGGGCGACATGCAGGTGAACTCAACGTCGCTTCTCCATGCACAATGCATCCTGCGTGCTGTGACGGGCGCGCTTGGGAAATCGGAGACGGTGTTCGGACCTATGACAGGCTTCATCCCCAATGCCAAGGTGTCCGAATTCGGCGTGCTCACGCCAAGCCAGCGCGAGAAGCAGCTCGGACGCGACACTCGCCCGCTGCTCACGTTCCGCACGTCGGACCTGTACAAAGAGGCGTGCGAGCGCGCCAGCCTCGACTACGAGCCGGACATCATAGGCGAGTCATGCGCAGCTGACCCCGCCGACATGTGGGCGGCGATGCGCGGAGAAGGTCCTTACCCCGTAAAGGCCTTCTTCTCTGCAGGCAATAACACGGTGATGAGCTATGCGGGGCAGGTTGGCATAGAGGATGCGTTCCTCAACTGCGACCTCGTGGTCACGTTCGAGAACTGGATGACGCCCACGGCGCAGCTTTCCGACTACGTGCTGCCGGGAGACATGTGGGCCGAGCGCGACGTGCTCTCAGGTCCCTTCGACGCCGGCCCTGCGCTCAATGTCGGGCGCGCCTTCTTCGAGCCTGTTGGCGAGTGCAAGAACTGGTACTGGGTAATGAAGCAGCTGGCCTGCCGCCTGGGGATAGGCGATGCCTTCCCGTGGGAGGACGAGCGCGAGCTTCACGGGTGGCGGCTTGCGCCCTCGGGGCTCACGTTCGAAGAGGCGGCGGAGCGCGTGACGGTGCTGGGAAAGCCTGCGGCGCCAGGCACATGGCTTACGCCGTCGGGCAAGGTAGAGCTCAAGAGCTCGGTGCTCGAGGCGCTCGGCTTCGACCCGCTTCCTGACTACGTCGAGCCGAAAGACCCGGGTGCCGAGGCTGCCGGGCGCGACGAAGGTGGCAGGCCCGTCTATCCTTATGACGTGTTCGCTGGGTACCGCGAGCGCGCGAACTACAACACGAACCTGCGCCAGATCCCGTCGCTTCGCAAGTGCGCTCCCGAGCCGCAGTTCTACATCAACCCTGCAGATGCGGAGCTGGAAGGGGTGGCGGAGGGCGAATGGTGCCGCGTGTCCACAGCCTACGGCGAGGTGCAGCTGCAATGCCATATCGATGACGCGCAACTGGCCGGAAGCCTCCGCGTGCCGCACGGCTGGTGGAAACCGGAGGTGCAAGGTGGCCTTGGTGGCGGCTTGTCGGGCGCGAGCCTGTACAACGACGGCATGCTGTTCCCGGATGCGGACTGGATGCTCGATCCGGCGCAAGGGGTTCCGGGTCTTCGCGGCAGCCTGCATGCGAGGGTGGACAAGCTGCATTGACACAATAGCGGAACGAACTGATATTGGTAACTTTACGAACTTCGAGTAAGGAGGCATAAGCACGAAGGTGAGGCTTACGGTTAATCTGGGTGCTAATGGACAGGTTCTGCTGGCTGGGAAGACCAGTGCAGCAGACATGCCTTCGGAGCTTTCGGGGGCTGCGGTGAGCCATGTCGCTCAGGACGGATGCGCCGTCATGAGGCGCACGTGCTACGAGATGTTCAAGCCTTTGCTGGGAGAGGCCATGAAAACAATCGATGCCGTTGTGCTGACGAGCGGCGGCCCCATCGAAGGCGTGGCGGCCGCAAGACCATGTTGGGCATGAGCGCGTTGGCGTCCACGCCCAGGGCTTCCACGCCGCCCACCTGCGCGAGGTTGGCGGTCAGCTGCGAGGCCAAATTCGACGTGAAGAGCGACCCCACCAACGCCGATCCTACGGTGCCTCCTATCTCGCGGAAGAGGTAGAAGGTTTTCCGGAAGGCTCCATATTCTGCGCGTTTCGCGCGCTGAAGAAGCGGGCCGCGCTTTACTTTTGCCCTTGGGACGCCCTTTCCCCTCCCCTTGTGCTTCTTGCGACTTCGCGGTTCTTGGCGGGAAACGCTTCCCTTCGCTTGCAAGCCGTTTGTCGATGCTTCGCAAATGAAATGCTTGCACGGTGCAATGAGCGGTATCATCGGAGAAAAGACGAGTTCCATCAACGAGTTTCATCCGAAAGCAAGCTATGAAGATTACCCCGAACGACGAGCCGTTGCGCTTCGACGGCGACAACAGCTATCCCGATTGCACTTGCTGTGGGCAGTGCTGCGGGCTGAATGTGCTGGCCATCACGCCCGAAGAGCTTGATGCCATGCACGAGTGCATCGAGCGCAAGCGTGTGCGCCCGATCGACCGCAAAGGCGAGCGCTGCCCGTTGCAGTCCCCCGAAGGCGGCTGCATGATCTGGGAGGCGCGCCCGCAGGTATGCCGCCTGTTCAACTGCCATGTCCCGCGTGTCGAAATCCTAAAGCAGAATCCCTCGATCGTCGTTCCCGAGGACATCCCCCTGCTCGATTTGACGGAGGAGTTCGTGCGCGGGCGCTCCGGCTATGAGGCCATTGCCCGCCTCGTGCGCGCGGTCGCGAGCTAGCTTTGCGCAGACTCCGCGTTATCGTTTCGGCCTTGGCGATCGGCTGCGCGTCACGCGTATACTGAAAAGGCAAATAAGCGATCGCGTGAAAGGTCTTGTCATGGCAGACGAAAAGCCCGTTGTGGGCATTATCATGGGCAGCAAATCCGACATGCCGGCGATGGAGCCGTGCATGCAGCAGCTCGACGAGTTCGGCATCTCCTACGAGGTGAAGGTGGCAAGCGCTCATCGCAAGCCGCTTGAAGTGCACGAATGGGCGTCCACAGCGCATGAGCGCGGCATCAAGGTGATCATCGCGGCGGCGGGCAAGGCCGCTCATCTCGGCGGAGTCGTTGCAGCTTACACGCCCGACCCCGTCATCGCCGTGCCCATGAAGACGAGCGATCTGGGCGGTCTCGACTCCCTTCTCTCCATGGTGCAGATGCCCTCCGGCGTGCCGGTTGCCTGCGTCGCCATCAACGGCGCAAAGAACGCCGCCATCCTCGCCGTGCAGATGCTCGGCACCAATTGCGATGGCTGCCGCCAGAAAATCATCGACTTCAAGGCGGCCATGGCCGAGGCGTAGCGCTTCACGTCCCGCATGGTGTTCTGTGAAACATAAGTGGGCAAATTGTGCGACCTTATGTTTCCAAATATTCCTATGCGAAAATACTCCGCGGCATTACGTCTCGTGCGGAATCGACGTCTCATGTGCGACTTTGCATCGCCGCTGCCGCACGTTTTCATGTAAAGGGAAGGGTTTCATGAAAGCTTCTACAATCGCTAAGGCCGTTTGCGCGGTGAGCCTGTCCGCCTTGTGTGTGGTCAGCATCACGGCGTGCTCGGGCAATTCCACGTCGGGATCGAAGGGTGTCGGGGGCGTGGCGGCGACCGTCAACGGTGCCGAAATCCAAGAGGAAGAGGTTACGGCCTCCGTCGAAAGCATTCGCTCCCAGATGTCTTTGACCGACGAGGACGCGTGGGGCGAGTGGATGGCCAAATACGACTACACCCCCGAAAAGGTGCGCGAGGAAGTCATCGATTCCCTTGTGACCAAGCAGCTGATCATCCAGGGCGCCGAGGAAAAGGGCGTCACGGTGAGCGATGACGAGGTGCAGTCCTACGTCGATCAGATGAAGCAGAACTACGCGAGCGACGACAAGTGGAACGAGGCGCTCCAGGCGGTCGGCATGACCGAGGACGAGTACAAGAGCAACATCAAGACCTCTCTTCTGCAGCAGGGCCTCATGAAGTCCTTCGAGGGCGACGATCCTTCCGACGAGGACGTCCTCTCCTATGCCCAGACCTATATCTCCAGCTTCGACGGCGCTAAGCGTTCCTCCCATATCCTCTTCGACGCTGACGATACGGAAACGGCGCAGAGCGTGCTCGACCAGATTAACGCCGGAACGCTCGATTTCGCCGAGGCCGCTAAGACCTACTCCAAGGATAGCTCGGGCCAAAACGGCGGCGATGTGGGTTGGGATAAGCTCAACTCGTTTGTGAGCGAATACACCGCCGGTCTTGCCGATCTCTCGAAGGGTCAGGTAAGCGGTCTTGTCACGAGCGGCTACGGCATCCATATCATCAAGTGCACTGACGAGTTCCACGCTCCTGATGAGCTGACGAGCCTCGATCAGCTGCCTTCTGAGTTTGTCGATCAGTTCAGAAGCTCGCTTAAGTCCTCGAACCAGTCGAAGGCCTACCAGCAGTGGCTCTCTGATGCGAAGGATAACGCCGACATCGAGATCAAGGACATGCCGAGCGGGCTGCCCTACGACCTCGATATGTCGAAGTACCAGAGCGATGACTCCTCCGACAGCTCCTCCACCGATGGGGACGGCAGCTCCGCCGACAACGAAGTAAGCGCAACCGACGCTTCTTCCACTTCGAGCGATACTGCTTCGGACAGCGGTGATTCCGAGACCAAGAAGGCAGCATAAACCACATGGCTGACAGTCAGTTCGAGGGAGGGCGCGAAGCGGATTCGCGCCCTCCCTTTCTTTGCTTGAACAATGCGATCGTGAAACGGTCGGGTAAAACCATCTTGCACGTCGGCTCCTTCGAGCTTGCCGAGGGGGAGAGCATGGCGCTGCTCGGCCCGAACGGCGCCGGCAAATCGACTTTCATCAAGCTGATCACGCGTGAGATTCTTCCTCTTTACCAGGACGAGCCGCCAGTGCTTTTCCGCGGGAACGCGCGTGCGACGCTCGAGGACGTGAAGAAGAGCCTCGGCATCGTGTCTTCGACGATGCAGGATCAGATTACGGTGCACATGCCCGCTATCGAGGTGGTCGCGGGTGGTCTGTACGGTTCGCTCGGCGTGCCGAAACGGGTGAACGCGAGTGAGGACGACTATGGGCGTTGCAGGAAAACGATGGCGACGCTCGGCGTCGAGTCGATTGCAGATCGCGACGTGATGACGCTGTCCACAGGGCAGGCGAGGCGCGTGTTGTTCGCGCGCGCTCTCGTTCACGACCCCGACGTCGTTGTGCTCGACGAGCCGTGCACGGGGCTCGATCCGCAGGGGATGCACTACGTGCGCCGCTCCATGCGCGCGATCGCGCAATCTGGGCGCGCGATCCTGCTGGTCACCCACTATGCCGAGGATATCATTCCCGAAATCGAGCGGCTGCTTTTGATCAAGGATGGATCGGTGCACGCGGACGGGTCGAAAGAGGAGCTCCTGTGCGATGAGGCCATGTCTTCGCTGTTCGATGTTCCGATGAGCGTTGCCGAGGTGACGCCTGGCCATTACTCGCTGACAAGCGAGTACTAAACGCGAACGACCTGGTAGAGTGTGCGTTTCCGATTGGAATCGCCGCAACGGGCGGGTTTGCGAGTTTTTGAAAAATATCCTTGTGGACAGACAGGGTCTTATGTATAATACTTAGATGCTGCAATTGGCAAAACGGAGAGATGTCCGAGCTGGCCGAAGGAGCACGATTGGAAATCGTGTATGCCCCAAAAGGGTATCTGGGGTTCGAATCCCCATCTCTCCGCCAGAAAAAGTAACGCGCTTCGGCGCGTTTTACATATCGGGGGCACAAGCCCCGCACCCCATGCGGAGGGGTGGCAGAGTGGTTGAATGCGGCGGTCTCGAAAACCGTTTTGCCCGCAACCCGGGTAACGAGGGTTCGAATCCCTCCTCCTCCGCCACGAATTGACAAGCCCTCGCAATCGCGGGGGCTTTTTCTGTGCTCCTCTCCCCAAAGCGAATACGGTGGACTACACTGTGACAATCGATTATCGAAAGCAAAGGAGCGACCTTATGGCCGATCGCACTGTTGAAAACTCATCTGAGGAAGTCCCCGAGATTCCGGAGATGCTCGAAAACGTGCTCCTGTTCGCGCTCGACGAGGCGAAGGAGAAGATGGAGGAGGGCGCTGAGCTCGTTCCGTTCACGACGCTCGTCGTTAAGGAGAACCTGTTCATCGAATCGCATCCGGGCGATTCCTCCGAGGAATGCTACAACCTCGCGCAGCATACGGTGGAAGGCGCACGCGGCGCAGACGCGTATGCGTTCTGCTATGACGGCTACGTCGAGACCGACGATGGCACGAAAGACGTTATCATCGCGGAAGGCGGCGTGCCGGGCGCGGAGGACGGCTATGCGGTTGGCTACCTTTATACCGTCGATGATGAGGGCGGCTACACCTTCGAGGAAGAGGCTGCCTATATCGGTGAGGCTCCGAACTTTATGGCGAAGCTCAAGAGCGGGGTCGACTACGGTGAGGACGAGATCGACGAGAAGTATCTGACGGAAGTCGACGAGGATCCTTCGACGGGAATCGACGCCAACGGAGAATAAATCCTCCTCTTAGATTGAATTTTTGCGAGAGCCCCGTGCAATGTGAACTGCATCCCGATTCTTGGACGGGCTAATTAGCGGCCTACGCCGCACATAGGGACTGATTCCGGAACTCCTCCGGGGTCAGTCCCTTTAGTTTAGCCTGCCTCCTTCTCGTGTTCCAGTGGATGACGTATTCGTCGAGGTCTCTCTTGAAGTCTTCGAAGCAGAGCCATTCCCTCCCTCGGAAGAACTCGTCCTTCATGTGGCCGAACACCTGCTCGGTCGCCCCGTTGTCGATGCAGTTGCCCTTCC
>ENA-OUQH01001479-OUQH01001479.1-human-gut-metagenome-genome-assembly--contig:-NODE-1479-length-15580-cov-7.002834_pt1 | contig 15580 bp, 16 predicted proteins | sample MGYA00237948_ERZ548828 | MGnify/ENA primary metagenome ERZ548828 (study PRJEB26490, sample SAMN05194711) | human gut metagenome | biome: terrestrial biome; feature: human-associated habitat; material...
TTATTGAGCTGGACAGCGGCTTTACGACCGGCTCTTCCATCATGCCGCAGAAGAAAAACCCGGACATGGCTGAGCTGTGCCGCGGCAAGACCGGGCGGGTCTACGGCGATCTGATCGCGCTTCTGACGACGCTCAAGGGGCTTCCGCTGGCCTATAATAAGGATATGCAGGAGGACAAGGAGGCCGTGTTTGACTGCGTGGACACGACGAAGCTTTGCCTACAGATCATGGCTCCGATGCTTTCCAGCCTTCGTGCAAAGCCGGAGGTTATGCTGCTGGCCGCGCAGAAGGGCTTTATCAACGCGACGGATCTGGCCGATTATCTGACAAAAAAGGGCGTTCCGTTCCGCAGTGCGTACAAAATTTCCGGTCAGCTCGTGGCGTACTGCATCACGCATGATACCGTGCTTGAGAAGCTGCCGCTGGAAACCTACAAGACGTATTCGGACGTTTTCACGGACGATCTGTATGAAGAAATTTCGCTCAGGACCTGCGTGGCGCGGCGCATTTCCGCCGGAGGCACCGGCCCCGCGTCGGTACAGGCGCAGCTGGATTCCGTCGCGGCCTTCCTCGCGGCGCATCAATAAAAAGGAGTACGACATGAACATCAAAGGACAGAGCTTTTTAAAGCTGCTTGATTTTACGCCGGAGCAGATCGCAGAGTTTTTGGCGCTTGCCGCCGAGCTCAAGGCAAAGAAAAAGGCCGGTATCCCCCACCGGCTGTGCGAGGGCAAGCAGGCTGCGCTGATTTTCGAGAAGACCAGCACACGGACGCGCTGCTCGTTCGAGGTTGCGGCGCATGATCTGGGCATGACGGTCACGTATCTCGACCCGTCCGGCTCGCAGATCGGCAAAAAGGAATCCATCGCCGACACTGCGCGCGTGCTTGGCCGTATGTACGACGGCATTGAGTACCGCGGCTACGGGCAACAGATCGTCGAGGAGCTGGCAAAATACGCGGGCGTCCCCGTCTGGAACGGACTGACGAACGAATTTCACCCCACGCAGATTCTGGCCGATTTCCTGACAATCCAGGAGCATTTCGGCAATCTGACCGGCAAAAAGCTCGTGTACATGGGCGATGCGCGGTACAACATGGGCAACTCCCTGATGGTCGGCTGCGCAAAGATGGGGATGCACTTTGTCGCCTGTGCGCCGGAGGCGTACTTCCCGGATAAGGCTCTGATCGAAACGTGCAAAGCGATCGCCGCGCAGACCGGCGCGATGCTGGAATTCGACACAGAGCCGATGCACGCGGTTCAAAACGCGGATGTGATCTATACCGACGTGTGGGTCTCGATGGGAGAACCGGACGAGGTCTGGCAGACGAGAATTCACGACCTGCTCCCCTATCAGGTCAACGCAAAGCTCATGGCGCAGGCCGGGCCGCAGTGCCGCTTCATGCACTGCCTGCCCGCGTTCCACGATCTGAACACCACCATCGGCAAACAGATCAGCGAGAAATACGGACTTGACGCGATGGAGGTCACGGATGAGGTCTTCGAGAGCAGCCAGTCCATCGTCTTCGACGAAGCGGAAAACCGTATGCACACCATCAAAGCCGTCATGGCCGCAACGCTGTAAATTTATACAATCCAAAGGCTTCCCTTTGCACAAAGGGGAGCCTTTTTGGGGGCTTGACTTTTCCGGGAAAATCCTTTATATTGAAGCTAACGAATATTAGTTAGCTGGTGAAGTGATGAAGCAGGAGGATACACGGGAGAGGATTCTGGAACAGGCGCTGGAGCTGTTTTCCGAGAAGGGATACGATTCTGTCAGCGTGGGCGAGATCGCGCGGGCGGTCGGCATCAAGGCGCCCTCTCTTTATAACCACTTTCCCAGCAAACAGGCCATTTTTGACGCGATCGTGGAATCCACGGCGGCACAGTATGAGGCGGACACCGGAAAAATCGACATTCATGTACAGAACGTGTCGCAGGACATTCCGGTCTTTACGGAGATCACAGCAGAAGCGCTGTTTGAAAAGGTGCGGCAGATTTTTGAATACTCTCTGCACAATGCGCCGATCAGCCGCTTCCGGCGCATGATGACCATTGAGCAGTTCCGTTCACCGGAGCTGGCGGCGCTGTATTCCCGTCGGTATGTTGACCGGCTGCTCGCCTACCACGCCGGGATCTTCCGCGCTCTTATCGCAGCCGGTGAGCTTCAGGCGGAAGACCCGGATACTCTGGCGATGCAGTATGTCGCGCCCGTCCTGACGCTGATCGGGATCTGCGACCGGCAGCCGGAACGGGAGGCGGAGTGTCTGGATATGCTCCGCCGCCATGTGGCGCTTTTTTTCCGTATGGTTCACAAAAAGGAGCCGCTGCAATGAGCGCGGCAGAGGAACGCTGGGTCCTGTGCCCGGTCTGCGGCGCAAAAACGCGGCTGCGGCTGCTGCGGCGGACAATCTTGCAGGAGTTCCCGCTCTTCTGCCCGAAATGCCGCCGGGAGAGCATCATCAACGCAAGAAATTTTCAAATCGAAGAAGTCAATCAGCCAGACGCAAGGACGCAGTGCTGACCATGTCTGACGTGGTCAGCACTGCGTTTTTTGAACAGGAGGAACAAAATGAAACGAACGATGGTACAAAAGCTTGGCCTGCTCGGCCTTGTCAGCTTTTTTTGTATGCGGCAGCGGTGATATTTGCCCCGCTGGCCTAGGGTGTATCTGAAAACTCCCAACGCACCCGGACAGCGGGCCTTTTTGCGGTGCGCCGCGTCATTTTTCCTTGAAATACGTCAGTATTCCTGCGAAAAAATGTCTTGCGCAACGCAAAAATCCCTCGCTGCCGGTCACATCATGAGTTTTCAGATACACCCTGCCCGGGATATGACTGGATGGCGCAGGCCGTCAGCGATCTGAGCGCGGCGGATGCGCCGTCGCTTGCGCTGTGGAACCAGCTGAGTGTGGGCTATAACGCGTGTGAGGTCGTCTGCGCGACGGTCGTCTGCATCGGCATACAAGGCCGGAATCCAAAGCTGCTGCGCACCGGCGTCTATCTGTTTGCCGTCATGGAGTGGATCTCTGCGATCGGCTACCGGATGTTCCCGCTGTCAAGCAGCGGCTATGCCGGCGCATTTCAGGACGTTATGCACATGGCCGTCACCGCTGCGGTCGTACTGCTGTCCATCGTGTCGCTGGCGATCCTCATTGCCGCCGGTGTGAAGGACCGGCGGTGCCGCTCCTACGGCGTATGCGCAGCTGCTGCCCTCGGCATGATGCTCGTCGGCGCGGTCGGCACGAAGCTTGTTCCGGCGCAGTATTTCGGCGTCGTCGAGCGGTTCAGCGTGTTTGCCGCAACGGGGTTCAACGCAGCGCCATTCAGGCAGGCGATCTTGCGGCATTGGAGCGCAGCGTATGAAGCCTTTTATCTGAAATCAGGACAATAGATTCTTGAACAGATCGAAGATGCAGGCGTAAGAACAAGCATCCCGTACAATTACGAAAACGCAATTTTTAATTTCAATTTTAAGGAGACCTTTTTGAAGCGTATCACTTTATCACTGGAGCGTGTAGTCTGACCGGGAGGTCTGGCAAATTCCATCACACGCCATTCCTCCCGAAGAACCGGAACCGACATCTTCAGGAGGAGCAACATGAATCGCGAAAACAAACGCAAAGCCTTTGAAAAAGGCTACTATAAGACCCACGCCTGCAGCGACACCTTCATCTGCAAGGTCTGCGGAAGGACTGTCGTCCCGGAAAACGCAGGCTCCGGCCACCGCAACCACTGCCCGAACTGCCTTGCAAGCCTGCATTTGGACATTGAGCCGGGCGACCGGGAAAGTGACTGCGGCGGGATCATGGAGCCGATCGCCGTCTGGGTGCGCAGGGGCGGAGAATGGGCCATCATTCACCGCTGCCGCCGCTGCGGCGCGCTCAGCTCCAACCGCGTGGCGGCGGACGACAACCCCATGAAGCTCATGTCCATCGCCATGAAGCCGCTGTGCCAGCCGCCGTTCCCGCTGGAGCGCATTGAGGAAATGACTGCCTTGATGGGCGGCGACGGACAGCTTCGAAAATAAAAACAGGAACGTTGAAAACAATGCAGACAATTTTGATTATTGACGACGACGCAGCCATCGGGAGTCTGGAGCAGGAGGTTCTGGAACGGGCAGGCTACGCGGTGCTCCGCGCCTATTCCGGCACGGAGGCGCTGCTTCTGCTGAAAGACAGCCGCCCCGATCTCGTTCTGCTCGACCTCATGCTGCCGGGGCTGTCCGGCGAGGAGGTCCTGCCGCAGCTTCAGGGCATTTCCGTCATTGTAGTCAGCGCCAAAACGGCGGTGCAGGACAAGGTCGGACTGCTGCTGGGCGGCGCGGCGGATTATCTCACGAAGCCCTTCGACACGAAGGAGCTGCTGGCCCGCGTAGCTGTTCGGCTGCGGGACGCGACTGGCAAAGACCATATTGAAGCGGTCTGGGGCATCGGGTTCCGGCTGAGGCCGGAATCTTGACCATTTCTGGACGATTTTCCTGACCGCTTTCTGAACCTTTTGCCAGTACCATGCGGATATCAGGCAAAGGAGGGATAACGAGGAATTCTCCATCCTGCCCGGCGAACAGAGCACAGCGGGCACAGATTGACGCAGTGGCTGCGAAGGAGGAACCCTCATGTCAAAACGGACGCGGCAATACATCGGGATCCTGGCGGCACTTGCCGCCTACTACCTCGTGCATGAGGGTGCGCATCTGCTGTATGCCCTGCTCACCGGTGTGTTTCGGCAAATCAACTTTATGGGACCCGGCGTGCAGATCGACGTCTGCGCCGAACGCATGACAGATACGCAGCTCGGCGTCTTCTGTCTTGTGGGCGCGCTGGCGACTCTCTGCGCAGGATATCTGTTGACGGCGCTTGCAGCGGCTATCTGCCGCGCCGGAAGCAAGCTGCTTCGCGCGCGGTATCGTTGGACAGGACGCTGTATGTAAAATCGCCGGATCTGTTATCCGTGGAGAGGACGGAGACGGCCGGCCCCTCCGGAGGGGCTTCCAGCTGTTTTTCGGCCTCGGGCGCTTCCGGTTCTGCCGGGGCGGCGGGCGCTTCTTCCTGCGCGGTCAGTTCGTCCGGCAAGACGTCTTCATAGGCTGTCTGCATCCGGAACTCCGCCGCCAGCGCCTGCATGGGCAGGCTGCACAGCAGGATCGCCGCCGAGCAGAGCAGCGCGGTCAGACTGGTAAAGCATCGCTTCATTATTGTTCCTTTTTTCTCCCGTTTTTCAAAAATTGCTACTTTCTCCCATATTTACCGTATAATATGTAAAAATTCAATTCAAGACCATTTTCTATGAAAAGGAGCCGCTGCTTTTGCAGCGGCCCCCGTCTTCGCCTCCGGTGTTCTGGAGAAAAAGACTTACTTCATGTTGCGCTCGTAGGACTCGATCATTTTCTTGACCATCTGGCCGCCGACGGAGCCGGCTTCGCGGGAGGTCAGGTCGCCGTTGTAGCCGTTCTTCAGGTTGACGCCGACCTCCCTTGGTGTTCTTTTTCATCTTATTTTTTGCCGGGTTCCGGATTGGATGGCAGCGGGAAGCTTCGCACGGGGGCTGGGGCCAGCTCGCCGACGAAGCGGTAAAAGATGCGGATGCTCTGGCAAAACGGCTGCTCCCGGCGGACGGACTTCCGGATACCCTGCGGCAATTCCTTCGGTCCGATCTCAATGCGCTCAACAAACAGCGACAGCGTTTCTCTGTCCAGCTTCTCAATGTGTGTATAGCGCCGTGCAAGGGCGAAAAAACGCTGATAGTCCTCCGCTGCGTTTTCTGTTTTGTCCGGTTCCAATGCTGTCAGAAGTCTTTGAAGTCCCGCGCCCTCAGTTTGAAGCTGCGACACCATATCGGATAGCCGGGCATCCTCCAGTCGACCCTCCGCATTGTCCATGTAGAGCTTTGTAATCACCCTGTCGATGGTTTTCAGACGGGCGGCGGCCCGCTCCTGCTGAAGCTGCCGGGCCTGGACTGCCTCGGACGTTTGCGCTTCCCGGAGAACATCGCCGACAAGCCGGTCGATCTGTTCATCGGTCATGGCAAGGATCTCGTTCAGATCCTGCCGCACGACTTCCAGAAGGTCACTGTAGCGGATCCGGACACCCTCGCAGGGATCTGCAATGTCGGGCCGCTGTCTGGTGCAGGACAGGTACCAGTATTTCTCGCGTTCCCCCTTATAGACCGTTCCGCAGGAGCAGAGCGAATACCCGCAGCGTCCGCAGACGGCAATGCCGGAGAAAATGCTTTTGCGCACGTGGTCGTATTTCTGATAATTCCGAGTTCCTTTTCCGAGATTCAGCGCCGCAGCGTCAAATGTCTCCTGCGAAACAAGCGGCAGATGCGTGCCGCGCGTGACTGCCCAATCCTCCTGCGGGACGGGGAGCTTCTTTTCGGAACGGATGCTGGCCTTTCTCGTTTTGCCAAGCAGCGTATGCCCGAGATAGACCTCATTCTTGAGGATCCGCTTGATCGTCGTATAATTCCAAAGATCAGAGGCGTGGCTGGCGCCCTCGTCGCCAAAATGATCGCGATACAGGACGCGATATTTGAGCGGCGGAATGATCCCGCCGGCGTTCAGCTCCATCGCAATTTTCCGGGAGGAATCACCGGAGGCCGCCGCGGCAAAAATTCTCTGCACGACCGGCGCGGTCACCTCATCCGGGATGAGCTGATGCACATTGTCCGGATTCTTTTTGTAGCCATACGGTGGACAGGCACAGTATTGCCCGCTCTCACGCTTGTTTTTCAGAACGTTTTTGACCTTGCGTGAACCGTCACGCAGGTAGACCTCGTTCATGGCGAACTGGAACGGTGCAAAGACGTTTTCACGCGCCGTATCAAAGCCGTCGGAAATCGTGAAGAAGTGGATGCCGTGCTCCGGAAAATATTCTTCGGCGTAGTAGCTTGCCTCGCGCATATTTCGTCCAAGTCTGGAAAGATCGACGGTAATGACCGTATTCGCGCTCTTCTTCCTCAGGAATTCCAGCAGCTTTTTGAAGCCGGGGCGTTCAAAGTTTCCGCCCGACCAGCCGTCATCCTGAAAGACAGCCGCGACGATCAGTTCTCGTTTCGCGCAATACTCTTTAATCAGACTGATCTGGTTTTCAATGCTCCCGGATACGCTCTTTCCGGCCTCATCCACGGAAAGACGCACATATGCGGCAACAACAATTGATATGTTGGTCCTCATGTTTAGCCTCCTTGAACCAACTTCCCGTTCATATTATAACTTACCGGCGCAGATACGTCAATTTTTCCGTCGGTTTTCGACGATTCCAAGATTTTCTTTGCAATGATCTCTGCGGCGCTGCTCTGATCCCGAAAGCTTCTTTGTACGCAGTAGGTTGCACCGCCAATTTTAATTTCATGCCGATCCGTAGAAAACACCTCCTGCGCGTATTCTGTACGCTTCCCGGATTTTCTAATCAGAATCATGGCTGTGGTATATGGGATCGCAAAAAATGCACCGGTGCGCTGCAGAAGCACCGGTGCATTTTTCATGGCAAGCAGACGCGGCTACCCGTTCAGCGGAAGGGCCAGGCGCAGCAGGAACACACCGTTTTCAGCCTGCAGCTCAAACAGGCCGCCGCGGCGGGCGGCGATGGCCTGCATACTGCGGCAGCCGTAGCCGTGACCCGCGCGGTCGGATACCGGAAGCCCCTCGCACATGACAATCTCGCCCTGATACGGGTTCTTGATTTCCAGCAGCAGCTTATTGAGCCGCACGCCGCAGTACAGCGAGACGGTCCGCTGCTGCTCGTCCAGCCCGGACACGGCGCGGAACGCGTTTTCCAGTCCGTTGGACAAAACGGTGCACAGCTCGGTGTCTGGAATGCTCAGCGCTGCGGGGAGGCGGAGCTCCGCCGTCAGCCGGATGCCGTGCTGCTGCGCCTTTTCCGCAAACGAGGAGCACAGCAGATTGACCAGCTCGTTTTCACAGTAGCGCCGGACGCTCAGTGCCTCGACCTCGGACTGTACACGGTGGATATAGTCCCGCGCCTGTTCTGTCCGGTCTGCTGATAATATTCCAGCGCGCGGATCACACGTTTTATATTATGAAAATGAATCTGTTCCGCAGATTCCGGGTCTACTTTTTCAAGCATTTCATGAAGATATTCTGCACCCTGGGTTTTGGCAAGTGCTTCTAATTCTTCCCGATAAGCAGTATCGGCATTATTTTCTGTGAAATCAATGTCGTAAAGTAATGCCTGAATATAGAATCCTGTTCCGCCGACAACGATCGGAATATGTCCCCGCTGATAGATTCCTTCCATTGCTTCTTTTGCCATCTGCTGAAAGAGAACAACGTTAAAATCCTCAGACGGATCAAGAACATCTACCAGATGATGCGGCACACCGTCCATCTCTTCCGGACGGATCTTGGCAGAGCCGATGTCCATCTCCTTGTAGACCTGCATAGAGTCAGCAGAAATAATCTCTCCGCCGATCACTTTGGCAAGTCCGATGGAGGCAGCAGTCTTTCCGACAGCAGTTGGTCCGGTCAGAATGACAAGTGGGCGTTTGTTTGTCTGTTCCATCTATATTTCCTCGATTCCATTTATACAATTCGTTTAAATTTCTTTTCCAGATCACGTTTTGTCATGGCAATGATTGTCGGTCGTCCATGCGGACAGTGATATGGATTGTCCAGTGTCAGGAGTTCGCCGATCAGTTTGTCTACTTCCTGTGCAGAAAGACGGTTATTTCCCTTTACAGCAGCCTTACAGGACAAGGATGCAACCTTCTCATCGATCAGCTCCGGTGTCATAGAAGTAGAAAGACCTTCGGTCAGATCATCGATCATCTCCATCAGAAGTTCTTTCTTGGCAATACTGAACAAATTGTCAGGTACTGCACGGACTGCATACTCTTCTCCACCAAAAGGTTCAATCTCGAAACCAATGCGTGAAAAGCGGTCCATATTTTCATTCAGAAGCTGTGCTTCCTGCATGGATAAGCTTAAAATGATCGGAGGACTTAAGTACTGAGAAGTAAATTCTCTGCTTTTCATTTCACGCAAGGTACGCTCATACAAGACGCGTTCATGAGCCGCATGCTGATCAATGATGTAGAGATTATCTTTGAATTCTACGAGCCAGTAAGTGTCAAAGACCTGGCCAATCAGTTTATATTCTGCACGGATCTCTCTTTTTAAGAAATTTTCTTCAAAGAGATCCATCTGAGTGCCTGTTTCTGGATCTGGTTTTGCATCAGTTGCTTCACAATCCGGTGTTGTGTCTGCACTTGTGGCAACAGTCTGTGTTTCAGCAACTGGTTCGGGTTTCTGAACGTTTGCCGCAGTTTCCGGTGTAACTGTCTTATCTGCTGCTTCAACGGCGTATTTGACATGTTCAGCAATTTTGTCTTTCTGTTCATCTGCACGGAAAATCTCTTTCCGGTCTGCAACTTCGGCGGAAGAAGAACGATTATGGTAAGAAAGTACGCGCTCCTTCATCTTACGGATAAAATAATCCTCATCTTGAACATCATCCTTAACCGTTTCCCTGGATTCTTTGATCAATTCCGCAGCTGTTACTTTTTCATTCTCCTTACGCGGACGAAGAAGAAACGGACTGCCGGTATCCTCTTTATCTTTGGTCGAAGCGGATGTGAATGTCTTTTTCACTCGCTCCGGTCTTTCGGCTTGTCTCTCCGGTTGCTCTACCGGATCAGGAACCTCTGCTTTCTGTATCAGTTCCGGTTCCAGCAAAGTCCTGTGTACGGCTTCAAAGACGGTATTATAAACCTCCTGCTGCCGTGAGAAGCGAAGCTCCATCTTTGTCGGATGCACATTGATATCTACATTTTCTCCACTCAGATGAAAATGCAGAACTGCAAACGGAAACTTGTGCTGCATTACAAAATCACGATAAGCATCTTCCACGGATTTGGAGATCATTGCACTTTTGACATAACGGCCGTTTACGAAGAAATTTTCAAAGTTACGATTTCCTCGTGTGATGATCGGTTTGCCGAGAAAACCTGTGATATGGATACCATTTTTCTCATAATCGATCTCAATCAGGTTAGCTGCCACATCACGGCCATAGACATTGTAGATCACATCTTTCAGTTTTCCGTTTCCGGAAGTACGCAGTTTTTCCTGTCCGTTATTCAAAAACTGAAAAGCAACTTCCGGATGAGACAGGGCAAGATGCATTAATAGATCCTGCACATGTCCGGCCTCTGTCATAGGTGTTTTCAAAAATTTTCTTCTCGCAGGAACATTGTAAAATAGCTGATGAACGAGGAAGGTTGTTCCGTTCGGCGCACCGGTATCTTCCAAGGATACTTCTTTTCCACCTTCAATGACATAACGGGTACCAAACTCTGCATCGGCTGTCTTTGTGATCAGTTCCGTCCGGGTAACAGCTGCAATACTTGAAAGAGCCTCTCCACGAAATCCCAAAGACGCGATGTGAGACAGGTCTTCCACTGTCTCAATCTTGCTTGTAGAATGCCGCAGGAAAGCACGCTGCACTTCATCCTGCGGAATGCCACAGCCATTATCTGTAATACGGATGAAGGAAATGCCCCCGTCCTTGATCTCTATTTTTACAGAAGTTGATCCTGCATCAATCGCATTTTCAACAAGTTCTTTTACAATTGACGCAGGACGCTCGATCACTTCACCTGCGGCAATCTTATCAATTGTGATCTGGTCTAATACATGAATGTGTGGCATATTTCCGCCTTTCCTTTTACCAACGGTTCTTCAGCTTATTCTGTAACCGGTAGATTGTATTTAAAGCATCGATCGGTGTCAGATTACCGACATCGATATTTTTCAATTCATCAAGTACGTCATCATCTTTTACAGTGTCAAACAGAGACATCTGTGCCATATCGACTTCGTCATATTTCTTTGCCTTACTTTTTTTCTTTGCAGTATGTTCCTTGGCCGCGATCTCACTGACGCGGTTTGTGATATCCTCATCGCTGAGTTCCTCTACGATTTCCTTCGCACGGGAAATGACAAGATCCGGAACGCCGGCAAGTTTTGCAACCTGGATACCATAACTCTTGTCAGCACCACCTTTTACGATCTTTCTTAAGAATACGATGTCATCGCCCTTTTCTTTTACAGCAATACAATAGTTGTTGACATTATCAATCTTTCCTTCGAGTTCTGTCAGTTCATGATAATGTGTAGCAAATAAAGTTTTTGCTCCCAACAGTTTGCTGTCGCTGATGTATTCTACAACAGCCCAGGCAATTGACAGACCGTCAAATGTACTTGTTCCGCGTCCGATTTCATCAAGAATGAGAAGACTTTTTGAGGTTGCATTTCTTAAAATATTGGCAACTTCGGTCATCTCAACCATGAATGTACTCTGTCCGGAAGCAAGGTCATCGGATGCTCCGACTCTGGTGAAAATACGGTCGGAAAGACAGATGTTCGCGCTCTCTGCCGGGACAAAAGATCCGATCTGAGCCATCAGTGCGATCAATGCAGTCTGACGCATGTAAGTTGATTTACCTGCCATATTCGGACCTGTGATAATTGAAATTCTATGTTTCTTATCATCCAGATAAGTATCATTGGCAATAAACATATCATTTGGAATCATTCGTTCAACGACCGGGTGACGACCTTCTTTGATATCAAGGATTCCTTTTTCATTGATTTTCGGACGGACATAGTTGTTGCGCTCTGCAACAAGTGCAAGAGAACTGAACGCATCCAGTGCGGCAACTGCTTTGGCAGTTTGCTGGATTCTCTCCACCTGTCCGGCAATCGTTTCACGAACTTCGCTGTAAAGCTCATATTCCAGTGCATACAGTTTATCTTCCGCACCAAGGATCATATCTTCAAGTTCTTTAAGCTCCGGTGTGATATAACGCTCAGCATTCGCAAGTGTCTGTTTTCTTGTATAATAATCCGGTACAAGATCCTTGTAAGAATTCGTCACTTCCAGATAATAGCCGAAAACTTTGTTGTATTTTATTTTCAGGTTTTTAATCCCTGTTTTCTCTCGTTCATCATTCTCAAGTTTTGCAAGCCAGTCTTTTCCGTCCGATTTCGCCCGGCGAAGCTTATCAACTTCTTCGTTATAACCGTCGCGGATAATATTTCCCTCTTTCATGGCAAGCGGCGGATCCTCACGAATGGCTTTCGTGACGAGCTCGCAGAGATCTTCTAATGCATCCAGATCTTCATAAATCTCTTTTAAAAGCAGTGCCTGCAGATCCTGTAAAATATAGCGGATCGGTGGCAGCATCTCAAGAGAACCTTTGAATGCGGTGAGGTCTCGCGGATTCGCAGAACCATAAGTGATCTTCGTGATCAGACGCTCCAGATCATAGACCGGAGATAAATATTCCCGGATCTCTTCACGGGCAATGGCCTGATTTTTCAGTTCTTCTACTGCATCCAGTCTGCGGTTGATCTCGGATTTATCGATCAAAGGCTGTTCTACATTTTTGCGAAGCGTACGTGCGCCCATCGCAGTACGTGTTTTGTCAAGAACCCAGAGAAGGGAACCACGCTTCTGCTTTTCACGTAAAGTTTCGCACAGCTCCAGATTTCGACGTGTAGAACTGTCGATCAGCATATATTTTCCTGTGATATATGGTGTAATATGTGTCAGGTTGGAAAGTGAATTTTTCTGTGTCTCAAATAAATAGATCAGAAGTGCTCCGGCACTGATGATTCCACAGTCATAATCAGCAAGTCCAAGCCCTGCAAAATTCTTTACTTTGAAATGCTCAAGCAGCTTATCTTTGCAGACAGCATCATCAAAATACCAGGAATCGAGAGAATAAATCGTGATCCCAAGCTTGTCTCTCATCGCATCCAGATCCATACCGCTCATATAGAACGCTTCGTTGCAGATGATCTCAGACGGACTGAATTTATAAATCTCATCCATCAGACGGCTGCTGTCCGGAAGTTCTGTGACAAAATAATCTCCGGTAGAAATATCTGCGATTGCAACTCCATAGCGGTCTGCAATATAGACGATACACATGATGTAATTATTCTTCGTTTCATCTAATGCCTGTGTATCCAGATTCGTTCCGGGTGTAACAATTCTTACAACCTCACGTTTTACGATCCCCTTCGCAGTCTTTGGGTCTTCTACCTGTTCACAGATTGCGACTTTGTATCCCTTCGCAACAAGACGGTTCAAGTAACCTTCTACGGCATGGTATGGGATTCCGCACATCGGGGCACGTTCATCCAGACCACAGCTTTTCCCGGTCAGTGTGATCTCAAGCTCTCGGGATGCAGTCAAGGCATCGTCAAAGAACATTTCGTAGAAATCGCCGAGGCGGTAGAATAAGATACAATCCTTGTACTGCTCTTTCGTCTCGCAATAAATTTTCATCATGGGCGTTAGCTTATCTATGTCAATATTTTCCATCAATTTCTCCTTAGTTTTCAAAGGTTTTCTAAAAACTCTTTAGAATGTAAGTTCGCAAATCATTCTAACAAATTTTAACATGAATTTCAAGCTGATGTTGAAGATGTTGAGAACGTAGAAATGTATCATTTTGTCGGAGTACCTATATCGCAATGTGCGAAGAGAGCGAACTGAAGAATATTCGTTTAATATTCTTGGGTTCGCTCTCTTCTTTTAATTTGAAAAAATTATTATTTCATTTTTCATAAACAACTTCTAACTGTCCGGCATCCATCTCGCACACTGTATCACACAACCATTCCATTTCCATCACATTGTGTGCAGCTAACAGAATAGTTGTCCCTTTTTCTTTCAATTCAACAAAGAGTTCGCAGACATCCTGTGCGCCTCTTTTATCCAATCCATTGAATGGTTCGTCTAAAATTAATAATTTTGGTCGCTCCATGATCGCCTGTGCAATTCCAAGGCGTTCTCTCATCCCAAGTGAATATTGACCTACTTTCTTTTTAGAAAACGGATCAAGACCAACTCTTGCGATTGCATCCCGGATCTCAGTATCTCCTATTTTTCGATTAAGTTGTGCAAGTCGTTTTAAGTTTTCATATCCACTGATATATGGAAGAAATCCCGGACTCTCGATAATCATCCCGGTATTTTCCGGAAAATCAATATCTTTTCCAATTCTTTTTCCATAGACATATACGCTCCCTCTGTCAGGTTGAAGAAAACCGCAGATGCATTTGAACATTACTGTTTTACCGGAGCCATTAAATCCCATGATTCCGTGGATTTTTCCTGCCTCAAAGGTATGACTGATTCCTTTTAATACTTTTTCTTTGCCAAAAGATTTTGTTAGATTTTTAACTTTCACAGCAGCTTTCATAATTTTCCCCTTTCTTATTCCGTCAGGATTCATCAACCTGAGAAAATGTAAAATTATATCGTTTGATACATTTTCTCGAGATGAAAAGCAAAATACATATCACTGCAAGGAATAACAGGATGCTTATTTTTATTTGTGGCAAATAATCATATCCGAAATTATGCATTGGAAATGTTGCGTGATTTAAGGGCGATAACCATCCGCAAAGAACATTTGCCCGATAGGAAAGCCCTCCACCCAGATGAAAAACTTTTTGAAAAATATCCGGAGTCAGAAGAATTCCATAAAGATTTATCAGGAGTGCGCCAACAACGCCTCCGGCTCTTCCCTTCTGTAGATTTAATACAAGCATGACGGAAGTAATAAATAACGAATAAAAAAGCATAAGAAATACAACACAGATTGCACATTTATATGGTGTTGTCATTTCCATTGTCTTTATTGATACAGGAACCGTAAGATGATTATTACTTCCATATCCAATGCTTGCAGCGGTCTGGCTCCATACATTTCCAACATAAGCCCAGGGACTTGCAATTAGAAGTTCTGTCAGGCAGAGGAAGACTGTATAAAGGCAAGTAGACAGGATCACATATAGGATCTGACTTGCCATCCATACGCTTCGCTTTGTCCGGATCAGCCAATAGGGTGTCATCTGATTTACAAAAGGCATATCTGCAAATAATAACAGCAGTAAAAGGGATGAAAGCATCACGGACTGCGCATCACCGAAGGTCCAGATCAGTGGCTCGAACATCTGAACCGGTGTCTGGAATGTCTGTGCCTGCTCTAAAATCTGATTTGTCAACATCAGACAAAGTACAAATCCTAATGCAAAAGTCATCCAGATTCTCGGATTTTTGTCCCAGTCAGAGAAATTTCTTTTTGTTAGAAGAAAGATTTGATGAATGTCCGTTTTAAATTGCGATTTTTTCATGCCACCACTCTCCTTACCATGCATTTACGCAAAGCCAGTACCAGAAGACTGCTGATCAGAAGCAGAGCCAAAAGACAGAATCCGTTTCCATAATATGCCGGGCTTGCCCACTGCTTTGGACTTAGGAAAAAATAATTGCGGTAATATCGTTCTTGAAACACTGTTAGTACATAATATAAAATAAATGGAACAGCACAGCTCAGATACTTATTTTTAGTCAAAACTGCTGTCAGTGAACCGCATAAAGACCACAATGCTCCATTTAGAAAAAGTCGGATAAATCCAATTCCTGTGATACTTATTACCTCTGATATATTTTGCAAAGTATTCAGAGTCGGGATATTTCTACAGATAACTATAAAAACAACCAATGCAATTCCTGCCGCTGAAACGGAAATGGCACCACC
>ENA-OUQH01001481-OUQH01001481.1-human-gut-metagenome-genome-assembly--contig:-NODE-1481-length-15577-cov-9.669179_pt1 | contig 15577 bp, 9 predicted proteins | sample MGYA00237948_ERZ548828 | MGnify/ENA primary metagenome ERZ548828 (study PRJEB26490, sample SAMN05194711) | human gut metagenome | biome: terrestrial biome; feature: human-associated habitat; material...
GCAGGAGCTGCTTCCAGGCGGAAACATAAAACTGTTTGCCGCAGTAGAGCAGGTTGGCGAGTGCCAGGAGCAGACAAATCTGGTTGGCGAAGGAACTCGAATGATGAGCCGAGGCAACGCCATCTGAAATCATATTCTGTTCCATGCCCAGTGAAATCCATCCCATGGAGAAACACATGGTCAGGATGGCGAAGAGCCAGGAGGCGAGGGTTCGGCGGCGCAGGAGGGTGAACTCACGTCGGTTGATTTCCTCCACGCTTCTGTCGTTTTCGATAACGAGGTCGTAGCCGGCGTTGCTGATTTCCCGTTTCATATCTTCCAGAGAGATGATATCGGGGTCATAATCTACCAGGGCAGTTCGGCTCGCCAGGGAAACCGAGGCGGAGTTGATGCCTTCTAGCGACTGCAGCTTCTTTTCTACATTGGCAGAGCATACGCTGCAAGCCATGCCTATAACAGGAATTGTTTTTTTCATCTGTTTCTTATATTAATGTTCTGAAATCTATAAGCAGAAGCTTTCATGTCTGCTTTTCTGCCTGCAAAATTACATATTAATTATGGAAGAAAAAAGATTTATGGTGAAAAACTTTTGGCTGCTCCATGAAAATCACTATAATTAAGGTAAATGAAAATGCGATGGTTCAAGTAAGGGCATAAAAAAAGGCAGGTTCCAAATTGCCTTGGAATCTGCCTCGATCATTTATGGGAGATGATTATTTGACTTCGATGTTCTTTGTTGTCTTAGCCTCCTCCTTAGGAGTAAGCTTTGGAATCTCGACCTCGAGTATACCATCAGCTACCTTTGCTGAAATCTTCTCACGATCAGCATCCTCAGGCAGCGTATAACACTGCTGGTAGTTGCTGTAAGAGAATTCGCGGCGCAGATAGTGCTCGTGCTTGTCTTCATCCTTGTGTTCCATCTTGTTCTCGATGGCGATGTTCAGATTACCATCGTTATCGATGTTTACACGAACCCACTCTTTCTTCAAACCAGGAGCTGCAACCTCCATGATGTAATTCTTATCTGTCTCCTTGATGTTAATGGCAGGAGCAGTAGCATTCATACGTGACATTACTTCGGTATTGAATAAAGTATCATCAAAAAAGTTACTCAACCAATCTGAATCATTATTTCTACGTGCTAACAACATAATTAAAACCTCCAAATTTTATTTTACTCGTCCTCTCGGTTCCTTACGGCTCCGTCGGGATTTCTGCTTGTTAATATTCTTGTTATTTTTTTGCTTTCGCCTCGAAACTCCGTTGTTCTTCTGAACTCCTTTATCTTTTGGCTTCAGCTTTCACTCTCTGTTTTTGCAACTTATGTGCCAGCGGACTGAAAGTGGTAATGTTGGCACGAAAGGATAAATATTTTAAACTTTTCTGCCAGATGATGCGGTTATCTCAACAAAAAAGTGTAACTTTGTCACCAACTAAATAATTCCAAGAAGCTTGTTTTTTTTGAAGTTTTTTCAAGAAAACGTACTTTGAATCATACTTTTTTATTATATTTGCAATCGAAAATCGATTTGAACCTTGACTAAACGATGAAATAGTTATGGAACAGAAATTAAAAACCATATTTTATGCGATGGGTGCGATGATTCTTGCACCCCAAACCCTCTGTGCTCAGTCTGTGAACATCGAAGGCTTAGATTCCTTGCGCTTATCAGGTTCGGTGGGTGTAGTGGAGCCAGAACTTCTGAAGAAGGGTGTGCTCAATAATGCCCTGGATGCCTTGAGCGGACAGACGGCAGGTGTTAACGTCACTACCAATGGTCTTGACCGTATTGCTATGTTGAACTCCGTCCGGGTTCGCGGTACAACTTCTATCATGGGCGGCAATGATCCTCTGGTGATTATTGATGGTGTTACTTCTGATGTGGCGACGCTTGCTACAATCTATCCCGCCGATATAGAGAGCTTTACAGTACTTAAGAATGCCAGCGAAACGGCACTCTATGGTTCCCGTGGTGCTTCGGGCGTTATCCAGGTAAAAACCAAGAAGGGTACGGGTAAGGGATTTCAGATTTCTTACGAGGGAAACTATGGTATAGAGGCGATGTACAAAAGTATGGAGATGCTCAATGCCGCCGAATACATAGCTGCTGCACAGAAGTATGGGCTGGAGTATAACAATAAGGGATATGATACCAATTTCCGCAAGGCGATTACCCGAACCGGAAATATTCAGAACCATTATCTGGCCTTCAGCGGTGGCACTCCGCAGAGCAACTACCGCGCTTCTTTTGGCTATATCGACCATAGCACGATTATTCGGAGCAAGGGCTATCGTAATCTGGTGGCTAAGATTGATGTCACCCAGAAGGCGTTTGGCGATAAACTGACGGGAGATTTCGGCGTGTTCGGTTCGTCTTTCAAGAACAATGATATCTTCGACAGTCAGGCGCTTTTCTATTCTGCCGATGCCATGAATCCTACTTATCCTTATGATAAGCTGAACGGCAGTTGGGTGAAGAATGGGGCTGCATCTCAGGTGAATCCTCCCGGTGCCTTGCTCAAGGAGCGTAATGATACGAAGAACATGAACTTCAATGCTCATCTGAAGTTGAACTATGATATGACAAATTCTCTGAGTGTTTCTGCCTTCGGAGCATACAGTTATGCTTCCAACGAGAACAACCAGTTTTGTCCTACCTGGGTTTGGGCGCAGGGCAATCTCTATCGTGGGGAGTTCAAGAGCGAGGACTGGCTTGCCAATGTATCGTTTAACTATCAGTATTCGTGGGGAATCCACAATCTGAAGGCAATGGTGGGTGCAGAATATCAGAAGGATATCCGAACGGGATTCTGGACTTCTGCGAAGGGAATCACCAACAACGACATGTATTACCATAACATAGGTGCTGCTGCATCACGGCCTTTCGGTGGGACAGACAGTAATTACGAAGATCCGACCCTGGCTTCTGTGATGGGCAATGTCGACTACACCTTATATAATAAGTATAGTCTTTCGGTTTCCATGCGTGGCGATGGTTCTTCAATGGTGGGCAATGACCATACCTGGGGTTTCTTCCCATCCGTCTCTCTTTCCTGGGATATGAAGCAGGAGAAATGGCTCCGTTCTCTCCAGAAAATTACCATGCTGAAACTGCGTACGGGCTATGGACGCTCAGGTAATCTTGGCGGAATATCTTCTTATACCACTTTGAATACGGTGCGGCAGAATGGTATTGTTTCGGTGAACAGTTCTCCTACGGTTACGATGGGAATGATTAGCAATAACAATCCTGATCTGAAGTGGGAAACCCGCGCTACCTGGAATATCGGAGCTGATTTGGGATTGTGGAACAACCGGCTGGTTCTGACGGCAGAATATTACTATTCCAAGACTACCGACATGCTCTATGCCTATGATGTGCCGGTTCCGCCTTTTGCCTATGATAAACTGTTGGCAAACCTGGGTTCTATGAGCAACCAGGGTTTGGAGGTCGGCGTTTCCTTCACTCCTATCCAGAAGAAGGACATGGAACTGAATATCAATATGAATCTCTCCTGGCAGAAGAACAAACTCCTCTCGCTGAGTGGTGAATATGACGGAATGCAGATGTCGGCAGCCGATATTACTGCGATGGGTGCCTTGTCGGGTGCCGGTCAGCATGGTGGTTACAACAATGTGGTCTATCAGATAGTTGGTCAGCCTTTGGGGGTATTCTATCTTCCTCATTGCAAGGGAATTATAGAAGATGGAAATGGGCATTACCGCTATGATATCGAAGATTTGGACAAGAACGGAACCGTAGATTTGAGTGATGGCGGTGACAGATATATTGCCGGTCAGGCTACTCCTAAGGTAACGTTGGGTTCCAATATCAGTTTCCGTTATCGCGACTGGTATCTTTCATTGCAGATGAACGGAGCCTTCGGACATAAGATATTCAATGGTACGGGCTTAGCCTACACCAATATGTCGAGTTTCCCGGATTATAATGTGCTGAAGGGAGCTCCTGAGAAGAATATCGTTGACCAGAATGTTTCTGATTATTGGCTGGAGAAGGGCGATTATCTCAACTTAGAGAATCTCACGCTGGGCTATGATATTCCTATCCAAAAGGGCGTGGTGCAGTCGCTCAGAGTTTCGGCGAGTGTCAACAATCTTGCCACCATCAGCAGTTACAGCGGCTTGACTCCGATGATTAACAGCTACGTGGTGAATAGTACGATGGGTATTGATGATAAGCGGACTTATCCTGTTTACAGAACCTTCTCATTGGGTTTAAGTGTTCAATTCTAAAATCAGAAAGTTATGAAACGATATAGATTTTTATTTCTACTGTTGGCGGCATTGTCTATGACATCCTGCCTGGACGAACATCCTAAGGATCAGTTGGACGAGGATGCCATCTATGGCTCTGCATCTGATATTTATATCAATGCAGTGGCTTCGCTCTATAATTATATAGGTGGAGCTAACGAGAGTGAGGGCATCCAGGGCACCTGCCGTGGCATTTACGATTATAATACGCTGACCACCGATGAGGCGATGATTCCGATTCGAGGCGGCGACTGGTATGATGGTGGCCTCTGGAATGCCATGTACCAGCATCGGTGGAGTGCCGATGACCAGTCTCTTTATGATACGTGGAAGTACCTTTATAAGGTTATCGTGCTGGCTAATAAGTCTTTGGATATTATCAGCAACAAGTCGGCCCTGCTTTCTGCCGCACAGCAGGAGGAATATCGGGCTGAGATAAGAGCCATCCGGGCTATGTCCTATTACTATGCTATGGACATGTTCGGTCGGGTTCCATTGGTCCTTTCCAGTGCTGAACAGCTCCATTCCAGCCTGTTCCAAGGTCAGACAGATCGCAGTTCTATCTTCCAGTTTGTCTTTCAGGAGTTGCAGCAGGTATTGCCTTCACTTCCCGACCAGCACAGCAATAAGGAAGGCAATTATTATGGTCGCATCACCCAGCCGGTAGTCAACTTTCTGTTAGCGAAGTTGGCTTTGAATGCAGAAATCTATATGTATGATGACTGGACCCAGGGTTATGCGAGCCGTCCGAAGGGAAGTGACATTCATTTCTCTGTGCCGGCTTCTGATGCCTCTTTGCGCAATGGCGATAAGGTGGACTGCAGGAAGTTGAATGCCTGGGAAACCTGCATTTATTATTGTGATAAACTGGCAGAAGAAGGCTATGTCCTGGAGTCGGATGATTCATTCAATTTCTCTACGCATAATGAGACATCGAAGGAGAATATCTTCACGATTCCGATGGATAAGAATATCTATACCAACCAGTTCCATTATCTCTTCCGCTCTTACCATTATACGCATGGCGGTGTCTTGGGATGGGGAAGTGAGAATGGTACCTGTGCCACGATTTCTACGATGAAAGCCAATCATTATGGCGAGGCTGATGAAGATGCCCGTTGCAAGATGAACTTTGTGGCGGGAGAGGTAAAGGTAGATGGTCATGAACTGCTGATGGATAATGGAAAGCCGTTGGAGTATCAGCCTTTTGAAGTGGCTCAAAACCTAACCAACAGTAAGTTTGTCAAGACGGCTGGAGCGAGGATGGCGAAGTATGAGGTGGATAGAACCTCTTATATGGACGGCAAGTTGCAGAGTAACGACATAGTTCTTTTCCGCTATGCAGATGCTTTATTGATGAAGGCAGAGGCAAAGGTCCGAAACGGAGAGAATGGTGATGAGGAGTTGAATAGGATTCGTGCCCGTGTGGGAATGCCTTACCGTAAGGCTACGCTCGATAACATTCTGGAAGAGCGGTTGCTGGAGTTGGTATGGGAAGGATGGCGTCGTCAGGATCTCATCCGTTTCGGCAAATTCACCGGTGCCTACGATCTCCGTACGCCTCTTCAGGGTGAATCCTCCGGCTACACCACTGTCTTCCCGATTCCTCAGAAATGCATCGATTTAAATTCTGAATTGGTACAGAATAAGGGATATGTCAATATTTTGAAGTAAAGAAACTTGAATAGAGTATATGAAAAGAGAAAAGCTCGCCAGGACTTTGATGGTCTTGGTGAGCTTTTCTCGTTTTTATTTCCCGAATCTGGAAGTATCTACTTCTTCATGCTGCTTGGCCTTGTAGCCGCCGAATCGATAGGTGAGGGAGAGACCGATGATTCTGCCAAAGTACATTTTGTTGATGACGTGCTGACCTCGGTAGGTGTCGTGCAGATGGTTGTCGCCTGTCTCGAAGATGTCGTTGCAGTAGGCTTTCAGCTGGAACTTGTCATCCTTGAGAGGCTTCCAGGTGAGGGCAGCGTTGAGATAGCCTGAGGCAGGGATGTCGATGATTCCTTGGATGGCGTCGGTATGGACGGAAGCATCGAGGTTGAGAAGCACATGCTTGCCAAAGAGAAAAGTGCCGTTCCACTGGGCTTGACAGAACCATTTGCTGCGGTCGAATGGAAGATCATAGAAATGGGAATTCTTGTCGTTCTGATATACGCCAGTGAAGGTAAGGCGATTCTGCCACCAGTTGCCTATGTTGATTGGGGCTGTGAGCATCAAGCCTACCTGGTTTACATGGTCGAAGTTGACATGCTTGTATTCCATCTCCTTCTTCGTGTCGCTCTGGTAAGGAAGCTGACGAAATTCATCTTTCGAGTTGTTGAAGAAGAGACTTGCTACGTATCTGCTGTGCAGAATATAGGTAAGCGAGAGGCTGAGGTCTCGTGATGGCTTCAACGTCGGGTTTCCTACAATCTTTCCATATCCGCCCACATTATAGGTGGTGAAGTCCTTCACCGACCAATAGGTAGGGTAGTCTCTGTCGCAAGCCAAGTCGAATTGGATGACGTGTCCTGCCTTTGGAAGATAGGTGATGGAGAGTGTAGGGAAGAGGTTCCACTCATCCCAGATTGGGGTGTGGTAATATTCTTCCATGAGCGATGCTTCCATCGTGAGTTTTTGGCCGAACGACTTGCTGGCTCCGATGTAGAAACACATTTGGTCTTCGGTTTGAATGGTGTTGCCATCAGAAGACTTGTTGTTGTTTTCCTGCGAACTCTTGTCTCTTGATGTGGTGTAATTGATGCCGTAGTTCAAGCCCCAGTCTTTTCCTAAGTCGTGCTCCTGCTTGAGGTAAGCGTGCCATTTGTCGATTCGTTGCTGGCTTGTGATGTCGTAAATCTCATCGTAGAGACTGCTTTTCAGCCATTGTTCATCCGGTGAATTATAATAGGTGTATTCTGCTCCTGCCGAGAAGCCGAATGGTGTGGAGTAATCCAGGCGGAAATTGTGAAACTGACTCTTGGCATGGATTCTGAGAAGGGATGTGAAATCGCCATCATCCTCTGAAGTTCCTCTCGTGTTATTGAGTTGTGAGGTGTAGGTAAAGCTGAGCTGATGATCCTTTGCCAGATGATAGTTGATTCCCAGTCGGATGTTGTGGCTGAGATGGCGTTTGATATTGTCGCTATGTGTAGAGAAGGCATAGGAAGTGCCATCAGTCAAGGTGTGGGCAAACTCATTTTCATAGTAATAATATCTCTTGCCATGACCAAAGGAATAGAGCATGTCTATTTCCCATTTCTTGTTGGTGAAGAGTAAGGAGGCGCGCTCTGTGTAACTGTTGCGGTTCTGGTGGGTGTAGCCGCCGAAGAACTCGCCTTGCAGGGAGTGAAAGCCTGTGTTGTGCTTCAGCAGGAGGTTGATGACTTGTCCCTTAACCTGATAGCGGGCTGGGGCTGAATAGACAACTTCGGCGTTGGCGATGCGGCTGGTAGGAATCGTTTTCAGAAGCGAATAGAGCTGCTCGCTCGTCATGGTGGTAGCCTTGCCGTCTATCATTACGGTTACGGATTGGGCGTTGAGGGTCAAGGCTTCATCTTGTTCGCTCACGCCAGGCAGTTGCTTGATGGCTTCATAGGCATTATCCACCGGATGGTTTTTGATGAGTTGAGGCAGGTCATAGGTCAATGTCGCCCCTTTTACCTTAACGATAGGTCGGTTGCCTTTTACCATCACATCGGGGAGGGAATGGATAATGCTGTCCATTCTCAGGGAATCATTTCTGTTTCCTTGTGCCCAGCCGGCAAGACTGATCGCCAGGCAAGCGCTTAATATAACCAATCTTTTCATATTCTTCTTATCGTTTTATCTTTTTATCGTTCTTTCGGGAAAAAACTCCCGATTTCGGTTGCAAAAGTACTGTAAAAATTTCGTGTCAGCAAGGATTTTTGATTATCAAGTCTTATCAGAAGTGTTATTTAGTCTTATCAAATCAGAAATAATTTTCTGAAAAGTATCTTACTTATCTTCTTTTTTATTACTTTTGCAAGCATGAAGTTACATCTTAAATACATAGTTACGCTCGTCATCACGGCTCTGATCTGCATCTTCGCATATCAGACCTATTGGCTCGTGGGGCTTTATCAGTCTCAGGAAAAGGAGGTTGAAGCAAAAATCAAGGGTGGAATGGAGTACGCTCACTTCATGGAGATGAAGAAGCGAATCGAACGATTGCGCAATGATGATAAAGGGCCTCATAGACAACTGACGGGTGCTGTTGCTTTTTCTATGGATGAAGACGATGATATAGATCAAAAAGTAAAGGTTAAAAAGGTTCGTGGAGGAAAGGTTGTTCAGTCTGTTCAAACAACTTTTACCAAGCAAGAGAAGCATAGTGAAGATGACAAGGACCAGGAATTGATGATGATGATGTCGGGAAAGCTGGCAACTATGGTGCAACAAGCGCTGTTTGGCAAATTGAATGAAATCGCCAAACCAGACATTAATGACTATGACAGTGCATGGGTTGCCAAGATGCTTTCAGACAGTTTGTTGGTGGGCGACGATATTCATCCGCTTCCGCATCAGATTCAGCTTTTTGCAGGAAAGAAGGTTTTGGTGAAAGTGACGACGAAGGGGTATGTGCCTTCCGCCAATGCCAAGCAATACCAATATGTGGTTTGTAATGAGGGGGAGGCGAATGAGGAGAAATATGTCCTTACTCTAGAGCCGCTTACGATGACTGTGCTCAGCCAGATGGCAGGCATCCTTGCCACATCGCTCTTCATCATGCTCATCCTGGTTTTCGTCTTCTGGTTCCTGGTTCATACGATGCTCAAGCAGAAAACGCTTGATGAGATGAAGAGTGATTTCACCAATAATATCACGCACGAATTGAAGACTCCGATAGCCGTAGCCTATGCTGCCACCGACTCCCTGCTGAACTACGGAATGCTCCACCATCCTGATAAGGCGCGCAAGTATCTCACCATCGCCCAGGAGCAGTTGCAGACGCTCAGCGGATTGGTGGAACAGATTCTGTCGATGAGTATGGAACGACGGAAATCGATGCTTCTCAATATCGTGGAAGTTCCAATGAAGGAGGTGATTGAACCATTAATCTCCCAGCATCAGCTGAAAGTGAAATCAGGAGTAAGAACGGATAAAAAGGTGAATATTTCGTTGTCCGTAGAACCGGAAAATCTGATGGTTCATGCCGACCGGATGCATTTCTCAAACATCGTGAGCAATCTCATAGACAATGCCATCAAGTATTCTGAAGATAGCGTGAAGATAGAAATCAAGGCTTTCCAAAAAGCCGAGGATGAAGTGCTGGTTTCCGTATCAGATAATGGAATCGGTATTGCCCACGATAAATTGCCTTATATTTTCGACAAGTTCTATCGGGTGACGGATGGCAATAAATATACGGTCAAGGGCTATGGTCTCGGGCTTTTCTATGTCAAGAGCCTGATGGAGAAAATGGGCGGTTCAGTTTCCGTAGAAAGCGAACCGGGAAAAGGAAGCTGCTTTACTTTGCATTTTCTTAAAGGTAAAAGGGTAAAAAAGTAAAAAAGAAACAATGAATAAGATAAAAGTATTACTGGTAGAAGACGAAACATCCTTGGCGATGATTCTAAGCGACACCTTGGAGGCGCAGGGCTTCGAGATGCGCACGGCGCATGATGGCGAAGAAGGGCTTCGTATGTTTGCAGAACAGAAGCCTGATGTGCTGGTTGCGGATGTGATGATGCCCAAAATGGATGGTTTCGAGATGGTGCGCCGTATCCGCAAGACGGATTCCCGTACTCCTGTGCTTTTCCTCACGGCTCGTTCGGCGGTGAATGATGTGGTAGAGGGATTTGAATTGGGTGGCAATGATTATCTGAAGAAGCCGTTTGCCATCCAGGAACTCATCGTCCGTATCAAGTCGCTTTGTCATCGGGTTTCTGCAGGAAATATTTCTTCTGAAGAACAGGAAGGGGGGAATGGTTCTCCTGATAATCCGGATGCTGCTGATCAATGGCTCTCCATCGGTCGTTATCGCCTGAATGTTACCAGTCAGATTCTGCAGTTGGATGGTAAAGATACAGAACTGTCACATCGTGAATCAGAAATCCTTCGTATGCTTGTGGAGAGCAAGAACAATGTGGTAGAGAGCAAGGATATTCTCCTGAAACTTTGGGGTGATGACAGCTTTTTCAATTCCCGCAGTCTCCATGTTTTCATCACCAAGCTCCGCCACAAGTTATCTGCCGATGAAAATATCAGAATCATCAATGTGAGGGGAATTGGGTATAAAATGATTTATTAGAGAAAAATGACAATGGTTAAAAAGAAGAAGATAATAATTGCTTGTGACTCTTATAAGGGCTGCCTTTCGAGCAGAGAGGTGAATGAGGCGATTGCTTCGGGAGTGAAGGAATGGAATGCGGATGATGCTTCTCCCGAAATTAAGAAATTGGATTCAGATGATGCTTCTCCCGAAATCATCACCCTGGAAATGAGTGATGGGGGAGAGGGAATGCTCGATGCTTTTCTCTCGGCGATGAAGGGAGTGCGAGTGAGGATTCATGCCCATGATGCGCTGATGAGATGGATTGAGGCGGAATACGGAATCGTGGATGATACCGCGATTATCGAGATTGCGCAGACCGCCGGACTGGCTCTGATTGAGCCTGAACAGCGCAACCCGATGAAGGCTACTTCCTGGGGCGTGGGCGAGATGATTATGAATGCTTATCGCCGAGGCGTGCGCCATTTCATCGTGGGCTTGGGCGGAAGTGCCACATCCGATTGTGGCATCGGAATGCTCAAGGCGATGGGCGACGACTGGAAGAAAATCCGCCAGGAATGCAGTTTTGTGCTGGCTTCAGATGTTACCAATCCGCTCTGTGGTGAAAATGGGGCGGCTTATGTTTTTGCGCCTCAGAAGGGAGCTGATGCTAAGATGGTGCAGATGCTGGATGATAGGGCGAGGAAGTTTGCCGAGGTAAGCTCCAGGCATTTTGGATATGATAGGAGTGAGGCTCCTGGGGCTGGTGCAGCCGGAGGTTTGGGTTATGCTTTCCTGCAATATTTCAATGCTGAGGCTCGTCCTGGAGCTGAGCTTCTCTTGGATGAGATTGAGTTTGATGCGCTCATTCAGGATGCTGATCTCGTGATTACGGGCGAGGGACATAGCGACCGTCAGACCTTGATGGGGAAACTGCCGCAGCGCATATTGGAGCATATTACCAATCAGAAAATCTGGTTAGTATCGGGTGGCGTAAGCGACAGGCAGGCGATGCTGGATGCTGGCTTTGATAGAGTTGTTCAGGTTACTCCTGATTGCATGCTTTTAGAAGAGGCTATGAAATCAGAAGTGGCTCGTCATAATATCGTAAAGGCGATTCATGAGCAATTTGCTTTGTAGTTTCAGTTATTATCCGTATCTTTGCGCCCGATTATCAAAACAGGGTAAAAAGAATAAGAAATAATGAAGTATATAATTTTTGATTTTGATGGAACCATCGGCGATTCGCAGAGTCTCATTGTGAAGACCTTGCAGGATACGATGCGTGCCAAAAAACTGGAAGTGAAATCGGATGAGGCTTGTGCCAAGACCATCGGTTTAAGACTGGATGAGGCTTTCGTCTCGCTCTTCGGAATGAGTGCTGAGGAGGGAATGGCGTGTGCTGCAACCTATCGCGAAATTTTCCTGGAAAACAAGCAAACGATGATCGTAAAGCCGTTTCCTCATGTGATAGAAACCCTGAGAGAATTACATCGCCAGGGTTTTATTCTGGGAATGGCCAGCAGCAGAAACCATTGCTCGCTCGACGGATACGTGAAGCAGATGCAGCTGGAGAATATCTTCTCTTCTATTGTGGCTGGCGATGATGTAGAGCATGTGAAGCCAGCACCCGACATGGTTTTCATGGCTTTGGGAGAAATGAAGGGAATGAAGAATCCCGTAACTTCAGCAGAAGCAGGAGATGTGGAGAATATGCTTGATGAAGTCTTGGTGGTTGGTGACATGACCTTTGATGTAGATATGGCTCACAATGCCGGTTGCAAGGCCTGTGCCGTAACTTACGGAAACGGAACCCGCGAGCAGTTGGCTTCTGCCGAATTTATCATTGATGATTTTGCAGAACTCCTGGGGCTGGTCTGAGATTAATTACAGAACTGTCGTATGTAGAGAAGTTAATGGAAGTTAGGAAAGTAAGAGGGAAGTTAAGGGACAAATGTCCTACGTTTTACACCGGAAGACTATTGTCTCTTAACTTCCCGAACGACTGTAGGGATTGATAACTTCTTTAACTTCAACCAATTTTCTCACTTGAGAAACTTGATTTATTTTACAGTGAGGTTCTGTGTCTTTACCTCTTTACTGTTTCCTCCCACCATAATCTGGAAGTCGCCTGGTTCAATCACATGCTTTAATTCTGCGTTATAGAATTTGAGCATTTCAGGAGTGATGTCGAAGCTGATTTCCCTGCTTTCTCCTGCAGCCAGATGGATGCGCTGGAAACCTTTCAGCTCCTTGACAGGGCGAGAGATGCTGGCAACCATATCACGGACATAGAGCTGAACTACCTCGTCGGCATCACGGCTGCCTGTATTCTTTACGTTGATGGTGGCGGTAATCTTCCAGTCATCCATATTGACTTCATGGCTGCTCAGCTTCAAATCGCCATACTCGAAAGTGGTGTAGCTCAATCCATAGCCGAATGGATAGAGAGGACCATTGCTTACATCCAGACAATTGCTGGCAAACTTGGCAAACTTCTCATTATCGTCTGGTACAGGGCGACCGGTGTTCTGATGGTTGTAGTAGAGAGGCTCCTGACCGGTAGTCTTAGGCATCGAAGTGGTGAGCTTACCCGATGGCGATTTGTCGCCGAAGATGACATCGCAAAGTGCATCTCCCACTTCAGAACCACCAAACCATACGTTCATGATGGCAGGAATGTGTTCATTCTCCCATGACAAAACCGTTGGACGACCGGCAAAGTTGAGCAATACGATAGGCTTACCCGTCTTTGCGAGTTCTGCCAGAAGTTCCTGCTGCACATCAGGCATTTCCAGATTAGTGCGGCTTGCGCATTCACCGCTCATGTCGGCTGTTTCGCCCATAGCGCATACTATCACGTCTGCTTCCTTTGCTATCTGCAGTGCCTCGTTCTTCATCTTTACCTCATCTCCCCAGGCTATAGACTTGCCCAGTTCGCCGTTCTTCTGAAGTTCATGGTTACGCCAGATATTGCTACCTTGAGCATATAATAAGGTGGCTTTGCCATTGAGCGCTTTCTCCATCGCCTCCTTGATGGTGGTGTATTTCTCAGGAGCCTGAGCTACACTCCATGTGCCGGCAATATTGTTGCGGGTATCTGCAAGAGGACCAATCAACGCTATCTTTCCCTGCTTCTTCAGAGGAAGAAGATTTCCTTCATTTTTCAGAAGCACGAAGGTCTCGGCTGCCACATCGCGAGCTATCTGTCGGTTTTCGGCAGAGTAGATGTCGGTCTTGTTTCGCTTGGTATTGCAGTAGCGGTAAGGATTGCTGAACAATCCCAGTTTGTATTTTGCCTCGAGGATGCGGCGGCAGGCAGTGTTGATGTCTTCCTCCGTCACCTTGCCCTCTGCCACGCTTTGTGCCAGATGCTTGACGAAGGCATTGGAGCACATATCCATATCCGTGCCTGCCAGGAGTGCCTGTTCTGATGCTTCTTTCAGATCCTTGGCAGTGCCATGGTTCAGAATCTCGGCGATGGATGCATAATCTGTTACGAGAAAGCCCTTGAATCCCCATTGTTTTCTCAAGACATCGGTCATCATCCAGTGGTTGGCGGTGGCAGGGGTGTAATCTATCAGGTTGAACGAAGACATTACGCTGCCTACGCCAGCCTTTACTACGGCTTCGTAAGGAGGCAGGTATTGGTTCATCATACGTATGCGACTCATATCTACTGTATTGTATTCCTTGCCGCTCTCCACGGCTCCGTAGAGGGCAAAGTGCTTGAGGCAAGCCATGATTCTATCGGCTTTCAATATCTTCTCTGTGCGCATATCGGCGCCCTGGTAACCCTGTGTGAGTGCGGCACCCATCACGCCGCTCAGGTAAGGATCCTCTCCGTTGCCCTCGCTGATTCGTCCCCATCGGGCATCGAGTGCAATATCTACCATAGGCGAGTAAGTCCAGTTGATTCCTGCAGCACTGGCTTCCTTAGCCGATACTTCGCCTACCTTCTTCATCGCTTCTGTATCCCAGGAGCAGGAGAGGGCGAGAGGGATAGGGAACATAGTCTCGTAACCATGGATTACGTCCATGCCCACCAGCAGCGGAATGCCCAGACGGCTATTCTTGATGGCGATGTCCTGGAGAGCCTTGATCTTGTCGAGTCCCTTGATGTTGAATACGCCGCCCATGTTGCCCTTTGCAATGTCGCCACCCACCTGGGTGTTCAGGGCTCCACCGGTGGTGATGTCGCCAGCCACCATCAGGTTGAGCTGACCGATTTTCTCCTGCAGGGTCATCTTTGCCATCAGCTGGTCGATATACTCCTTCATCGGCAGGATTTTACTTTTTTGAGTTGTAGTAGCAACTTTCTTCTTGCTTGCAGGTGTATGTGCGATGGCAGGAACCATCAGCGAGCCAGCCAGCAGAAATGATAGTGATATGAATGCTGTTCTCATATTTATATTGTTAGTTTAAAACGTTTATATTGTTAGTTTTTAAAATCTTAGAAGCAGAGTGCTGCTTATGGATGATGGTGTTTACACCAGTTGCTGGAATAAAAAAGGAGAAGACCCGATAGGGACTTCTCCTTTTTATTTCTCCATCAACTTATTCCTCCATCAACTTGCGATAGCGACCTTTCTTGATCTCTGTATCGCCCAGGCGGCGCGCCTTGTTGATTTCGTACTCAGAATAGCTGCCCTCGAAGAAGAATACCTCACCATTGCCCTCGAAGGCAAGAATGTGGGTACAGATTCGGTCGAGGAACCAGCGGTCGTGGCTGATAACCACAGCACAGCCGGCAAATGCTTCCAAACCTTCTTCCAATGCACGCAGCGTGTTCACGTCGATATCGTTGGTAGGCTCATCGAGGAGCAACACATTACCTTCCTGCTTCAATGCCAAGGCCAACTGCAGACGGTTGCGCTCACCACCCGAGAGAACACTGCAGAGCTTGCTCTGGTCGGTGCCCGAGAAGTTGAAACGGCTGATATAAGCACGTGCATTCACGTCTCTGCCACCCAGACGCAAGGTTTCGTTGCCCTGGGAAATCACCTCGTAAACAGTCTTCTGTGGGTCGATGTCCTTGTGCTGCTGGTCAACATAAGCCAGCTTCACGGTCTCACCCA
>ENA-OUQH01001484-OUQH01001484.1-human-gut-metagenome-genome-assembly--contig:-NODE-1484-length-15567-cov-5.912906_pt1 | contig 15567 bp, 17 predicted proteins | sample MGYA00237948_ERZ548828 | MGnify/ENA primary metagenome ERZ548828 (study PRJEB26490, sample SAMN05194711) | human gut metagenome | biome: terrestrial biome; feature: human-associated habitat; material...
TATAAGCGTGGGTTCATCATATTTGGTGTGGTATCTTTAACTATGGGAAACTCCATTCTCCCACTTGCTAACCGCCTGAAAAGATATCCCCATAAGGTTTGCGAGCTGCTCCTGAGTCATGTTCTTTTCTTTTCTGAGTCTTGCGATATTTGCGCCTATAACGTCGTTCATTTCGACGCCTCCTTTCGAATTTCTGATGCCGATGGTATAGAAAAAATCCTGAAATTCCAATAACTTATCCGTTGAATCGTGAATTCAACCGTTGGTTGAGTGGTTTAATTATATACCCCGCCGCCGCGCCGTCAATGGGCGGCTTGCTCTTTATCCGCTTTTTGGGTATAATATTTACAAAAATCAACGATTGTTGACATTGAGTTGAAATTCACTTCAGAATAAATATTTATATTCTATACATACGGGGGTGGAACTATGTTCAAGATACTTATAGCCGAGGATGACCGCGAGCTGCGCCAGCTTTTCCAGCACGTTCTCACCAAGAACGGTTATGCCGCAGTCGGCGTATCGAACGGCGAGGAGGCGCTCGCCGCTATGGACACAAGCTATTACGATTTGATAATTTCAGATATTATGATGCCAAAGCTCGACGGGTACGAGCTGGTGCGCTCCCTGCGCGAGGCCGATATGAAAATGCCGGTGCTGATGATAACCGCGAAGGACGCGTTTGATGATATGCGTCTCGGCTTCGTCTCCGGCAGCGACGATTATATGGTCAAGCCCGTCAACGTAAACGAGATGGTGCTGCGCGTCAGCGCACTGCTGCGTAGGGCGCAGATGGCGAACGAGCGCCGTCAGGTGATCGGCGGGACGGTGCTGGAATGTGATTCGCTCTCGGTACACACCGGCGGCGAGAACATGGTGCTGCCGCAGAAGGAATTCATGCTGCTATACAAGATGGTCTCCTTCCCCGGCCGGATATTCACGCGTCAGCAGCTGATGGACGACATCTGGGGCTACGAGACCGAGACTGACACGCACACTGTCGACGTTCACATCGGGCGGCTGCGCGAGCGCTTCCGCGATAATCCCGATTTCAAGATAGTCACGATGCGCGGAGTCGGCTACAAGGTGGTGAAGCTGTGAAAAAGAAGTTCTCATCCATGCCGACGCTGCGCGTCTGGTTCACGCTGATATGCATGGTCGAGTACATCGTCGTCGCGCTCCTCGCGGAGCTGACGGCGTGGCTTATAAAAAAGTGGCTCGGCATAACCGTGGCGGCGCCGCTCTTCGTATGGGCGGTTCTGTTCAGCGTCATTTTCGGCTTCGTCATCACAAATTTCACACTGAAGGTATTCTTTGACCCCGTCGCAAAGCTCGAAAAGGCCATGCGCACCGTGGCAGGCGGAAACTTCAAAGTGACTGCCGAGACGGACAGCCGCATCAACGAAGTGCGCAGCCTGTACAGCAGCTTCAACATGATGGTCAAGGAGCTGAGCGCGACCGAGACCCTGCAGACGGACTTCATCTCAAGCGTGTCGCACGAGTTCAAAACCCCGATAAACGCTATCGAGGGCTACGCTTCCCTCCTGCAGGATCATCAGCAGTCGCAGGAGGAGCAGGATGCCTATATCGAGAAGATACTCTTCAATACCCGCCGCCTCTCCACGCTTATCGGGAACATCCTGCTCCTGTCCAAGATAAGCGCGCAGAGCATCCGCCCGCAGCTCGTCAGCTACCGGCTTGACGAGCAGGTGCGGCAGGCCATCGTGGCGCTGGAGCAGAAATGGACGGAGAAGGACATCGACTTTGACATTGAGCTGGACGAGATCGAGTATTCGGGCTACGGCTCGCTGCTGATACATGTATGGACGAATCTAATCGACAACGCCATAAAGTTCGACCCCCACGGCGGGATGATCTTGATGCGCATGCGCGCTGAAAATGACACCGTGACATTCACTATCGAGGACGACGGCCCCGGGATCCCTGCGGGCGACGAAGAACGGATATTCCACAAGTTCTACCAGAGCGACAATTCGCGCGAGATGTACGGCAACGGCCTCGGCCTTGCGCTTGCTCAACAGATAGTTGAGCTGAGCGGCGGAACGATCAGCGTGGAGAACCTGCCGACTGCGGGCTGCCGCTTTACGGTCAGGCTGCCGATAGTCGCCAAGCAGTGACAGAATGTTACTCAATCAACTAATTTTCAACTGGCGTTGACTTTGACTTGAACTTATGTTGTAAAATCTAATGTATAAATACCTTAACGTGGGCTGACAGGCTCATGTGCATGTCAGGGAGGCACAAAGGATGAACAAGAGGACCGGCGAGGATCGGATATGGACGATACCCAATATTTTGTCGATTTTCCGCATGGTGTTGATCCCCGTTTTTGTCTGGACATACTGCGGGCTAAAAAATGATCTCGCTACCGCGCTCGTGCTGCTGCTCTCCGGTATCAGCGATACAGCGGACGGCATCATTGCGCGCCGCTTCAACATGATCACGACGCTCGGCAAGGCGATAGACCCCGTTGCCGACAAGCTGACGCAGATAGCGATGCTCCTCTGCCTGCTCACCCGATTCCCTTCACTCATCATCCTGTTCGCGCTCCTTCTCATAAAGGAGATAACCGGTGGCGTGATGAGCCTGCTGATACTGAAGCGCCGCAAGCTTGTGCTGCCTGCCGACTGGCACGGCAAGCTCACAACTTTCCTGCTCTACGCCACCATGCTTCTGCACCTCCTCTGGGGTTCGATACCGGAATCGGTCTCGAACGCGAGCATCGCGGTGTGCTCAGCGGTGACGCTGATGTCGTTTGTGCTTTATTTTATACGGAATTTCCGCGCGCTGTCCCGTTCGGAGGGCAAGTCCGGCGCGGTTTGAGGTAAACTGATGGGATTTTGGAAATGCGTTATATACATGGCTGCGCTCGGCGTGCTGTCCTTCGTCATAGGCCGCCTGCTGCCGAAAAGTTGGTTTCATGCTGACAGGTTCCCGTACAAGACCGCAGCCTGTGAGCCGAAGATATACCAGGCGCTGCGCGTGAAGAGCTGGCAGAGCAAGGTTCCCGATATGAGCCGCATATTCAAAAAAATCATGCCGGAGAAGAAAATGACCGCCGAGACGATAGCCGACGTGCCGCGTATGCTGGAAGAGACCTGCGTAGCGGAGCTTACGCATTTTCTTCTGAGCCTCCTCGGCCTCGCCATGCTCTGGATCTGGCCGGGCGCGGGCGGGATAATCGTCACGGTGATATACATTCTTCTCGGCAACCTGCCCTTCATAATCATTCAGAGATACAACCGCCCAAGGCTGCAGCGGCTCTACGCCATGCAGCAGCGCAAGCGAGAAAGGAGCTCTATCTGAATGCGTACTCTAATACTAAGCTGCAATACCGGCGCGGGGCATAATTCCTGCGCGAAAGCGCTTCAGGAGACCTTCACCGCCCACGGCGAGGTGTGCGACATCATCGACGCATTACAGTTCATATCCGAGCGCGCGTCCCAGTTCATTTCAAACTGGCACACGCGCATATATCTCTACGCACCGAAGCTTTTCAAGGCCGGATATCAGGGCGCGGAGAACCATGATTCTCTCTTCCGCGAGGGAACCGGAATATATAAGTTCTTGACAAGCGGTGCCGACAGAATATATGATTACATCGTCGAGGGCGAGTACGACAATATAATCTGCACTCACGTTTTCCCAGCGCTCGCCATAAGCGAAATGCAGGAGCGTCACCCTTCCATGCGGATAACGACAAGCTTCATTTCGACCGACTACACCTGCTCCCCCAGCGTCTCCGATTCCAACCTTGAATGGTATTTCATCCCCGCCGAGTCACTGAAGGACGAGTTTGTCCGCTGCGGTGTGCCGAGTGAAAAGCTCGTCGCCAGCGGTCTGCCCGCGAAGCGCGCATTTTACGCGCGCCCCGACAAGAAGGCAGCCAAGGCGGCGCTCGGGTTTGACGAAGACCAGCGTCACCTACTGGTGATGTGCGGCAGCATGGGCTGCGGCCCGATACGCGACATCACCGAGCTTCTCTGCGAAAATATCAGCGAGGATCAGACGGTCACGGTCGTCTGCGGCTCAAACGAGGAGCTATACGAGAAGCTTAACAAGCGCTTCGGCTCCGTGCCGCGCGTCCATATACGCGCAGTGGTATCCGATATGCCGCCGCTCATGCAGTCTGCCGACCTCTTCCTCACGAAGCCCGGCGGACTGAGCAGTACCGAGGCCGCCGCTGCCGGTGTGCCGATGGTGCTCATCGACGCCGTGGCGGGATGCGAGGAGCACAATCTGGACTTCTTCCTCAAGCTCGGCGGCGCTGTCACCGCTGAAACGCCCGAGGAGCTTGCAGAGCTTGCGCTCTCCCTGCTGTCGGACGAGGCACGGCTCAAAGAAATGTTCGCCGCGCTCGCGCCGTCGGACGTCATTCCCGCCGAAAAAATCTATGCGCACCTGCTCCGCTGCGCGAATAAACCGGAGCTTTAAGGAAAATGCTTGAAACAGATTTTCGCCGATTTCGCTTCAGCAAGCTGAATACGGATGAGTTCCGTCACCTGAAGCTGCTGATTTTCTGGCCCATATTCGGGCTGTTTTTCACCTTTGTGGAGCGTTTTTATAACGTCGGGCACTATTATTCGATGCACTGCCCGCTTGACGACATGATCCCGTTCTGCGAATGGTTCCTGATACCGTATCTGTTCTGGTTCGTATACCTTATCGGGACAATCGTGTACACCTTTTTCTTCGATGTAGCGGCATTTAAGCGGATGATGTATTTCATCATCATTACATATTCGATCACGATGCTGATATATCTCGTTTTCCCGACCTGCCAGGATCTGCGCCCGACGCAGTTCGCGCGGGACAACGTCCTGACGCGGTTCGTCGCATGGTTTTATAATTTTGACACTAAAACGAACGTCTGCCCGTCGATACACGTCCTCGGCTCCGTCGCCGCAATGCTCGGTCTGTGCGACTGCAGGCGGCTGCAAAACCCGAAGCTGAAGCTTCTCTTCATCCTGCTCTGTGTGCTGATATGCATCTCGACAGTGTTTATGAAGCAGCATTCGGTGCTGGATGTTCTGGCGGCGCTGCCGCTGTGCGTGATTGCCTACCCCATATGCTACAAAGCGGGACGGCATGAAAAAGTCAGCGCGGTTCAACTATAAGTTGAGCTGCGCTGACTTTTCAGCATTTGTGCGTTATGAAATATTCCCGCGCGGTTTCCGCGTCGTGCTTGATCTGAGCCGACAGCTCCTCGAAATCGTCGAACCTGCGCTCCGGTCTGATGAACGAATAGAAATCGACGCGCGCCTGACGGCCATAGAGATTGCCGCTGTAGTCCAGCAGGAAGCTCTCGACGCTCACGCGGCCGCTGCTGCTGACCGTCGGCCTGACGCCGACGTTCGTCACCGCAACGTAGTTCGCGCCGCCCTCGAGATAGACCCGCGTCGCGTACACACCATGTTTCGGGACAAGCACGCCCTCCGGAAAGAACATGTTTATAGTCGGCGTGCCCATCTTGGTGCCGAGGTGGTAACCGGAATGCACGGTATCTGCCAAAGAGTGCGGATGCCCGAGCAGGCGGTTCGCCTGTTCGATCTCGCCTTCCGCGATAAGCTCGCGGATATGCGTTGAGCTGACGACGCGGCCGTCCACCGTCACGGCAGGGATTATATCGCAGCCGATGCCGCGCGCCTCGCAGTACGCCTTCAGCCGCTCCGCGGTGCCTTCGCCCTTGTAGCCGAAGCAGAAATCGTGACCCACGACTATCCAGCTGATGTTCAGCTCACGGATAAGCGAATCGATGAATTCGTCCCACGGCATGCGCATGACGTGCTGATTGAAATGGATAAACACGACGTTGTCGATGCCGAAGCAGCGCCGGATTATCTCCTCGCGCCCCAGCGCGCTGTTGATAAGCGGCACGTCCTTTCCGAAAACGAGCATATCCGGATGCACGTCAAAGCTCAGAACCGACGGAACGGCGTCTATCTCTTCCGCGCGCTGTTTCGTCTTTTTCAGCAGCGCCGCGTGTCCCAGATGCACCCCGTCGAAAAAGCCGAGGGCTATCGCTCTTTTTATCTCTGGCATGGAATTACACCTCAAAGAAGCTTTTTATAGTTTTCATGCGGCCGTTGGCAGCCCGGCACAGCGCAAGGAATTCGCCCGCCTGTGAATAGACGCGGTATTCCCCGTCCGACACTGCGCATGAAAAGTCGTTGCCGCAGCGGAGCTTTCTCTCGCTGCCGCCGCTGACGGTATATTCCTCCGCGCGGCTGAACAGCGAATCGACCGGTATCAGCAGCGACTCGACGTTGCCCGCTTCTTTCGCGCGCTGGACGTCCTCGATGCTGTGCGCATCGTCAACGCTGAACTCCCCCGCGCGGATACGGCGCAGCGAGCTCATGCAGCCGCCGACATTCAGACTCTCGCCTATGTCATTGCACAGCGTCCTGATGTACGTGCCCTTTGAGCACTCGACGTCAAGCGTCCAATCCGCCTTTTCTCCGCCGAGTATCTCTATGCCGTGTATCGTAACGGGGCGGGGCTTGCGCTCCACCTCACCGCCGCGGCGGGCAATGTCATACAACTTCTGGCCGTTTATCTTTATGGCGGAGTACATCGGGGGAACTTGCATGATATCGCCGATAAACGGCTTTATCGCGTCGGCCAGAGCCTCCCTTGTGACGCTGGCTTCGCAGCTCCGCAGTATATTGCCCGTGGTGTCCTGCGTGTCGGTGCTCACGCCGAGGCGGAGCCCCGCGATATATCGCTTGCTCTGCGCTTCGGCAAATTCCACCGCGCGCGTCGCCCTGCCGACAAACATGACGAGAAGTCCGGTCGCCATCGGGTCAAGCGTTCCGGAATGACCTATGCGCCGCTCACGCAGCATGCCTTTCAGCTTTGCCGCGATGTCATGGCTCGTCCAGCCCTCCGGCTTGTCTATTAGAAGAATGCCGTTCATTTCCAGACCTCGTCGATCACGGCGAGGAGCATGTCACGCGCCTTCTCGGGCGGGCAGTCGATCGTGCATCCGGCCGCCATCGCGTGGCCGCCGCCGCCGAACACGGCGCAGATATCGCTGCTGCTGACGTCGCGTCCGGTGCGGACGGAGACCTTGCTGCTGCCGTTATCGCGCTCACGGATCGTTATATTCACCGATGCGCCCTCGGCGCGTCCGGCAAGTCCCGCCAGATCGTCGCAGTCCTCTTCGCCCGCGCCGGCCTGACGCAGCATTTCCTTCGTGATTATGGCGACGGATATCTTCCCGTCGCGGTAAAAGCCCATAGTGGAGTAGATCATTCCCTCAAGCTTCAGCCGCGCGCGGGAGGCCTTGCGGAAGAACTTCACGTTCACCATGCCGATATCCGCGCCGTACTCAAGCAGCTCCGCCGCCGCCCTGAATGTGGCGGCATTTGTGTTGAGATACTGGAAGCAGCCTGTATCCGTCGTCACGGCAATATACAGCAGGTCTGCCTCCTCCTGCGTTATGCCGCCGCACATCTCTTTTATTACCGCAAGCACGATCTCGCCGCAGGCCGCCTTATCCGGGCAGACCAGCTCTTTCTTCGCATAGTGCGAATTGGTTGGGTGGTGGTCGATGCAGAGATCGATTGCGCCGTCAAAGCCCTCGGCAAACATTTTCTCTGTCGCGACGTCTACCGACACGATGTACTTAGACTTGAAGCTTTTCGGGGCAAAGTATTTCTCAACGTGCGGCATATACTTCGTCGTGACTGCGGGGTTTCTGAAAAGATTCGCCCGTTTCCCTGCACGGCGCAGGGCGCTGCAAAGCGCGGCGGCACTGCAGAGTGTGTCCCCGTCGGGGTTTGTGTGAGTGATTATGAGAATGTTATTCTTGCTCAGAAGCAGCTGAGAACATTCCTGTGCGGTCATTCGTCCTCATCCTCGTCTTTCTTTATATCGAGACTGTTTATGACCTCGCTGATATGCGCGCCGTACTCGATACTGTGGTCTACCTCGAACACCAGCTCCGGAGTGTAGCGCAGGTTCATCGAAGTTCCAAGCTCATGGCGCAGCCAGCCGGACGCGGATTTCAGCCCCTTTTTGAACTCTTTTTCATCCTTCATGCCCATCACGGACAGCCATATCTTCGAATAGCGCAGATCGCCCGTAGTCTCGACGCGGGTGACGCTTATCATCCCCTGCTGAACTCTCGGATCCTTTATCTCGCGCAGCAGCTTTGACATGACAAACTGTATGTCATCATTGGTTCTTGCAAGCTTGTTAGATGCCATAAAATCCTCCATATGTGATTTTTCGGAAAACTCATTGCAGATACAGGGCGCTTGAAAATCAAAGCACCCTGTCCGCACATATTATCTGTTTATCTGCTCCATCACGAAGCACTCAATAACGTCGCCGATCTTGATGTCGTTGAACTTCTCGACCTGCATACCGCACTCGTAGCCGGAGGCGACTTCTTTCACGTCGTCCTTGAAACGGCGCAGGGACGCCAGCTCGCCCTCGTGGATAACGATATTGTCGCGCAGGACGCGAACCTCGCAGCCGCGCTGTATCTTGCCGTCGGTGCAGTAGCAGCCGCAGACGGTACCGACCTTGGAGACCTTGTAGGTCTCTCTGACCTCGGCGTGGCCGATGATGACTTCCTTGAACTGCGGAGCGAGCATGCCCTTCATGGCGGCTTCGATCTCGTTGATGCAGTCGTAAATGACGCGGTACATGCGCATATCGACATTGGAACGGGCTGCGCTGTCGCGCGCGGCGTTGTCCGGACGGACGTTGAAGCCGACGATAATAGCGCCGGAGGTCGCGGCAAGCATGACGTCACTCTCGTTTATCGCGCCGACCGCGCTGTGGATGACTTTAACTCTGACCTCGTCGTTGGAAATTTTCTCAAGCGAGGACTTGACGGCCTCGGCAGAGCCCTGAACATCCGCCTTGACGATGATGTTGAGGGTCTTCATCTCGCCGGACTTGATCTGGCTGAAGATATCCTCAAGGCTGACCTTCTTCGTGCCGCCCATGGAGTTATTCATCTGCTGGACTCGACGCTCCTCGGCAAGCTCTCTCGCCATGCGCTCGTCGGCAACGGCATTGAACACGTCGCCCGCGCTCGGGACTTCGGACAAGCCGGATATCTCGACAGGCGTGGAGGGACCGGCCTCGGTCACGCGCTGTCCCTTATCGTTTATCATGGTACGGACGCGGCCGACGGCGGTACCGGCGATGATGATATCGCCCGCCTTGAGCGTGCCGTTCTGCACCAGAACGGTCATTATCGGGCCGCGGCCCTTGTCGAGACGCGCCTCGATGACAGTTCCCTTTGCGGCACGGTTGGGGTTGGCCTTCAGCTCCTGAACCTCGGCGAGAACGACGAGGTTTTCAAGCAGATTTTCGATACCCATGCCGGTCTTTGCGGATATAGGGCACACAATCGTATCTCCGCCCCACTCTTCAGGCACGAGGTCGTACTCGGTGAGCTGCTGCTTGATACGGTCGGGATTTGCGCCGACGGTGTCCATCTTGTTTATTGCGACGACCACGGGGATGTTCGCGGCCTTCGCGTGGTTGATGCTTTCTATGGTCTGTGGCATGATGCCGTCATCCGCCGCGACAACGAGGATCGCGATATCGGTGACCATTGCGCCGCGGGCGCGCATGGAGGTGAACGCCTCATGTCCTGGGGTGTCGAGGAAGGTGATGGGGCTGCCGTTTATCTCAACGGTGTAAGCGCCGATATGCTGCGTGATGCCGCCCGCCTCGCCGGAGACGACGTTCGCGTGGCGGATATAGTCAAGCAGAGAGGTCTTGCCGTGGTCAACGTGACCCATGACGACGACGACCGGTGCTCTGGGCAGCAGGTCTTCCGGCTTATCCTCATGATCGTCGATCAGGCGCTCCTCGACGGTGACGATGACTTCCTTCTCGACCTTGCAGCCGAGCTCCATGGCGACGAGCGCCGCGGTGTCATAGTCGATAACATCGGAAACGGAGGCGAACACGCCGAGCTTGAAGAGCTGCTTTATGACCTCGGACGCAGTCTTCTTCATACGGGAGGCCAGTTCGCCGACGGAAATTTCGTCGGGTATCTCGACCTTGAGCTGCTGCTTCTTCGCTATCTCGAGCTGAAGCTTCTGCATACGGTTGCGCTCTTCCTGACGGCGCTTGGACGAGGCGGACTGCTGGTTCTGGCGCTGCTTGGACTTGCTGACAATCTTTTCCTTGGTGCCAAGGCGCATATTGCCGGAACCGGTCTTGTTGCCGGCCATATCCTCAAACTTCTCGTTATATTTCTCAATATTCACAGCCGCGCTGCCGCGGGTGTCGATAACGCGCTTCTCCGCGACCTGACGCGGAGTGTGCGGCTTATTGGGCTTCTCGGCCTTTTTGGGCTGCTGTGGAGCCGGCTGCTGCGGCTGCGCGGGCGCCGTGCTCTGCTGAGCGGGCTTTTTCTCGGGTGCGGCCGCGGTCTTTTCGGGCGCGGCCTCCTTCTTCGCAGCAGCAGCGGGCCTCTCCGGCACCTTGAAGATATCCTCAAGGGACGCGGCCTGGTTATGCTGGGTCATATACTCGAAGATAACGTCAAGCTCATGATTCTCCAACACCTGCATATGGTTTTTCGGCGGCGCAATATAATCAGTCAGGATCTGGCTGATCACCTTGGACGTCACATTAAAATCCTTTGCAACTTCATGCACTCTATACTTAATCATGCTCATACGTTATTCCTCCTCTTTCCGATCCTCTTGTTCTTCTCATGCGCCGCGGCCTCTTTCTTGCGCCGGTCGGCTTTCTCAAATCGCCGCTGGATCTCAGCCGTGCTCTCGTCATAGCCCTCCGGTACAGCCGCCGCAAGAGATTTCATAAAGGCGTTTGCAAACCCGATATCCGTTATCGCCGCCATCGCACAGCCGGACACGCCGACATGCGCGGCGATCTCATCCTTGGTAAACGGCAGAGTGACCGTGACGATGTCGCGCCCGTGCGTGAAGCCCCTTGCACGGCTCCGGGCATTATCCGACGCGTCCGCCGCGAGAAGCAGCAGCTTTGCCTTGCCTGCTCTCACCGCACCGCCGGTATTCGTCTCGCCCACGGCGATTGCGTTCGCCTTTCGCATGAGGCCTAGAAGATTGAGCGTTTTTTCTCTCATTTTTCGGCCTCCATCTCTTCATTCAGTTTTTCGTACACCGCTTCGGGTATCTGCGTTGAAAAAGCGCGCTCAAGCGCTTTGGCCTTTATCGCCTGCTTCAGGCAAGCCGGAGCCGGGCAGATATACGCCCCGCGTCCCGGAGACTTGCCCTTGAAGTCAAGCGATATCTCGCCTTCCGGCGAGCGGACAACGCGGATAAGCTCCCGCTTCGGTTTCATCTCGCGGCAGCCAAGACATTGCCGCATTGGTATTTTCTTCTGCATCCTGACGCCGCCTTTCTTTTAAGATTAAGCCTCGGATTCGGGCTTGATGTCTATCTTGTAGCCGGTGAGCTTCGCAGCGAGACGGGCATTCTGGCCTTCCTTGCCGATGGCGAGGGAAAGCTGATTGTCCGGCACGATGACGCGGCAGCTCTTGCCGTCGTCAAGCATGGTGACGCTGATGACCTCGGACGGGGACAGCGCCGCGGCAATGTACTCCTCCGGATCCTCGCTGTACTTGACTATGTCTATCTTCTCACCGCCAAGCTCGTTGACGATGCTGGCAACACGACCGCCCTTCGGGCCGACGCAGGAGCCGATGGGATCGACGTTCGGGTCTGCAGACCAGACGGCCATCTTGGTGCGGCTGCCGGCTTCGCGGGCGATGGACTTTATCTCGACGGTGCCGTCGTAGATTTCAGGCACCTCAAGCTCGAAAAGGCGCTTGACAAGGCCGGGGTGGGTGCGGCTGATCATGACGCGGGGGCCGCGCTCGGTGCTCACCACGTCCACAACATAGACCTGCAGGGTCTGACCCTCGGTGTACACCTCGCCGGGCACCTGCTCGTTGCGGGGCAGGATGGCCTCGCCGCCCTTGCCCAGGTCCAGGGCCACGATGCCCTTCTCGTTGTCCACGCGGGTAACGGTGGCCTGGATGATATCATGGGCGCGGGACTGGATCTCGCTCAGCTGCTGGCTGCGCTCGGCTTCCCGGATGCCCTGACGGATGACATGCTTTGCGGTCTGGGCGGCAATGCGGCCGAAGTCCTTGGTCTTGAGGGGGGTGACAACGCGGTCGCCGACCTCATAGCTCTTGCGGATCTTCTGGGCCTCGGTGATGCCGATCTCGGCGTGCTCATCGTACCAGTCCTCATCGGCGACAACGTTCTGCACCAGAGCGACGTTGAACTTGCCGCTGTCGGGGTCGATCTCCACCAGAACGTTGTCGTCCTCGACCTCATAGTTCTTCTTGACAGCGATCACGATGGCAGCCTTGATCTTCTCGATCAGGTACTCTGCGGTGATGCCGCGCTCATGCTCCAACATGGAGAGAGCTTCAAAAAAATCATTGTTCGCTGCAGCCATTTTTCGGGTTCCTCCTAAATGTCATTCTTTCACTTTTAATCAAACAGGTCCTCGTCGTCACACAGGCGCACCGTGCTGACGGCGGAAAGCTCGAACTGCATGGGGCCGGCCGGGCCTTCCAGCGTGATGGTATTGCCTTCGCGGGAAGTCAGAATGCCGGAAAACTCCTTGACACCGTTCTCGTTGGCCCGGTACAGCCTGACGCTGACCTTCTGGCCCCGAACGGCTTCGTAGTGCTCCGGGCGGGTCAGCTTGCGGCCCAGGCCGGGGCTGCCGACTTCCAGATAATAGCTCTGTTCAATGGGGTCCGCCTCATCCAGGATGGGGTCCAGCGCATGGGAGACATCGGCACAGGTGTCGGTGTCCATGGTAGTGCCGTCCGTTTTGTCAATGAGGACACGGAGATACCAGTCCGGCCCTTCCTTTTCAAAGACCACGTCCCACAGGCGCAGGCCCATGCCCTCCACAGTGGGGCGGACAAGCGCTTCGACTCTCTGGGCGGTATTTCCGCCAGACTGCTTCGCCATAAAAACCTCCAAACAAACAAGAAACGCGGACCTTGCGGCCCACGTTTCAGTAAAAGTTATATCGTACTATTAGAATATAGCATACTTCCGGTAATTATGCAAGGGGTTTCGTGAAATTTTGCCCTTACAGCACCCAGACACCGTTCCGGAACAGTTCCACCACACGGCCGTCACGGCACTTGCCGGTGATATGGCTGTCCTCTGCACCGATCATCACATCCTCATGGATGGTGGACTGGTTCATGCCGCGCTCTTCCAGCTGCTCCTTGGTCAGGCCGGTGCCGCCCTCGGTGGTGCCGGGGTAGCTGGCACCAAAGGCGATGTGGCAGGCAGCGTTCTCATCGAACAGGGTGCTGTAGAACAGTGCGCCGCTGCGGTTGATGGGGCTGGACGCAGGCACCAGTGCCACCTCGCCGATATGGCGGGCACCCTCATCGGTATCCAGCAGCCGGCCCAGCAGGTCAGCGCCCTCCACGGCTCCATGCTCAACGACCTTGCCATCCTTGAAGGTAACATGGAATCCCTTGATGAGCTGGCCATTGAACACATAGGGCTTGGTGCCGTAGACGATGCCGTCCACCTTATCCTTGTGGGGAGCAGTGAACACTTCCTCGGTGGGGATGTTGGGCAGGAAGAACACGCCCTTCTCGTTCTTGCTGCCGGCGCTCTCCCAGCTGGCCTTCTCGGCCAGGCCCACGGTCAGGTCAGTGCCGTTGGCGCTCTCAAAGTGGACGCTCTCCAGATCAAGGGCATTCATCTTCTCGCCCAGACTGGTCAGACGGTCCAGATGTGCCTTCCACTCGTTGACGGGGTCACCGCCGGTCACGCGGCAGACATCAAAGATGAGCTGCCACAGCTTCTCGATGGCAGCATCCGGTTCCAGATCGGGGAACATCTTCTTTGCCCAGGGGGCGCTGGGCATGGCGGCAATGGACCACTGCACCCTGTCGTTCATGGTGTACTCCCGCCAGGGAGCCATAAATTTCCGGTTGGCGGCGTTCACACGGCTGATCTTGGCACCATCCAGACCGGCGTAGACCTCGGGGTCATCCGCAATGAGGTGCAGCACGCAGACACTGTCCTCGCTCTCTGCGTAGTCGAGGTAGCGGCGCAGCTGGTAGGGCTTACTGTCGGTCAGGGCCTCCTCGCTGCCCAGCTCCATCCGGGTGCGGGCAACGGCATTGTCGCTCCAGTCCACCTGAACATCACGGGCTCCGGCCTCGAAGCCGCTGCGCACGCACAGGCGGGCCAGTGGGGCAGCCTCCAGCGGGCAGCGGATGATCATGGTCTGGCCCGGCTGAGGGTTCACGCCCACCCGGACGATAAAGTCAGCGTATTTTTTGAGCAGTTCATCAAAGTTTTTCACAAAAGGTTCCTTTCTGCCGCAAGAAACGGCATGGTTGTTTTGCCCTAAGTATACCCTCTTTTTTAAATTCTGTCCATCGGATAAAAGAAAACAGACGCTTCCGTCGTTGAAAAACGGGGAAACGTCTGCTATACTAACCTTGGGAGTGCTGTCCACATACGGTAAGCGGTCTAACCTTTCCGGCCCAAGCGTCGGGGAGGCGAATATTTTTTGTCGTGCCCCTGACGCTCTGCTGCGAAAGGGGTGATGCTCTATGACGCTATTGGAAACTTTAGCCCTGCTGACGTTGCTTGCAACCGTCGGCTTTGGCGTGTTCGATATCGCATGGAAAATCTTTACACACAAAAAATGACCGCCCCATGAGCTACCAACTCGGCGGTCATTTTTTAACTGATTTGCCAGGAAGGTACTGACCGTTTGCCGGACAGCACTCTCTTTATCTATAATATACCACAGCCCCGCCGAAATTGCAACGGCGGGGCTGTTTTTATTTGGATCAGAACTCGATCTTGCTCTCGATATAGCTCTTGAGCTCGGAGATGGGCATACGCACCTGCTCCATGGTATCACGGTCGCGGACGGTGACGCAGTTGTCAGCTGCGATCCCCTTGGCCTCGTCACCCACGGTGTCGAAGTCCACGGTGATGCAGTAGGGAGTGCCGATCTCATCCTCGCGGCGGTAACGCTTGCCGATGGAACCGGTATCATCGTAGTCCACCATGAAGTACTTGCTCAGCTCATTGCGGATCTCCATGGCCTTGTCGCCCAGCTTCTTGCTCAGGGGCAGAACAGCACACTTGTAGGGAGCCAGAGCCGGATGCAGGTGCAGGACGGTGCGGACATCTTCCTTACCCTTGGCATCGACCAGATGTTCCTCATCGTAAGCCTCACACAGGAAGGCCAGTGCCACACGGTCGCAGCCCAGAGAGGGCTCGATCACGTAGGGGATGTAGTGCTCGTTGGTCTCGCTGTCGAAGTACTCCAGGCTCTTGCCGGAAGCTTCCTGATGGCGGGTCAGGTCGTAGTTGGTACGGTCTGCAATGCCCCACAGCTCGCCCCAGTCGGTGAACGGGAAGGCGTACTCGATATCGGTGGTAGCGCGGCTGTAGAAGGCCAGTTCTGCGGGCTCGTGGTCACGCAGACGCAGGTGCTCCTTCTTGATGCCAAGGCTCAGCAGCCAGTTCTCGCAGTAGTCCTTCCAGTAAGCGAACCAGTCCAGAT
>ENA-OUQH01001512-OUQH01001512.1-human-gut-metagenome-genome-assembly--contig:-NODE-1512-length-15401-cov-4.071224_pt1 | contig 15401 bp, 10 predicted proteins | sample MGYA00237948_ERZ548828 | MGnify/ENA primary metagenome ERZ548828 (study PRJEB26490, sample SAMN05194711) | human gut metagenome | biome: terrestrial biome; feature: human-associated habitat; material...
GCCGAGGCAACCGCGCCTCGGCGCGAGAATGTGCCAAGGCACATTCTTTTTTATTTTCCGCTGTCACCGTAGTTTGCCAACACGCGGGCACTGGGGTCATTGACATTACAGCCCTCCCAGCTCTTGTTGGGCATCCAGAAGTCCGGCACCATCCTTGCCTGTCCGGGATAATACTTTTCAAAGATTTCCCGATACAGCAGGCTTTCTTTTGTGAAGGGCTGTGCAAAATCATATTTCTGACGGAGCGTTTCGTATTCCTCGTCGGTGTAATACTTCTCTGCGTATTCTTTTAAATCATCCACCATGCTGTGTCCTACTGCATCGCTGAATGCAGCTTTTTCTCTCCACAGGATGTTTTCCGGCAAAATATGATCTGCTTCAAATGCCTTGCGCAGCAGGTATTTTCCTTTTCCGTAGGTGTTTAACTTCTTCGCCGGGTCAATAGACATCACATAACGGACAAAGTCGAGATCGCCGAAGGGTACACGGGCTTCCAGGCTGTTTGCCGCAAGACACCGGTCGGCACGCAGGACATCATAGCAGTACAGCTCACGGATTCTCTTTGCTGCCTCTTCCTGAAAGGCTGCCGCGCTCGGTGCAAAGTCCGTATATTTATAGCCGAACAGCTCGTCGGAAATTTCACCAGTCAGCAGCACCTTTAAGTCTGTTTTTTCATGGATTGCCTTGCAGACAAGGTACATGCCCATGCTCGCGCGGATCGTCGTGATGTCATAGGTTGCAAGCGCTTCGATAACGGTTTCCAGGCTTTCCAGCACTTCTTCCTTTGTCATGATGACTTCGGTATGCTCTGCGCCGATAAAATCAGCAACTTCTTTTGCATATTTTAAATCAATCGCATCTGTGTCCATGCCGATTGCAAAGGTCCTGATCGGTTTTTTCAAAATATCTGCTGCAATTGCACATACAAGGCTTGAGTCCAGACCGCCGGATAACAAAAAGCCCAGCGGAGCGTCTGCATCCAGACGTTTCTTTACCCCCTCCGTCAGCTTATCATGGATGTTTTTTGTAATCACATCAATATCTTCGTGCACATAACCATGGACAGCTGCGATATCCTCATATTTGACAAATTTTCCATCGTAATAATAGCTTCCGGGCGGAAATGCACGCACCTCGTCCACCCAGCCGATCAGGTTCTTTGCCTCACTGGCAAATACAATCTTTCCGCTCTTGGAATAACCATAAAACAACGGACGAATTCCGATCTGGTCACGGGCTGCGATCAGCTTGCCGCTTTTGTGATCGTACAATACGCAGGCATATTCCGCATCCAGATGGGAAAACATTTCCAGTCCATATTCTTCATATAGCGGAAGCAAAACCTCACAGTCGGAACCGCTCTGGAACTGATAACCGCGCTCTTCCAGCTCCTTTTTGATTTTGCGAAAACCGTAAATTTCACCATTGCAGATCACCCAGCTGCCGTCCCGTTGAAACGGCTGCATGCCGTCCGGGGTCAACCCCATGATCGCAAGTCTTGCAAAGCCGAGATACCCGAATTCGGTCTCAACGACCTGCTGGGCATCCGGTCCTCTCATCTTTGTCTTTAACAGATATCCTTCCATCGTTTCTTTGGTGACATCTTTTCCCGCGTAGCAGAGAATGGAACACATAAGCTTTTCCTCCTTTTCTTTTGCTGCGTTGCAGTTTTTCTTTCGCTTTCCGGGTGCAGATTCCATGCTCGCATGAGAAGCTGCGCACGGAAAGCTGCGAAGGGAACTGTAAGAACGCAAAAACAGCAGCCATTTGTCCTATTGGAGATAGGACGAATAGCTGCTGCTATATCCGCGGTGCCACCTAACTTGCCGCACTTCCTTGTACGGCCCCTTTTTCGCGTTCCCATGAAACGCTATCCCTGTAACGTGGGACTCCGGCTCGCCTACTTACAGATCCTGCGTTCAGCTTGCAGCTCGGAAGTGTTCTTTCCTACAGATATCCGCGCAGGACTCCCACCGCCGCCTGCTCTCTGTGCCGTCTGTCTGTACTACTTTTCTTCGTCATCGCTTTTTGTTTTTTACAAGATAGCATACCCGTTTCGCTCTGTCAAGAAAATTTTCACGAATGGCACGGGTGAACTGTAACAGAGCTTAAACTCTGCCTCTTACTCTTCTGCAAACAGAGGGGTAGACAGATAACGATCACCGGTATCCGGCAGGATCACAACAATGTTCTTTCCTTCATTTTCGGGACGCTTTGCAAGCTCGATTGCTGCCCATACTGCTGCACCGGAGGAAATGCCTACCAGCACGCCCTCCTGATGGCCGATTTTTCTGCCGGTTGCAAACGCATCCTGATTCTCTACGGTGATAATTTCGTCATAAACCCTGGTGTCCAGAACGTCCGGTACGAAGCCTGCGCCGATTCCCTGGATCTTGTGTGCGCCGGCTGTGCCTTTGCTCAAAACCGGAGAGCCTGCAGGCTCTACAGCAACAACCTTTACATCAGCCTTTTTGCTCTTTAAGTACTGACCTGTACCGGTCACGGTTCCGCCCGTACCAACGCCTGCTACCAGGATATCAACCTTGCCATCCAAATCTTCCCAGATCTCAGGACCGGTTGTCTTTTTGTGTACCTCCGGGTTTGCAGGGTTTACAAACTGTCCGGGAATGAAGCTGTTCGGAATTTCCTTTGCCAGCTCGTCTGCCTTTGCGATTGCACCCTTCATGCCCTTTGCACCTTCTGTCAGGACAAGCTCTGCGCCGTATGCCTTCATCAGCTGTCTGCGCTCTACGCTCATGGTTTCCGGCATTACGATAATGATACGGTAGCCTCTCGCTGCTGCAACAGACGCAAGACCGATGCCGGTGTTGCCGGAGGTAGGTTCAATAATTACAGAGCCTGCCTTTAATGCGCCCTTCGCCTCTGCATCATCGATCATCGCTTTTGCAATTCTGTCCTTTACAGAGCCTGCAGGATTAAAGTATTCCAGCTTGCCATAGATGTGTGCCTTTAAGCCCTCTGCCTTTTCAATATGTGTCAGCTCCAGCAGGGGAGTTCTGCCGATTAACTGATCTGCGGATGTATAAACGTTGCTCATTTGCTCTTCCTCCTTAAACCTACTTACTTTATATGTTAATGTGATTATATTCTGTCTTTTCGGATCTGTCAACCCTTTTTAAACAATAGAATGCACGCTCTGCGAGCATTCTATTGTCATGAATAAAATATTCCATGGTTTTTCGGTGTCAGCACAGACTTTTCATTGAATAAAAGCACCGCCTCCCGGCAGTTGTTTTTGCGTTATGAATTTCTTCCCCGGCAGGCTGCTTCCAGCTGTGTAAGCGCCTGCAAAAGCGTTTTTTTCGTACACGCCAATACGATGCGTTCAAACTGTCCCGACTTTTTGTCAAAGACAGAGCCGCCATCCAGCCAGAGCTTTGCCTGATGTGCAATGAGATTTTCCAACGCTGTGTCCGACAGTCCCAGTCCCGAGCAGTCCAACCATGCAAAGTAAGTGCCTTCCGGTTCGATCAGACGGATCTTAGGCAGTCTTTCTTTTAAGAAGCTGCGCAGGACCTTCAAATTTTCCCGCAAATATGCCTGGCACTGCTCAAGCCACTCGCCGCCATTTTCATAAGCTGCCTGGCATGCGATCAAACCGAGGGCGTTCAACTGGGAATATCCCGCTGCGTTGATCTCGGCTTTGAATCTGTCCCGGACCTCTTTTCCGGGAGCCCAGATATTGGAAACCTGCAGCCCCGCCAGATTAAAGGTCTTACTCGGTGCAGTGCAAAGAATCATCTTTTCTTCCAGCCGCGGACATGCCTTTGCAAATATCGTATGCGGATGCTCCGGAAAAGCGAAATCACAATGAATCTCGTCTGCCACAACGAACACATGGTAGCGGTCGCAAAGCTCTCCCAGTTTTTGAAGCTCTTCTTTTGTCCAGACTCTGCCGACAGGATTGTGGGGACTGCACAGCAAAAACAGCTTTACATTCTGGGATGCGATCTTTTCTTCCAGATCGTCGAAGTCAATTTCATAATGTCCGTCTGTTAAAAGGAGCGGGCTTTCTACGATCTTTCTATTGTTATCGCGAATCACCTCAAAGAACGGATAATAAACCGGCGGCTGAATCAGTACACTGTCGCCCTCTTTTGTCAGAGCGCGTACCGCCATCGCAAGGGCGAATACCACACCGGGGGTTTTTACAAGCCATTCAGACTTTGGCTGCCAGTCAAACCGACTGTCAAACCAGCGATACAGCGCGTCAAAATATTCTCCTTTTACCTCGCTATAACCGAAAATCCCATGGGAAACCGCATTCTGCAGTGCATCCAACACAGGCTTCGGCGTCTGAAAATCCATATCCGCCACCCACAATGGCAACACATCTACGTCACGTCCGCGTTCCACGGCGAAATCATATTTCAGGCTGTTTGTCTTTTTCCGGTCAATTTCCCGGTCAAAATTATAGGTTGTCATTTCTAATCTCCCTCTCAACAAAAATCCTGCCCTGCAGGATTCTTATGCCTGCAACAGGTCGCAAACACGACATTTTTCTGCTCCGCCGCAATGCAGTCCCTACAGCGTGGATTTTTTCTCAGGAAACAAACGCCTGCTCCAGATCCGCAATCAGCTCGTCCACATGCTCCAGTCCAACGGACAGGCGCAGCAGAGTGTCGGTGATGCCGAGCTTTTCTCTCCACTCCTTCGGAACATCCGGATGGGTCTGCTTCATCGGATAGGTGATCAAAGATTCTGTACCCCCAAGGCTCTCCGCAAAGGTGATGACGCGCACCTTTTCCAGCACGCGCTGTGCCGTTTCCACGCTGTCGACGTCGAAGGAAATCATCGCACCCGCACCTCTCGCCTGCTTTGCATTGATCTCATAACCAGGATGCGTTTCCAGTCCAGCATAATATACTTTTCTGACTTTCTTCTGCTCCGTCAGCCAGCGCGCGATGTTGCCCGCATTTTCCTGCTGCCGCTCCATGCGCACCGCCAGTGTCTTGATGCCGCGCATTACCAGCCAGCTGTCGAAGGGGGACAAACAGCCGCCGGTCGTCTTTGCAATCAGGCGGATTTTTGCTGCGAGCTCTTCCTTTGCAGAGCAGACAAAACCGGCGATCGTGTCGTTATGTCCGCACAGAAACTTGCTCGCGCTGTGAATGACGATATCTGCACCGAGCGCAATCGGGTTCTGCAAATATGGAGATAAAAAGGTATTGTCTGTGATCATCAGAAGGTTGTGTTCTTTTGCAAGCTCTGCGCATGCCGAAAGGTCAGTGATCTCCATCATCGGGTTGCTGGGCGTCTCGATATAAAGTGCCTTTGTTTCCGGACGCAGCACCCGTTTGATCTCATCCAAATCACCGGTATTGACAAAATCAACCATCAGTCCGTTCTTTTTGCCGATGGTATTGACCAGACGGGTTACACCGCCGTAAAGGTCTTCAGAACAGATCACATGGTCGCCGGGTGCAAACAGATCAAATACTGCTGTCACCGCCGCCATGCCGGAAGAAAATGCCGTCGTGTCATAAGCGCCCTCCAGCGCGGTAAGGATTTCCTCCAGATGCTGTCTGGTCGGATTTTTCTCTCTCGTGTAGTCAAAGCCGGTCGAATGTCCCAGACCGATATGTCCGAACGTCGCCGTCTGATAGATTGGAAAGCTCACCGCCTTTGTCGGCTCGTCCCAGGAAAAATCCAGATTTCCGTGAATACACTTTGTTTCTATATGATTGCTCATTTTTCTGCTCTCCTTTGCAGTTATTTTTCGGATATTTTCTATCATTCTAATTGGATGCTTCCCATTTGTCAACACCAACATAGTTGGTAGATATGTTTATAATCAGTTCCACAGTGGCCTTCTCCCGGACGTTCCTACGCGCCATTCGCAATACAATAGAATGCACGCTCCGTGAACATTCTATTGTCATGAATCGCGCCCTTCTCGCCGCGCGGCAACACGGACGTTCCCCCGCGCCATTCGCAAAATCGCGCCTGCGGCGCTTTCCGCAGTGGCTGCGCCACCGCTTCTTTTGCTCATGAAGTGGCGCTTCCTCCGTGACTTCATGTGCACAGATTCTCATGCGAGCATGGAATCTGTACCCACGAAGTCACGGGGGAACTGGTAAACAAAATAAAATTTATTCTTGACCGCCCCCTTTCCCAATGCTATAATGCATCAGATGAACAAAGGCGTTCATGAGTGAAACACTTTCCTATTTAGAGAAGTGTTTGATTCATGGACGCCTTTCAGTATTTGTACAGCAAACACGAGAGAATGAGCGAGGTGTACTTATGGAACAAACTGTGTACTTACAGCTGGAGGACGGGACCTGTCTGACCGGAAAACATTTCGGCGCTCCTTTGAAAGAGGACGTCATCGCGGAAGTCGTTTTTACGACGGCTATGACCGGATATACAGAAACACTGACCGACCCCAGTTATTACGGACAGATGGTCGTTCAGACATTTCCCCTGATCGGCAACTACGGCGTCAATCCAAAAGACTTTGAAAGCAAAGGAATTCACATGAGCGCATACATCACCAGAGAATGGTGCCCATGTCCTTCCAATTTCAGATGTCAGATGGATCTTGACGCTTTTTTAAAGCAGCAAAATGTCCCTGGCATCTATGATCTGGATACCCGCTACCTGACCAAGCTCATCCGCGAGCGCGGCGTCATGAACGGACGGCTCACATCCCTCCGCCCGGACTCTGCAGCTGTTGAAGACTTAAAGAGCTGGGCAATCACGGACGCGGTAGCACACGTTACCTGCAGGGAACCTTACCAGATTCCGTCCCCGCTTCCCCGCCATCACGTCGTTTTGTGGGACTTCGGTGCAAAACAGAATATCATCCGAAAGCTGCACGCATTAAACTGCGACCTGACCATCGTTCCCGCTTCCACGACAGCAGCACGCATCCTCTCCTATTCGCCGGACGGTATCATGTTGAGCAATGGTCCCGGCAACCCGAAGGATAACCCGGCTATCATTTCCGAGCTGTCTCACCTCTGCAAATCCGGCATTCCGATTTTCGGCATCTGCCTGGGGCATCAGCTTCTCGCCCTTGCAAACGGTGCGGACACCGAAAAATTGAAATACGGACACCGCGGTGCAAACCAGCCGGTGAAAGATCTGCTCACCGGCAGGGATTATATCACCAGTCAGAATCACGGCTACGCCGTCAAAAACGATTCCCTCCCGGATAATGCAGTACTTCGTTTTATCAACCTAAACGACGGAACCTGTGAGGGCGTTTCTTATCAGGATTTTCCCGGCTTCTCAGTGCAGTTCCATCCGGAAGCCTGCGGCGGTCCTCATGACTCCGAGTTTTTGTTCCGCGAATTTGTCGCACTGATGGAAAGGAGGGCATAAAGCATGCCGTTAAATCCCAATCTGAAAAAAGTAATGGTAATCGGCTCCGGTCCCATCGTCATCGGTCAGGCTGCCGAATTTGACTATGCAGGTACCCAGGCGTGCCGCGCTTTAAAAGAGGAAGGTCTGGAGGTTGTATTAGTTAATTCTAACCCCGCAACAATCATGACAGATGCCGCCATGGCAGATCATGTCTACGTGGAGCCTCTGACTCTGGATTTTCTAAAAAAAATCATCAAAAAAGAACACCCCGACAGCATTCTTTCCACCCTCGGCGGTCAGACCGGCCTGACGCTTTCGATGCAGCTGGCAAAGGAAGGCTTTCTGGCACAGGAGGGCGTTACACTTCTTGGCGCAAACCCGGAAACCATTGCCAAAGCCGAAGACCGTCAGGTTTTTAAAAGCACCATGGAAGCGATCCGGGAGCCTATCATCCCCTCTGTCGTTACGACGACGCTTGAGGGTGCTCTCTCCTTCGCGCACTCTGCAGGCTATCCGGTTATCGTGCGCCCCGCCTTTACCCTCGGCGGCACCGGCGGCGGCATCGCTGTTGACGAAGCACAGCTGCGCCAAATTGCTTCCGCAGGGCTCCGTCTTTCCCCGATCACGCAGATTCTGGTGGAAAAATGTATCTCCGGCTGGAAAGAGATCGAATTTGAGGTCATGCGCGACGGCGATGGAAACGTCATCACGATCTGCTCTATGGAAAATCTTGATCCGGTGGGCGTCCACACCGGCGACTCCATCGTTATCGCCCCTGCTGTCACCCTCGCGGATAAAGAATACCAGATGCTTCGAAGTGCTGCACTCCACATCATCGAAGCTATGGGCATTGAGGGCGGCTGCAACGTACAGTTTGCTCTAAATCCCGAGAGCTTCGAGTACGCTGTTATTGAGGTAAACCCCAGGGTTTCCCGTTCCTCCGCCCTCGCCAGCAAAGCGACCGGCTATCCGATCGCCAGAGTCGCTGCCAAAATCGCCATCGGCTACCGGATGGACGAAATCAAAAACGAAATCACCGGCAAGACGAAAGCATGCTTCGAACCGGCATTGGACTATGTTGTCGTCAAATTTCCGAAATGGCCCTTTGACAAATTTGTGTATGCGACAAGAAAGCTCGGAACCCAGATGAAAGCCACCGGTGAAGTCATGGCCATTGGCAGAAACTTCGAGCAGGCGCTGATGAAAGCCGTTCGCGGAGCAGAAATCTCCCATGACTGCCTGGCAGACGTGCATATGCGCGCACTCGACGACGAAGCCCTAACCGCCAAAATCCTGGCGCAGGACGACGAACGTATCTTCGCTGTTTACGAAGCGCTCTTCCGCGGTTTTTCCATCGAAAAAATCCATCAGCTGACTTTGATCGACGAATGGTTTTTAGCAAAGCTTTTGCATCTGTGCGACCTCGAAAAACGGCTGGAGACAGAGCCGCTCACACATGATTTTCTGCGGGAATTAAAGAGAAACGGTTTTCCGGATAAAACGATTGCACGCCTGTCCGGCAACTCTACTTTCCCCCACCTTCCGTATTCCTATAAGATGGTCGATACCTGCGGAGCGGAGTTTGCGGCAGAAACCCCCTACTTCTACTCCACCACTGACGAGGAGGACGAGGCTTCCGCTTTTATCGCGGAACACAGCTCCAAAAAGCCCGTCGTCATCGTCTTTGGCTCCGGTCCGATCCGGATCGGTCAGGGAATCGAATTCGACTACGCCTCCGTTCACTGTGTCTGGGCATTAAAGGATGCCGGGTATGAGGTTGTTATCGTCAATAACAACCCGGAAACCGTTTCCACCGATTTCAATACAGCAGACCGCCTGTACTTTGAGCCCCTGACTCCGGAAGATGTCGGAGACATCATCCGTGTAGAAAATCCGGTCGGTGCCGTTGTTGCCTTCGGCGGACAGACCGCAATTCGCTTGACCAAATGGCTTTCAGAAAACAATGTTCCGATTCTGGGCACACCTGCAGACAGTATTGACGCTGCCGAAGACCGAGGTCGGTTTGAAGCTCTCTTAAAACAGCTCCATATCAAGCAACCCGTCGGAGATACCGTCCACACTGCAGAGGAAGCGATCGAAACAGCGAACCGCCTCGGCTATCCGGTTCTGCTGCGCCCCAGTTATGTCCTTGGCGGCCAGAACATGATTATCGCCTTTTCCGATGCGGATGTAAAAGAATATATGGATATTATTCTTTCCCATATGGAAGGGAACCTCGTTCTGATCGATAAATATATGATGGGCACGGAGCTTGAAGTCGACGCAATCTGCGATGGCGAGGATGTCCTGCTGCCCGGCATTATGGAGCACATCGACCGTGCAGGCATCCACTCCGGCGACTCCATCGCAGTTTACCCTGCCTGGAATTTAAGCCCCGCCAAAACCGCAAAGCTCGTGGACTACTCCACCCGCCTTGCCCTCGCCTTAAACACGAAGGGCTTGATCAACATCCAGTACGTCATCTGCCAGGATCAGGTTTATGTCATTGAGGTAAACCCCCGTTCCTCCAGAACCGTGCCTTATCTGAGCAAAGTCACCGGCATCCCGATGGTCGATATCGCCACCCGCGTCATGCTCGGGGAAAAATTAAAGGATATGCCTTACGGCACCGGTCTTGCCCCGGTTTCCTCCTACACCGCGATCAAAGTGCCTGTCTTCTCCTTTGAAAAGCTGTCTGGACTGGACACGCAGCTCGGACCTGAAATGAAATCTACCGGTGAAGTGCTCGGCATCGCACCCACCATGCGGGAAGCGCTCTACAAAGGATTGGTCGGCGCAGGCTACCAGCTGACCGACAAGGGCGGCATCTTCATCACCGTGCGCGACACCGATAAGGATGAAATCCCTGATATTGCACAGCGGTTTGCAGATCTTGGCTTCCACCTGTATGCAACCGCAGGTACGGCAGCTGTACTGCGTGACCACGGCATGCAGGTTACACTTGTCCATAAGATCAGCGAATCCGAGCACAACACCATCGCACTTCTGGAAAGCGGAAAGGTCAATTACATCATTTCGACCTCCAAAAAGGGGCGTACCCCTGCCCGGGACAGCGTAAAGGTTCGCCGCAAATCTGTGGAGCTTGGCATTCCCTGCCTGACCAGCCTGGATACGGCAGTTGCCCTGGCGGATATCTTAAAGAGCGGCTTTACGCCGGATACGGCAGAGCTGGTCGATATCTGCACGCTGCAAAAGTAAAGGGAGCGTTTTTATCGTATGGAAACAAAGTTTCCTATACGATGAAAAAAGCTCGGAGCACAGCATCTATTCCTTTGCTGTGCTCCGGGCTTTTCTTTTCAATCTTTTCTACATCCGCGATGGCTCTCCGCCGTCACTCTTCCATCTGTTCCTTATGATATTGCAGCGTATACAGCTGATAATATCGTCCATGCTTTGCAAGCAGCTCCTGATGCGTGCCCTGCTCCAAGATCTTTCCGTGGGATAGTACAATGATGTTGTCCGCATGCTGAATCGTGGAAAGTCTGTGGGCTACCATCAGCATCGTGCCGACGCTGCGCATTTTTTCCAGGGAATCCTGAATCAAAAGCTCCGTCTCGGTGTCAATATTAGCAGTCGCCTCATCCAGGATCATAACACTTGGTTTGTGGATGATGGTTCGCGCAAAGCTCAGCAGCTGACGCTGTCCGGCAGAGAAGTTATTTCCTCGCTCCCGCACCTCCTCATCCAGACCATGCTCCAGCTTGTCAATAAAATGATCGGCATTCACATACTGGCAGACGCGACGGATTTCTTCATCCGAAATGCCCTCTTCCCGCAGAACGATGTTGCTGCGGATCGTGCCGGAGAACAGAAATACATCCTGCAGCATCTGACCAAAATGCCTGCGCAGGGAAGCGATCTTGATCTTGCGAATGTCGATACCGTCGATCAAAATCTCGCCCTTCTGGAACTCGTAGTTGCGGCAGATCAGGGACAAGATTGTGCTCTTTCCGGAACCGGTCGATCCGACAAACGCCACCGTTTCTCGCGGATTTACATGGAAAGACACACCCTGCAGCACCCATTCCCCGGGAATATAGGAAAACCACACATTGCGAAACTCGATTTCGCCGTGCACCTCTTCCAGCTCTATGGCATCGGGCGCATCTACCAGCTTCGGCTCCAGATCCATGATCGAGAACACCTTTTCCGCAGACGCCAAAGCCGACTGCAGCCAGTTAAACTGCTCCGCCAGGTTCTGGATCGGGGTGAAAAATTTCGAAATATACATATAAAAGGTAACGATCGTTCCGCCTGTGATCGTCTGTCCTAAAAACGCCACGCCGTTTAAATGTCCCATGCCGCCCAGATAAAACAGGCACAGGATGGAACAGATGTAAAGCATATACACCAACGGACGAAATACACTAAACACGAAAATCTGACTCAGGTTTGCCTTTGCCTGGGTCTGGCTTTTCTCACGAAATTCCGCCATCTTTTCCTCTTCGCGTCCGAAAATCTGCGTAACCTTGATGCCGGAAAGGTTTTCCGAAAGATAAGTATTGATATCCGTCGTCGCATCCTTTACCCTGCGGTATGCCCGGCGGGAAAACTTCCGGAAGATCACTGTAAAGATCACAATGAAGGGAACAAAGCACAGCACCATCAGCGTCAGCTCATAGTTTAAGCAGATCATTGCAATTAATATGCCTACAATAACAAAGGCATTCTTTGTCAGGCTGACCAGCAGGTTCGTAAACATCATCGAAATCGCGTTGGTATCGTTGGTCACACGGGTCACCAGCTTGCCCACCGGAATCTCATTGAGCTGCTCATGGGAAAGGGATTCGATATGGGTAAACAGATCCTCACGCAGATCGGACACAATCCGCTGTCCAACCCGCTGCAAAATCACCGCCTGCAGATAGGTACTTCCCATTGAAAACAGCAGCACCACCACATAACCGCCTACCCGGGCATACAGGGCAGGCAGAACAAAATCACCTGCAACCAGCTCTTCGATATTACCGATGATCAGCGGCGAAATAATATCATAGGCGATTGAAAACATCATCATGAACAATACCAGTACAAACTGCTTCCAGTACGGCTTTGCATAAGCTACCAGACGGTGCATAATTTCGCCGTCCTTCATCGTGCGTTCAAATCCCATCTGGGACTTTTTGTCCTTTACCAGCACATAAGCGGCGGTCAGAAGCGCCGTGATCGTACCGATGACCGCGCCGGTCAAAAGCAGGGGATTTACTTCAATCATGGCTGGCACCTCCTTCGCACTTTTCTACAGACTCCGACGCATGCTCTGGGGCATCAACGGAATCCGCTATGTCAGACGTTCCTACCGCATCGGACGAATCTGCCGTTTCGTCCTCCAGACGCTGTAAATCTACCATCCGCCGATATTCGGGACAGCTGTGATACAGCGCATCATGCGTACCGACCGCTTCTACTCTGCCATCCTCCAGAAATACGATCTTATCCATCCCCTCCACTGTCGAGATGCGATGTGCGATCAACAGGGTAGTCTTGCCTGCACGGGTGGTCTTTAAGTTATCGAGAATAATTTTTTCAGTACGGGTATCCACTGCAGAAACCGAATCATCCAAAATCAGAATCGGCGCATTTTTTAACAGCGCACGAGCAATGGAAATCCGCTGCTTCTGACCGCCGGAAACAGTCACACCCCGTTCTCCCAGGATGGTTTCATATCCCTCTTTAAAGTCCACGATATTATCCCGCACGTCCGCCAGCGACGCCGCACCGTTGATCTGATCGAAAGTTGCATCGTCCACGCCAAAGCCGATATTGTGTGCAATGGTATCTGAAAACAGGAAATTATCCTGGGGCACATAGGCACAGGCATTGCGTACGGAATGAATGGACACGCTGTTCACATCCTTTCCGTCCACAAACAGCGTTCCGTCCGGCACGTTATAGGTACGAAGCAGCAGATCTACTACCGTAGTCTTACCCGCGCCGGTTTTGCCTACAATACCGACACTTTCACCGGCAGCTACCTGAAAGCTGACGTCCTGCAGTACATTATAATCGCCGTCCGGATAGCGGAACGTCAAATGCCGGAATTCAATACTGCCTTTTGGATTTTCAAGATTTCCTACACCATCCCGGTCCGTCACATCTACAGGCGCATCCATCAGCTCCGTAATACGATTCAGGGAAGCCTTACCACGGGAAGTCTTTTCAATCAGCATCGAAATCGCCATGATCGGCCAGACGATGGATTCAAAGTAGCCGATGTATTCCACCAGCTGTCCGGCGTTGAATTTTCCACCAAACACCAGCCAGCCGCCGTAGCCTAAGATGACGCAGATGACAGATTCCACAAACAGCGTCACCAGCACCTCCAGCAGGGTTGCGATCTTTGTATAGGTAACGTTGATCTCTTCATTTTCACGGTTTAGCTTACGGAATGCTGTCAGCTCCTTAAATTCCTTGACAAATGCCTTGATCACCGCGATGCCGGAAAAGTTCTCCTGTGCAAAATCCGAAAGATCAGAGAAAGCCTTCTGCCGTTCCTCCCAGCGTTTTGTCATCGTCGTACCCATAATAGTGCCGATGCCAAACATGATCGCCGCAGGAATCAGGGCCAGCAGCGTAAGCTTGAAATCCATCCGCCACATTTTGTACAGCGCCAGCAGACCAAGCACCAGAGCGTCGAAAAACATCAGAATGCCGTCGCCGAAGCACTCCTGAATCGTATCCAGGTCATTTGTATACAGGCTCATCAGGCTTCCTACCTTGTTGACCTGATAATACTGCTGCGACAAACGACGGCTGTGATCAAACATTCGCTCCCGCAAATCTGCCTGTACACACACTGCGGAACCGAAAAAGCATACCCGCCATAAAAAGCGCCCGATCACCATCATCAAAACAATCCAGATCATGGGCAGACAGATATTCTGAAACAGTACCTCCCTGGTAAAGGTCAGCGTCTGACCATCCACCACCACTTTTCCTAAGTTCACACCATTAATGACCAGACGATACAGCTCCGGAATCATCAGCTGGGCAATATCGACGATCAAAAGTGAGAGCAGTCCAAGCAGCAGCGCCGGTGCATTTTTCAGATAGTAACGATTGATATACTTGCCGAAAATCACGACTTTTCCCTCCTTTTTCTTTTGTTTTCCCCTGTAATATTTTCCCAAAATGTAAAATAGTCGTACTTTTTAGTATAAAGGATGTAAGAGGGGAAGTCAACGCAATGGAAGAAAAAGAGACTGCCGGATCCGCCTTTTGCGGAAGAAACGGCAGTCTCCTGATATGAAATTTTACAGCGGATCCCTTGAGGTTTTTGCATCACCAAAAAAGAACCTAAAATCCTGCAGCTCTGTTCGCATCATCCGGTCATTTTTCAAAAGTCTCTTCGCCTCTGCAAGCTGCAGCGTTCTGTCATAGGCAATGCTTTTGAGCTGTATGTTTCCATCCAAAATCACAGCGTAGTGCGCAGTCTTGTCGGGATCATCTGGTCTTCTGTAGGAAATGCTTCCCGGATTTATCCATTCCATTCCCTCCCCAAGGGTATGAATGCATTGTCTGTGGGTATGCCCGAAAATCAATCGTCGCTTTCCGTCACACTCTGCTCCATAGCTGGCATTCCAATACTGATCAAAGGCATAGCGGCTCTCGATCGTCCCGTAGCCATTGTCGTATTGATGCGCGATTCCATAGCTCCATCCATCTGCCTCAAAATATGCCTTTTCCGGGAGCTGCTTCATCCAATCGATATCTTTTTCACTCAGTCTTTCACAGTTATAATGCACCCATTTGTATTTTCCATCCGTTACATTTGTCCATTCTCCGCTCTCGTAAATATTTATGACATGGCGGTCATGGTTTCCATATACGAGGACTGTATTTTTCAACTGGCGAAACCGCTCCAGGACCTCCCGCGGTGAGATCCCGTAGTCCGTAAAATCCCCTGCGCAGCATAACAGATCATAGTCTGCTTCCTCCCGCAAAATTGTATCCAACGCCCGAATATTTGCATGAATGTCTGAAATTACAAGTACTTTCATATATAAAATCCTTTCGTTTGCCATAGGCTCCTCCCACTACCTTTAGGT
>ENA-OUQH01001522-OUQH01001522.1-human-gut-metagenome-genome-assembly--contig:-NODE-1522-length-15336-cov-5.617303_pt1 | contig 15336 bp, 13 predicted proteins | sample MGYA00237948_ERZ548828 | MGnify/ENA primary metagenome ERZ548828 (study PRJEB26490, sample SAMN05194711) | human gut metagenome | biome: terrestrial biome; feature: human-associated habitat; material...
TTTTGTTTGCCTTCGTGTCGCCGGACAACTGTTTGCCGCCGAAAACATGTCGGCAAACATGCTGAGGAAAACGTGAAAAAGAACTCCACGACTCCGTCATTTTTCAGAAAAAATATATTGCCGAAAAAAACACATGGCTTATCGTGAAAAATACAAGCCATATATTTTAAAATACAAGGCACTTGTTTTAAAATATGTGCCTTGTATTTTTGCGCTTTCCAAATGCTTGATAATCAGCATGGGTTTTCAGGGAGTTTTTCACTCGTTTTGTTTGCGCGGAAGCGTTTAGGCACACGCTTTGCAGGTTGTGTAATTTTTGCGTAACTTTGCACGTCAAAAACAATCAGATAAATCAATGGAAAGCAATATGGTTCGCGTGCGTTTTGCGCCCAGTCCCACGGGTCCTTTACACATAGGCGGCGTGCGCACTGCATTATATAATTACCTGTTCGCCCGTCAGCATGGCGGAAAACTCATTTTCAGAATCGAGGACACCGATTCCAATCGTTTTGTGCCCGGAGCCGAGGATTATATTCTCGAATCGTTCAAATGGTTAGGCATAAAATTTGACGAAGGTGTGAGTTTCGGTGGCGAATACGGTCCTTATCGTCAGTCGGAACGCAGGGAAATTTACAAGAAATACGCAGACCAACTTCTCGACGAGGGGAAAGCATACATAGCTTTCGATTCTCCCGAAGAGCTTCAGGCAGCAAGAGAGAAAATACCCAATTTCCAGTATGATGCCACCACTCGCGGTTCAATGCGCAACTCGCTTACGCTTTCGCCCGAGGAAGTGAAAAAACTCATTGACGAGGGTGCGCAATACGTGGTGCGTCTTAAAATCGAGGGCGGCGAAGATGTTCATGTTCACGACATGATTCGCGGCGAAGTTGTCATAAACTCTTCGGTTCTTGACGATAAGGTTCTCTATAAATCCACGGATCGTCTTCCCACTTATCATCTTGCCAACGTTGTTGACGACCATCTGATGAAAATAACCCATGTGATACGTGGCGAAGAATGGTTGCCTTCCGCTCCGCTCCACGTTTTGCTTTATCGCGCATTGGGTTGGCAGGACACCATGCCGCGATTTGCCCATCTGCCGTTGCTTCTCAAACCCGACGGCAAGGGAAAACTTTCGAAACGCGACGGCGACCGTCTGGGATTTCCGGTATTTCCGCTCGAATGGCACGACCCCAAGAGCGGCGAAGTATCGTCGGGCTATCGCGAAAGCGGATACATGCCGCAGGCTGTCATAAATTTCCTCGCGCTTCTCGGTTGGAATCCCGGCAACGACGAAGAAATTATGTCGCTTGACCAGATTGTCAAGGAATTCAAGCTTGAGCATTGCAGTCGCAGCGGAGCAAAATTCGATTTCATGAAAGCCCGTTGGTTCAATCATGAATATATATTGCGCACTCCCTCTTCCGAACTCGCACCTGCCTTTGATGAAATTCTCAAAGCCAATGGCATAAACGAGACTCCCGAACGTGTGGCAGAAGTGGTGGAAATGATGAAGGGACGTGTGAATTTCGTAAAAGAACTATGGCCTTTGTGCAAATTCTTTTTCGTAGCTCCCGAGGAATACGACGCAAAAACTGTGAAGAAACGCTGGAAGCAGGATTCGCCCGAGGTAATGGGGGAACTGCGCGAACTTCTTGCATCGCTCGACGACTTTTCTATAGAAAATCAGGACAAACATGTAATGGACTGGATAGCAGCCAAGGGATACGGCACGGGCAATGTGCTCAACGCTTTCCGTCTTACGATAGTGGGCGAGGGAATAGGTCCGCACGTTTTCGACATTTCGGCATTTCTTGGTAAGGAAGAAACCTTGAGACGTATGGACCGCGCCATAAGCGTGCTCGGACATAAGGAAAACCAAACGGGAGAGTGATGTATTCGTTAGGGATATATCTGTATATATTGTGCGTAAAAATAGTCTCGCTCTTTAATTCGAAAGCAAGACTCCTGTTGGACGGACACGCGGAAACCTTCGGCATATTAGCGCGAGCCATTCGCACAAACGACAGATATGTATGGTTTCACGCATCTTCGCTCGGAGAATTCGAACAAGGCAGACCGCTCATGGAACGTATACGTGAGCGACATCCGGAATACAAGATACTTCTGACTTTCTTCTCTCCATCGGGATATGAAGTGAGAAAGAACTACGACGGAGCGGACATAGTTTGCTACATGCCCTTTGATACTTGCCGCAATGCAAGGAAATTCGTGCGCATGGTCCGTCCCGAGAAAGCGTTTTTCATTAAATATGAATTCTGGAAGAATTTCATTGACGAACTTCATCGTTCCGGCTGCGAAGTTTACAGTGTTTCGAGCATTTTTCGCAAAGAACAGATTTTCTTTCGCCCTTATGGCAGACAATATGCCAAAGTTCTTGAAAACTTTACGCGATTCTTTGTGCAAAATGATGATTCCCGCCGCCTGCTCGAGGCTAAAGGCATAAAAAACGTAACGGTTTCGGGCGATACTCGCTTTGATCGTGTAACCGACATAAGGAATGCCGCCAAAGAATACGAGGTCGTAAGAGAATTTGCCGGGGATGCGGAAAACGTACTCGTGGTTGGAAGTTCGTGGGAACCCGATGAGGACATAATCATTCCCTATTTCAACAGCCACAAAAGCATGAAGCTCATTCTTGCGCCCCATGTGGTTAACGAAAGTCATATAAGCCGAATACTCGAAAGCCTTAAGCGTCCCGCCGTAAGGATTACGCAGGCTGCGGGAAAGGACATGTCCGCATACGATTGCCTTATAGTAGACACTTACGGCATGCTTTCTTCAATTTATCGCTATGGCAATATCGCATACGTGGGAGGCGGCTTCGGCGTAGGCATACATAATGTGCCGGAAGCCGCAGTCTACGGAGTTCCTGTCATAATTGGTCCGAATCATCACAAATTTAGAGAGGCGGAGATGCTTTTGCGCCTCGGCGGTTGCTTTGAAATTACTTCTTCCGACACTTTTGCAATGACCATGGACCTGCTTACGGGCAACGAAGAAAGTCGCAGCAAAGCCGGAAAGGCGGCAGGCAACTACATAAACTCGAATGCGGGAGCCGCCGACAAGATTTTTGAAACAATTAAATGGTAAACAAGCTTATGATATCGTCTCTATTTTCTTTTGATTACATTCTGTCGCGTCTGGACTTTCAGGAAATTGTCAGCGCATTCATTGTGTTGTTTGCCGTGATAGATATTTTCGGTTCTACTCCGGTAATCATTAGTTTGAAAAACCAGGGTCGCCCTGTCAGTGCCTGGAAAGCGTCGTCAATATCCTTTGCATTGATGTTCGGATTCTTTCTTGCCGGCGACGCAATGCTTAAATTGTTCAGCGTAGACATACGTTCGTTCGCAATAGCCGGTTCTCTTGTTTTGTTTTTCATGTCTTTGGAAATGATTCTCGATATTACGATATTCAAGAATATGGGTCCCATAAAGGAGGCAACGCTTGTGCCGGTGGTTTTTCCCCTTATCGCGGGCGCGGGGTCCTTTACCACGTTGCTTTCATTAAAGGCGGAGTATGCTTCGACTAACATAGCAATTGCCCTGGTGCTCAACTGTCTCATGGTTTACATTGTGATTCGCGCCATAGACTGGGTGGAACGCCGCATAAGCCCTGCCGCAATTTATCTCATGCGAAAGTTTTTCGGCATAATCCTTATGGCTATTTCCGTAAGGCTCTTCACGGCGAATATCATACCTTTAATTACAAAATTGAGTTGATAACGGCAAAGTAGAATGCCTTGTTGCTATGTGCTGTTTCAAAATATCCCGGCAGTAGTGGCACTTTTCTGAGATTTTACGGTATATCATTTACAGCTTAATAAAAATACTTTTGCGCGTAATGCGGGTATTACGAAAAAAGAGCTATTTTTGTGTCGAAAATAAAGAAACTCAAAATCATATTATTATGAAGATTGAAAAAATTCATGCAAGAGAAATCCTCGATTCAAGAGGCAATCCAACCGTAGAGGTTGAAGTAACATTGGAAAACGGTGTGATGGGTCGCGCAAGCGTTCCTTCAGGCGCATCAACCGGTGAAAACGAAGCTCTCGAGCTTCGCGACGGCGACAAGAACCGCTTTGGCGGAAAGGGCGTAACCAAGGCTGTTGACAATGTAAACAACATAATCGCTCCCGCACTCAAAGGCGATTGCGTGCTCAACCAGCGTGCCATCGACTATAAGATGCTTGCTCTCGACGGCACTCCTACAAAGAGCAAACTCGGTGCAAATGCCATTCTCGGCGTATCGCTTGCTGTAGCTCAGACGGCTGCAAAGGCTCTCAATATTCCTCTTTACCGTTACATTGGCGGTGCTAACACATACGTTCTCCCTGTTCCTATGATGAACATCATAAATGGTGGCGCACATTCCGATGCTCCCATTGCTTTCCAGGAGTTTATGATTCGTCCGGTAGGCGCACCTTCAGAGCGTGAAGCCATCCGTATGGGTGCTGAAGTGTTCCATGCACTTGCAAAATTGCTCAAGAAACGCGGTCTTTCCACTGCTGTGGGCGACGAAGGCGGTTTCGCTCCCGCGCTCAACGGCATTGAAGATGCTCTCGAGAGCATTTGCCAGGCTATAAAGGATGCCGGCTACGAACCGGGCAAAGATGTTAAGATTGCAATGGACTGCGCAGCTTCCGAATTCGCTACATGCGAGAACGGAGAGTGGTTCTACGATTACAGACAGCTCAAGAACGGTATGCCGAAGGATCCCAACGGCAAGAAACTTACTGCAGAGGAGCAGATCAAGTATCTCGAAGAACTCATTACCAAATATCCTATCGATTCAATCGAGGACGGTCTCGACGAGAACGACTGGGACAACTGGGTTAAGCTTACCGCTGCCATCGGAGACCGTTGCCAGCTTGTAGGAGACGACTTGTTCGTTACCAACGTTAAGTTCTTGCAGAAAGGTATAAGCATGGGTGCTGCCAACTCTATTCTTATCAAAGTTAACCAGATTGGTTCGCTCACCGAAACCCTCGAGGCTATCGAAATGGCTCATCGTCATGGTTACACAACCGTTACTTCACACCGTAGCGGCGAAACCGAAGACACTACAATTGCCGACATCGCAGTTGCAACCAACAGCGGTCAGATCAAGACCGGTTCTATGAGTCGTACAGACCGTATGGCTAAGTACAACCAGCTCATCCGCATTGAAGAAGAGCTTGGCGACATTGCACAGTACGGCTACAATCGTATTGCAAAGGCTTAAAGTAAGTTTTTCTTACATAAACGAATATCCGGGTATGCTCTCGTGTGGGGCATACCCGGTTTTTTTGTGCCCTTATCGGTTGTCCTGCGCCCCATGTTCCTTATGTTTTCAGCCATAAGACTCAGGTGCGATTAAGCTGCGTACATGTACGGGTTGATACGGCACGGTAGAAGCCCCGGATCTGTTGAAATTTCTCCGTTTCCCTATGTCTCGAAGAAATACATGGCTTGTTGCAAAAAATACAAGCCATATATTTTAAAATATGTGCCTTATATTTTGAAATAAGTGCCTTGTATTTTTGCGCGTTTCAAATACCTGAAACACAACAACTTACAAAACTTCAAAAAGGTCTCGTAAAAATCTGGTTTTCAGTTGTTTGGCAAAAACCGCGTGCTTCCTGCATTTTTCCGTATGGTTGGGGCGCGTGGTGATAGGGAATGCACGTGCCGTATAGAGCCGTGCGTAGTGCTTTTTTCGCCTGCCGGTTTCATTATTAGGCTGTTCCACGCGCTTTATTTTGTTTCGATTTGTTATCTTTGCTATATAATGAGGGGATATGTCCCTCCGGCAGTCATAGAAAACTGTTTTTTCAAAAACCAAATAACTTAAAAATATAAATGAATACGAAAAAAATCATCGCTGTTGCCGCCATGGCGTTGCTGATTGGTTCACAGCAGGCAGGCGCACAGTGGAAGCCCGTGGGAGATAAGATTAAAACCGCATGGGTTGAGAAAGTGAACCCAAAGATGCCGTGGAACGTTTATCCGCGTCCGCAGTTGAAACGCACCCAATGGGTCAATCTGAACGGACTTTGGAACTATGCCATAAAGGATTTGCAAAGCAGCGAACCGGCATCGTTTGACGGTAAAATTCTCGTGCCTTATCCCATAGAGTCATCGCTTTCGGGAGTGGGCAAGACGCTTACCAAGGAAAGCATCCTGTGGTATAATCGCACGTTTACCATACCTTCCGCATGGAAAGGCAAGAATGTGAAACTCAATTTCGGAGCTGTTGACTGGAAAGCCGAAGTGTTTGTGAACGGCGTGAGTGTGGGCAATCACACCGGCGGTTTCGCTCCTTTCAGCATGGACATAACGAGCGCACTCAAGCCGGGCAGCAACAAACTTTCCGTGAAAGTTTTCGATCCCACTTCGGATGGTTATCAGCCTGTGGGAAAACAAAAGTGCAAGGCTTCGGGCATTTGGTACACTCCCGCTTCGGGCATTTGGCAGACCGTATGGCTTGAGCCGGTCAATGCCAAACATTTGGAGAATATGGAGATAAATCCCGATATTGATGCGGGTACACTCACCGTAAAACCGTTTGTGAGCGGAGCAAAAGCCGGCGACAAAGTGGTGGTTACCGTCAAATTCGGGAAATCTGTGGTGGCAACCGCCAAAGGTGAGAGCGGTGAAGGCATAAGCCTTAACATCCCGAACGCAAAACTATGGAGCCCCGACCACCCGAACCTTTACAGTCTTGACGTAAAGGTTGTGTCGGGCGGCAAAACGGTGGATGCCGTGAGCAGCTATGCAGCCATGCGCAAAATTTCGCAAGGCAGAAGCAAGAGCGGGCATCTCGTCATGATGCTTAACAACAAGCCTCTCTTCCAGATGGGTCCCCTTGACCAGGGTTACTGGCCCGACGGAATATACACCGCACCCACTTACGAGGCAATGATTTATGACGTTGACAAAACCAAGGAGTGGGGCTTCAACATGATTCGCAAACACATGAAAGTGGAACCCGATTTGTGGTATGAGTATTGCGACAGAGTGGGAATGGTGGTTTGGCAGGACATGCCGAGCGGTCAGATAAATTATAAAGACAACAAGTGGGACATGACCCATTGGTTTGCCGGCGACGAGATGACACGCAGTGCCGAAAGCGAGAGCGATTTTCGCGCGGAATGGAAAGAAATAATAGAAAACTTCAAAAACCATCCCTGCATTGTGGTATGGACACCGTTTAACGAGGGTTGGGGACAATTCAAAACCGCCGATATAGCAGTTTATACAAAGCAGCTCGACCCCACACGCCTCATAAACTCCGCTTCGGGCGGTAATCATTTCAAAGGTGTGGGCGATATTCTTGACCTTCACAAATATCCCGCTCCCGAAATGTATCTCACCGACCCCGACCGCGTGGAAGTTATGGGCGAATTTGGAGGTCTCGGACTTCCTCTCAAAGGTCATGTTTGGCAGGACAGCGACAACTGGGGCTATGTGCAGTATAAAAACGAAAAAGAAGTAACCGACCGCTACGTGGAAATAGCTGACGGACTTCTTGAAATGGTAAAGAAAGGCGTGGCAGCAGGTGTATATACCCAGACAACCGACTGCGAAATAGAGGTGAACGGTCTCATGACATACGACCGCAAGGTAATCAAAATAGAAGAGAACCGTGTGCGCGAGGCAAACCTCAAGCTTTGCCACTCATTGGATAACGAATAATTCGCAATCCCATAAATTTTACCCCTCTCCCGAGGCTCCCGCCCGGGAGAGGGGTGTTTTTTTAATCCAAACGAATACCGGCAGGCGGAGTTACCGGCAAACTATCAATGTATGGAAGAGCACAACAGAATAATCAATCAGGTGGCAAAAGAAGTGCTTGCTGCGCATGGTTTTTTCAGAAAAGGGCAGTCGCGTACCTGGCTTTATGACTGCGGATACTATTTTGTTCAAATAGAATTCCAACCGTCATCGTTTTCCGGACAAGGTACGTATTGCAACGCAGGCATCGGCTTTTTGTTTGAATATACCGATGACCTGAACAAAACCGTTGCGTTTAACTACGGATGGAAAAGAATAGGTGATTATATAGAATATGAAAGTGGGGAAAGGTTTCGCGCAAAAATTACAGGTATGGCAACTTCTGCTTTGAAGTATGCCGGGGAACTGATAAAGTTTGAATCGTTGGAATATGCTGATGCAAAACTTACAAAGCAACGGCGAAAGACGAAAGATTCCTATGATATTTATAACGCCGCCATGATTAAATTTCTGCTCCGAGACTTGAAAGGCGGTTTGAATCTGTTGAAAGAGTGGAAAGAAAGTGCGCGGGATGCGCAACCATGGTTTCAAGCGTGGTTTGAAAAAGTATATCCTCTTTTTGCTCGCGACAATATCACAAAAGAAGATGCTGCGAACAATGTGAAATGGGTCATAAACAGGCGCAGAGCATATTTCTTGCAAAAGCCGGCTTACAAAAAAATGAACAGACAGGATTTTGAATGATTCCTGGGTGAAACGAAAAACGGCATAAGAGTCATGCGAAAAATGAAAAGGCGAGGTCTGAAAAGATATTACCGCAATCTTCGGAAAGCGAACTTTATCGAAGAGATAATGGCGGGACTGAAAAACGGAAATGCGGAGTACGGCTATGAACATATACATTTAGATGGCTATACACTTAGCAAATGGAAAGAAATAAAACAGCATCTCGACGTGTTGTTTAGCCGGCTTGATTCATTCAGACTTGGAAGGATAAAGATGCCATTTCAAGTGTGGGGATATGTTTGCCTTCAGCGACATTACGGATGCCAAATAATATTATATGTTCATACACCCAATAAAGAATTCGACGATTTTCCGATGAAATTTGAAGATGTTTCTGAAATTCCTACGATAAACCGTGCAGAGTGGATTGATTATCTTGAAAAAAGAGCGGCGGAAGGATACGAAATCAAGTATTCAAAAAACTGCGACAACGAACCGGAAATAATAATTGCAGTAAAAAACATCGGGCAACCGGTATTTGCGGAATAAGAAAAGAAGAAACTTCAGGATTATCAGACATCCTCCCAAAAACAAACGCGGCACAGTGTCTCTCTCCGCCACATTCTACCACTTCTCTACAATTCACAAGAAAACATCAACATTCTCCAATTCTAAAATTCTTGACTACCGCCGAATAAATACATATACATTCATTTTTATTAATAAATCATAAGTAATAATAATGGCAAGGGGGGGATTTTGTCGTAAATATTTTTTTCATACCTTTGCAGTTCTTTTCATGTCAGGACGACAGCATAGCTGTCACAATTGACACATTTGAATGAATAAGTATTTTAGTAAAAAAATCTACAATAGAGATTAATAAATTATGAAGTGTAAAAGTTATCTGCTTTCTTTTGCCAAGGCAAAAGGAAACATTGCGGCTGTTGCTTTTGCCGCAGTGCTGATGGCTGCAAACGCTACTGTAGCCTCGGCACAAAATAAAGCGACTGCAAGCAACGGAACAGAAAAAACGGTTATAGGTGGGGTTGACGACCTTTATGGCGTTGATCCTTCGGCAGAACATTGTACAGACACAAAGGTTGGAACAAATCAAACCGATGGAAATAAGATTGTATGTCTGTATAATGTCGGTGCCAAAAAGTTTCTGAGCATTGGTGGTTTGTGGGGCACACAAGCCGCACTGGATGTTTCACCACATTCCATTTATATGTATTGGAATAGCAGTTCAAAAACGTATTTTCTAGCAAGCAAAGTGGCAGGTTCTTCTGCTGGCTCATATATGGGTATCGCCTGGGAAAAATTTACTCAAAAAAATGGGGTATTTATGGACAGAGGAAGTTCTGACTGGCAGAATTGCGTCATCACTTTTGAAAAAGGCAAAAACTATACAGCAACGAATAAGGTATATCTCGTCAATATCAGTAAAAAGGGTTATCTCACGGCATATCCTGATGACGAGAATAAAATCTGCAATTATACAAGCAAAGCCGACGAGAGCACCAAGGAATACTACAATCAAGAATGGAAGATTATAACAAAGAATGAGTATTACCAACTCTTCAAAATAACCCCTGCAAATATGAAATCGGTTGTCGATGCCTCTTTCCTTATTACTTGTCCTGATTTCAGGATAAATGATACAGATGCTGCAAAATGGATAATCGGAGGTGAAAATTTACCTAATGACGTAAATAGCCACGTATACTTTGGAGACAAAAAAATGTACAAGACGTATAACGTAATTGGCAACACAAAAGATGAGAGTTGGATAGGTAGAACTGAAGCCCATCAACAAAAATACGGTCAGTATTTCTACTGCTACACCAAAGGCTTGCGCGGCTTCAATATCTACCAGGACGTGAAGGTACACAAGGGAGGATGGTTTCTGCTGCGATGCAACGGATTCAGCACAGCGAACAGTTCGGAGAACATCAAGCAGAACGGCGGACCGTTGGCAAACCTGTTCATTACGGTGCTCGGTGCCGACGGCAAGCCGATTGATGATAAATACTCAGCAGCAACCCTCGACGGTATAAGTCAGGCTGATGCCGAGGCGCTTGGCAAGACATACAATGGAGCCGGTATCGGACATGCCTTCTTCGAGGGAAAGTATGAGAACCAGGTGCAGATATGTATCGACAAAGCCCCGAATGGGAAAGAAATATCAAGCGACAATCCCGTGACTCTCCGCATAGGCTTCTACATAGATTCTACAACCAAGTCGGAGGCTGACGCCAATGAGCTGACCGCCGTGGACAACTTCAAACTGCTTTATGCCGGACCACGACGCAACCCGGAGCTGATTCTCGACGAGGAGTCTACCGACCTGCGCTATCTGACCGAAGCTGCAGACGAATACAAGAACACCGTGCTGCATCTGAACCGCAAGCTGAACGCCAATATGTGGAACTCGCTCATTCTGCCCGTAGACCTGACATGGGGACAGATGAAACGCACATTCGGAGATGCCGTGAAGGTGGCAAAGCTTACAGCACTGACGGAAAACAGCGTGCAGTTCGAGACCGTGGAGCCAAAGAACGACGATGACGTGATGGTAACAGCATTCGAGCCATATATCGTCTTCCCGCCATACACACAGGTTAAGTCGGCAGCCTACACCGTAGACCGATTCTATACATCAGCAGGCGAGGACAACAGCGAATGGCTGGGCACCAAGTACGAGAAATCTACCGACGATAACAACCGACTGACGAAGACCTTGGAAGCCGACCACTACGTCATCACGATGGTGACGCTCGACAGGGAGAAGCTGAAGAAGTATTTAAACACCACCAATTGGGAGTCAGAAACAACATTCGATGCCACCGGCGGTGGCCATGGCACGATGGTCTGCAAAGGCACAATGGCGAAGACATACGACAATGGCAAGATTATCGAGGGTAGAGATGACCTCAACGGCGACTACTTCATGTATAAGGGAAAGCTGATGCAGGTGCCGCACGACAGCAATAAGGACAACGGCGAGCGGTATTCATACGGACTGAAGGCGTTCCGCTGCTGGTTTGAGCTGCCGGGCAATACTTCTTCCGAAGGAAAACTGAGCCGGGTTTCGCTGCTCATCGACGGAGTGGAAGACAGCACCACAGGCATCGCCGACATACACGGCAGCACGGACCGCACATCATATAAGCGCGGCATAGAGGGCGTGTTCAACATGAACGGACAGATGGTGCGCCGCAGTTGCAGCCTGGAGGGATTGCCTAAGGGAATGTATGTAGTGAACGGAAAGAAGATAATAATCAGATAAGACAACAATAACAGTTACGCAAAATGAAGAAGAACTATATAACTCCAGAAATTAATGAGATACAGCTCGAGGCTCCTCTCTGCAACGGAGGCATCGTAACGGCGAGCGTATTTAATACCAAGGGAGAATGTATCGACAACTTTGAGGTGAAAGGCGAGCAAACGACCAAGACTGAAAACGAAGACTTGTGGGGAGAATCGCACAGCGGTAAGTGGGGCGATGACTGACACCATCGTCTGCTATAGAAACAGATAATGAAAAGAGCGTCAAAGGGCTGGATTCCGGATTTGGAGTCCAGCCCTTTGGCTTTTTCACACTTCCTTCCAATCCACCAATCCTTTTCCCTTATCATCCAGTTCTATTGCAAGAGCAAAGCCTGAATCTCTTTTTTGAAGGGCACGCCAGGATTATAATAAAAAAGTCCTGCAAATCTTTCGACTTACAGGACTCTGTGCGGAGAGACAGGCTCTCGAACCTGTGCTATCTCAAAATATCACATAATCGCAAATGTCTATTAATAACCAGCTTATTACAATCATAATTAAATCTAAATATTATTGGATATCGCTTGCTATTTCAATTTTTGGGTGTATATTTGGGTGCAGAATTTCAAATACACCCAGTCATGAACATCAAACGAAACATCATTTTTGCACCTGAAAGCCGCAAAAAGAATGGCGTTCCAATCGTGGATAACGTACCCATCCGTATGCGTGTTATATACGCAAGCCACCGCATCGAGTTTACAACAGGCTACCGCATTGATGCAGCCAAGTGGGATGCGGACAAGCAGCGTGTAAAAAACGGATGTACCAATAAATTGAAGCAAAGCGCATCCGAAATCAATGCGGATTTACTAAGATACTATGCCGAAATTCAAAACGTGTTCAAAGAATTTGAGGTACAGGAAACCATGCCGACCACCCAACAGTTGAAAGAAGCATTCAATCTGCGAATGAAAAATGGCAGCGAGGAGCAACAGGAAGATACTAAAATAAGTTTTTGGGAGATATTTGATGAGTTTGTTAAGGAATGTGGTAATCAGAACAACTGGACAGAATCCACATACGAAAAATTTTCAGCCGTAAAAAATCACCTGAAAGAGTTCAAAGAAGATGTGACTTTTGAGTATTTCGATGAGTTCGGACTAAACGAGTATGTAAACTTCTTGCGTGACAAGAAAGACATGAGAAACAGTACCATCGGTAAACAGATGGGATTCCTCAAATGGTTCCTGCGATGGAGTTTCAAGAAAGGATATAATCAAAACATTGCATTCGATACATTCAAGCCGAAATTGAAAACCACCTCAAAGAAGATAATCTTTCTGACATGGGACGAATTGAATAGACTGAAAGACTATCAGATACCCAAAGACAAACAATATCTGGAACGTGTCAGAGATGTTTTCCTGTTCTGTTGTTTCACAAGTCTAAGGTATTCAGATGTTCGTAACTTGAAGCGAAGTGATGTTAAATCCGACCACATAGAAGTTACTACCGTCAAAACGGCAGACAGCCTGAACATTGAACTAAATAAATACAGCAAAGCCATACTTGAAAAATACAAGGACATTCACTTTGAGAACAACATGGCATTGCCAGTCATCAGCAATCAGAAAATGAATGATTATCTAAAAGAGTTGGGCGAGCTTGCCGAAATCAACGAGCCTGTAAGGGAAACATATTATAAAGGAAATGAGCGTATAGATGAAGTGGCACCCAAATACGCACTGTTAAGTACTCACGCCGGAAGAAGGACTTTCATCTGTAATGCCTTGGCTCTCGGAATTCCGGCTCAGGTAGTCATGAAATGGACGGGACATAGTGATTATAAAGCCATGAAACCTTACATTGACATAGCTGATGATATTAAAGCTAATGCGATGAACAAGTTTAACCAACTCTAAATATATTACTTATGTACGAAGATTATACAAGACAATCCCTGCCATCCAAAGAATATAGGGAGTTATTAGGCAGTGCATTATGTGTTTTTAATTCCAATAATGCATTTATCATAGAGAATATCCTAAGAGAGGATGACGGAGCTAATTATAATTGGTATGATTTAATGGACAGAACATCAGGAAATCTATCGAAGCCTATTTCAGATACAATAACAAATAAAGCCGGTTCTAAGATTGCGACTTTATTTAACCAACTGGTAACTCAAAGAAATAGGATAATACATAGTTTCCAAATAACAGATAAGGATGATGAACAAAAACTTGCAACTAAAGATAAGAAAAACAATCAATATGTAATAACTAAAGAAATTCTGTTAGAGTTCATTAAAAATAACGAAGAATTAAGTACTGAACTACATAAGTTCAGAGGGTATTAAATTAAATCATATGGCAGGAAAGATACAGACGATGATTCCCCTATATGGAGAGCTCAACAGAATATACAGAGATTACATAGACAATCATTCTTTCTCTTTTGTCAGGCAGAAATTCATTTCGGATTTCTGTCAGCAGTATAGTGACACAAAATCTTTTGAAGCCGCCATCCTTGAACTGGTGCTTGACAGGCAAAAAGAACAATACACCTTGATACTCAACAGCCTGAAAACCGAAATAGAAAAGAGCATACAGGCTTATGAAACACACCCAATAAGTGATAGTGCCGTAGAGCGTGCTTGCTATCAACACATGGAAAGGTATTCCCTTGAAATTGAAGCCCAACAGGATGTAACAAGGAGCCTAAGCAAGCCGCTGAATGAAGCCAACAACAGGTATGATTCCATTGGCTACAGGGAACATACTGCCGAAGAGGAAAAACAGGCTGAAAAAGAATATGAACGCTGCAAGGCTGAATATGACAAGGAAAGAGCCAAACTGAATGAACTCTATGACCAGCAAAAGGCAGCAAGGAAAGAGGCATTCCAATATATGAAGAACCGTTGTGAGGACATGTACCGTCAAAGTTGCCTTTTTCTGGATATATTGAAGAAATACATTCCTGACGGGAAACGACAGGACGAGCCGAGCAAGCCAATCAGTCAGCAGGAAACGGCGGATGAACAACAAGAGTATTTCAGCATGAAATTGCTTTCGCTCATTCATGAGGTATGTGTTGGAGAACAGTTCGATGAAATTTCCGCACCGGATTTTTATGCCAATATGAACTTGCACCCCTGCAACTGCAAGTTGAGAATTAAACCGAGAGAGAAGATACGTGTATGTTATCTGATATTCCTCATGAGCGAAAAACTCTCCAAACAGGACAAGGACAAATGGAAAGCCGGGATACTGAAACTGCTGGATATTGATGACAGCTACTACAAGTCCAAGTACAAGGAGCCCGTTTCTGATTTCCCCAGTGACAGCAACCAGAATTTTGCCAAGGAAATGGAACATATATTCAGATAATCCGTGATATATCCTGATTCTTTACGAAAGTTCCACTTTTACCACTCAAATTAATTTTTGAGTGGTATTTTTATTTTCTGATATTCAATAAGATACATTGGCATTCGGATTATATCATCCCCATCCTTACCACCCGTATCCATATCTAATTTTGCATCGTTCGAGAACAGAAATAACAGCCAGTGCGCAGGGCTGATTGT
>ENA-OUQH01001530-OUQH01001530.1-human-gut-metagenome-genome-assembly--contig:-NODE-1530-length-15302-cov-5.308257_pt1 | contig 15302 bp, 14 predicted proteins | sample MGYA00237948_ERZ548828 | MGnify/ENA primary metagenome ERZ548828 (study PRJEB26490, sample SAMN05194711) | human gut metagenome | biome: terrestrial biome; feature: human-associated habitat; material...
AATTCAGACAGTATGGGGGATCGGTTATCGATGGAACGCATGAAAAAAAAGAAAAAAGAAATCAATTTAAACAATAAGCGGATTGCAAAAAATGAGATGTATATAAATTACCTTGATTATATATTGAGAGGTTTTGAACATACAATAACTGATTTACAAAAGTCCATTGACAAAGCGATGAATATTTGCGATGGTTTTTAGGAACATTTGGCATTGCAGAGTTACCAAACCTTCCTAAATAATTGTACCTTACTCGTATTTCTTGAAACATACGATACGTCATACGCAGTGAAACCAAGCCTTTGCTCTGTGTTCTTCTTGACATATCTGTCTAAATGTTGTCGAAGAAACAATAAGCCTACGATATTACATCTTATTGTTTCCCCATTGTATATTTGTGTGGCGTATTTCATACGCCATGCACAACACCGCGTAAACCGCTTACAGACCTCTATTGCCGCATTGCGAGACCGATTGCCCTTTTATATGCAAAAATCCGCGCCGAATGGTGGGAAAAGACGTTTTCAAGGGTCATGATTTACGCCGCAGGTAATATCTGCATAATTTCCCAGTATTTTTGCACACCAATATTTCAAATATTATTTTGCACGAAATACGTAATGCGGTAATTTTGCAGTTGTAAACAGCCCGCCATACGCGGACTGTACATAAACGAAACCCGCATGATACAACATAACGGTAAACGCGCATGAAAAGAATAGTTTTCTTCCTGTTCGCCTTGCTTTTAACCGCCACGACACAGGGGCAGAATCTGCTCACACTCGACAGCTGCCGCTCCATGGCTCTTGCAAACAATAAAAGATTGCTTATAGGCGAAAAGGAAATAGAAAAAGCCGGCTACGACAACAAGGCTGCAAAAACCAATTACCTGCCTAAACTAAAGGCAACGGCTGCATATTTTCGCAACAGCCGTGAAACACATCTGCTTAACAATTCCACACGCCACAAACTGAACAATCTCGGTTCGTCGATAGCACAACCGCTCGCCTCGGTGGCTCAAATTGTGGAAAAATACCACCCCGAACTGACCGATGCGCTTAACGAATTCGGCAACAACGTGATTGACGAATTTTCGGGCGTGGGAAAGAAAATAAACGAAGGCTTCGAAACCGACACTCGAAACATGTTTGCCGGCGCACTCACCATTACGCAGCCGCTGTATATGGGCGGAAAAATCCGCGCATACAACGAAATTACCGACTATGCCAAACAAATAGCCGAGGAAAAACATCGCGGCGGGGCGCAGGAGGTGGTGCTCGAAGTGGACGAGGCATATTGGCGTGTGGTTTCGCTTGCCAACAAAAAGAAACTCGCTGAAAGCTACGTGAATCTGCTTAAGCATCTTGACGACGACATGCAAAAGATGATTAAGGAGGGAGTGGCAACAAAAGCTAACGGACTTACGGTGAGCGTGAAACTGAACGAGGCTGAAATGACGCTTACCAAAGTGGACAACGGGCTTACGCTTTCGCGCATGTTGCTTTGCCAGCTCTGCGGCATGCCCATTGAAAGCAATTTCACCCTTGAAGACGAACAAAAGGAGCAATTGGCACCGGTTAAGAACAATGCCGCTTTCGACATGAACCAGGCATACGTCAACCGCCCCGAGCTTCGCAGTCTGGAACTCGCCACAAAAATCTACGACAAGAAGATTCAGATAGCCCGTTCCGAATTTCTCCCGCAAGTGGTGCTGACCGGCAACTACATGCTCACCAACCCGTCGGTTTACAACGGCTTCGAAAAGAAATTCAAAGGCATGTTCAACGTGGGAGTAATGGTAAGCGCGCCACTATTCGAGTGGGGAGAAAACAAATATAAGATTCGCGCCGCAAAATCAGAGGCGGCAATAGCAAAATACGAGCTTGAAGAGGCAAAAGAAAAGATTGAGCTGCAAGTGAACCAGCAATCGTTTCGTGTGAAAGAAGCCGAAAAAACTCTGGCACGCGCACGCAAAAACTGCGAAAGCGCAGACGAAAACATGAAAACCGCCAACGCGGGATTCAAAGAGGGAGTAATTCCCACGAGCGACCTTCTTGCGGCGCAGACAGCCTGGGTGTCGGCTCACAGCGAGGTGATTGACGCGGAAATAAACGCACGCCTCACACAAGTATATCTGAAAAAATCATTGGGAACACTGGAATAAGAAAAACTATAAGGCTTATGGCTAAAATGACAAAAGAGAGAAAGAACCTCTCGATAGGATTGCTGATTTTCACCGCAGTAATAATTGCAACGGCAGTAATGGGAATTATCCTCCTTAAACCTTCCACCGAATACATAGAGGGACAGGCTGACGTAGAAGAGTATCGCGTTTCGAGCAAAGTGCCTTCGAGAATCGTGAAATTCCTTGTTGAAGAGGGCGATACGGTTCATGCCGGCGACACACTCGTAATTCTTGACGCTCCCGACGTGGAAGCAAAACTGCAACAGGCACAAGCCGCCGAAGCTGCGGCACAGGCACAAAGCGACGAAGCACGCAACGGAGCACGCAAAGAACAGATTCAGGGCGCATACAGCATGTGGCAGAAAGCAAAAGCCGGAGTGGAAATAGCACAAAAGACATACAACCGAATAAAAAACCTCTACGACCAGGGAGTAGTGGCAGCGCAAAAATTTGATGAAGCCTCGGCACAACGCGATGCCGCAATAGCCACCGAAAAAGCCGCCCGCTCACAATATGAAATGGCTGTGAACGGAGCACGAAGGGAAGACAAAGCAGCAGCCGAAGCCCTCGTGAAAAGAGCTCAGGGAGCCATCAACGAAGTTCGGTCATACATAAACGAAACAGTGCTTACCGCACAAACAGACGGCGAAGTAACCGAAATATTCCCCCAAGCCGGAGAACTTGTAGGCTCGGGAGCACCAATAATGAGCATATCGGTGATGGGAAAAATGTGGGTTTCGTTCAATGTCAGGGAAAATTTGCTGAAAGATTTCGGAACGGGAAAAACATTCAAGGCAACGGTTCCCGCACTCGGCAACAAAGAAATAACATTACGCACATACTACATGAAAGACGTGGGAAGTTACGCAGCATGGAAGGCAACAAAAGCAACAGGTGCCTATGACATGAAAACTTTCCAGATAAAAGCCCGCCCAAACGAGACAGTAAACGGATTGCGACCGGGAATGTCGGTTATCTTTCCCATTAAAAACTGACGAGTAAGCCGAAAGTTTCAAAACACATCAAAGACGCAGGCAAACAAAACAAATCTGTAAGCAAACATAACCAAGAAGTCGGCAAATACAAACTGTCTGCCGGCAAACATCTCCAATCAGTAAACAAATGTCCGGGTTCGTTAGCAGGATAAAAACCACTTTAAGAGTGTCGCAAAGGGAAACAAGACGGATTTTCTCAAGTCCGCTCTACGTTTTCTGCATGATAATTGCACCCGTAGCCTGTTTCGTGTTTTTCCTGACCCTTATGGGGCGCGGCGTTCCCACCGAACTTCCCGTGGCAATAGTTGACCTTGACAATTCATCCAATTCGCGCTCGCTGACAAGAAACATAGAATCTTTTCAACACACTAAAGTCATTGCCCATTGCCGCGATTTTTCGGAGATGAGGGACATGATGCAGCGCGGAAAGATTTACGGAGCGTTTCTGATTCCCGAAAATTTTTCAAAAGACCTTCAGGCACAGCGGCAACCCACAATTTCTTACTACTGCAACTATTCTTATTTCACTGCTGCCTCACTTGCTTTTCAGGATTTCAAGACTATGAGCGAACTTACGGGAGGTGCGGCAACACGTAGCACTCTTCGCGCAAAAGGAGTGGACAACGAGCACACCAATGCCTTTTTACAGCCAATCGTGGTGGAGAAACATTTAATAGGAAATCCGTGGGTAAATTATTCCATATACCTCAACAATGTTCTCGTACCTGCCGCGATGATGATTTTTATCTTTCTTACAACGGTCTATTCCATTGGTGTGGAACTTAAAGACGGTACGGCGCGAAAATGGATACTTCTTGCCGACAATTCGATATTCAAAGCAGTGATGGGAAAGCTTCTGCCGCAAACCGCGATATTTTTCGTACTCGGCACATTCTACAACTTTCTCATGTTCGGGGTTATGAAATATCCCTGCCACTGTGGAATTCCGGCAATGCTCGTTATGACATATCTTTTTATCCTTGCTTCGCAGGGCTTCGGGGTTTTCCTCATAGGTTTAATCCCCAATTTCCGTTTTGCAATGTCCATGTCGTCTCTGTGGGCTATCGTAAGCATTTCCATGTCAGGCTTCACGTTCCCCGTAACAAGCATGCAGCCGTCGCTGAAGGCTCTTTCGGTTTGCTTTCCCCTCAGACACTATTTTCAAATCTATGCGTGCAGGGCGTTAAACGGTTATCCGGCGTTCTATTGCCTCGACCACATTCTCTTCCTGCTTCTTTTTGTGCTGCTGCCCCTCACGGTGCTCTACAGACTTAAAGGCGTGCTGCTGACATATAAATACGAGCCTTGAGATGAACTTCATGAGAAATATCATAAAGAGATTTTGGCGCACGGTGTCCGAAACGGCGTTCGTCTGGATTCACGAAATGAACACTGCATTCCGCGACGAAGCCGTGTTGGTGTTTATGATTCTCGTGCCATTGGGCTATCCGCTTCTCTATTCCTATATATATAACAACGAAATAGTCCGCGACATTCCCGTGGCTGTTGTAGACGAAAGCAATTCTAGTTTGTCGCGCCAATACATCCGCAACCTCGATGCTTCGCAGTACACCAACGTTACGCAAACGCCCGCAAACATGAAAGAGGCGCAGGAACTGATGAGGAGAAGCAAGGTATATGGAATTGTGCGCATTCCCGCCGATTTCAGCAAGAACATAAATACCGGCAAACAGGCTTACGTTTATGCTTTCTGCGATGCAAGCACGCTGCTTTACTTCCGCCAGTTTTCCATAGCCAACACCGATGTTTCGCTGGGCATGAACGCGAAAATCAAAATAAAACAAGCGGGAAACACAACCGACCGTCAGGACGCGCTGACCGCTGCGCCGCTGAAATATGAGGAGGTTAATCTTTTCAACTCCACCACCGGCGTGGCGTCATACCTTCTCCCGGCTGTGCTGATGATGATTCTTCAGCAGACAATGCTTCTCGGCATGGGCATAAACGCCGGCACAATGCGCGAAAAGAACATGTTCCGGCTGTTCTCCCCCATAGCCCGCCATGCAGGCGGCACATTCGAAATTGTTCTCGGGCGTGCGTTCAGCTATATACCTGTGCACATTGCCAATGCCTTTTATGTGCTCGGCATAACGCCTATGATTTTCCACTTCAACCGCTTGGAGCATTTCCCGGATGTGGTGGCATTCATCACGCCATACCTTCTTGCCGTGGCATTCATGGGCATCGTGGTGTCGCATTTCATTAAAACGCGCGAGTCGAGCATGATGGTCATTCTCTTCTCCTCTCTCGTGCTCCTGTTCATCTCCGGAATTTCCTGGCCATGGAGTGCCGTGCCCGCGTTCTGGAAAAACGTGGCTTACATGATACCTTCCACGTTTGGCATAAACGGATTCGTAAGAATGACTAACGAGGGCGCAAGGCTTTCGCAGGTCAGTTTCGAATACACAGGGCTTTGGATTCAGGCGATATGCTATTTTGTTTTGGCTATTTACACCACACGGCTCGACATACGCCAAAGCTGCCGAAACTTCAACCGTCAACACCGTCGCTTACGCAACAAATCGGCTGTTTTGAGCGGAAATGGCAAAAAATAACGGTAAAAATGCAATTTTTTCGCCGTAAATTTTCGCAATTAAAATATTTCCCGTAAATTTGCACTGCTTTTCAAGCAAAACACTGCTTCAATAGCTCAGTTGGTTAGAGCACCTGACTGTTAATCAGGGGGTCGTTGGTTCAAGCCCATCTTGAAGCGCAAAAACAGGAAACGGAGTTGCAAAGGCAATTCCGTTTTTCTTTTTACACATCTCTATAATTCATGTGATTTACTTAACTTTGCATCCATAAATCAACAAGAAATGGAACAAAACAAATTCAAACGCACTCTCGTTACTGCCGCTTTGCCTTACGCTAACGGCGGTGTGCACATAGGACATTTGGCAGGCGTTTACGTACCTTCAGATATTTACGTAAGATATTTGAGACTAAAAAAACGCGATGTGCTTTTCGTTTGCGGAAGCGACGAACACGGAGTGCCCATAACCCTCAGAGCAAAAAAAGAAGGCTGCACGCCTCAGGACGTATGCGACAGATACCATAATATAATAAAGGATTCGTTCAAGGAGTTCGGCATTTCTTTCGACATCTACTCACGCACCACATCGGAAACACATCAAAAGGTAGCTTCCGACTTTTTCCGCACTCTCTATGACAAAGGTGCGTTCATCGAAAAGGAGAGTGAACAATATTATGACGAGGAAGCAAAAACCTTTCTTGCCGACAGATACATAACAGGCGAGTGTCCCCACTGCCATTATCCCAAAGCTTACGGCGACCAATGCGAACATTGCGGTTCAACCCTGTCGCCGCAGGAACTTATTAACCCGCAGAGCGCAGTGAGTGGCTCAAAACCGGTTTTGAAAAAGACAAAACACTGGTATCTTCCCCTCGATAAATACCAAGGTTGGTTGGAACAGTGGATTCTTCAGGAACACAAAGAATGGCGTCCCAATGTTTACGGACAATGCAAGAGTTGGCTGGACATGGGACTGCAACCGAGAGCTGTGAGCCGCGACCTTGATTGGGGAATACCCGTTCCCGTGGAGGGAGCAGAGGGAAAGGTGCTCTACGTATGGTTCGACGCGCCCATAGGATACATATCTAATACGAAAGAACTCCTGCCCGATTCATGGGAAAAATGGTGGAAAGACCCCTCAACCCGCCTCATACATTTCATTGGAAAGGACAACATCGTGTTCCACTGCATTGTGTTCCCCACCATGCTCAAAGCCGAAGGAAGCTACATACTTCCCGACAATGTTCCTGCAAACGAATTTTTGAATCTTGAGGATGATAAAATCTCCACATCCCGCAACTGGGCGGTTTGGCTCGATGAATATCTGAAAGACTTCCCCGGGAAACAGGACGTGATGAGATATGTGCTCACGGCAAACGCTCCCGAAACAAAAGACAACAATTTCACATGGAAAGACTTCCAGGCTCGCAACAACAACGAGCTTGTTGCCGTTTACGGAAACTTCATAAACCGTGCCCTTGTGCTTACGTGGAAATATTATGACGGCAAAGCTCCCGCGCAGGGTGAACTCACCGACTACGACAAGGAGACTATTGCAGAATTTACCACGGTTAAAGCCGATGTGGAGCGTTTACTTGAAAATTTCCGCTTCCGCGATGCCCAGAAAGAGGCTATGAATCTTGCACGCATAGGCAATAAATATCTTGCCGACAGCGAACCGTGGAAATTGCAAAAGACAGATCCCGAAAGAGTAAAGACCATTTTGAATATTTCTCTGCAATTGGCGGCAAACCTTGCCATTGCTTTCGAGCCGTTCCTGCCTTTCAGCAGCAAGAAATTGCGCGGAATGCTCAACATGCCCGACTTCAATTGGGATGACCTCGGTTCCACATCGCTCATTAAGGAAGGTCATCAGCTCGAGAAGCCGGAACTTCTTTTCGAAAAGATTGAAGACGAAGCCATAGAGGCACAAGTGGCTAAACTGCACGCCATCAAGAAAGCCAACGAGGCACGCGAGGCGAAACCCGAACCGCAAAAAGCGTTCTGCGACTTCGAAAATTTCGAAAAACTCGACATTCGCGTGGGAACGGTTGAGGAATGCGTAAAAGTGGAAAAGAGCGACAAGCTTCTTAAACTCACAGTGAACGACGGAAACGGCAAACGCACCATTGTGAGCGGCATTGCCAAACACTACAGTCCCGAGGAAATGAAAGGCAAACAGGTTTGCTTCATTGCCAACCTGCCTCCGCGCAAACTCAGAGGCATTGAAAGTCAGGGCATGATTCTCTGTTCCGAAAACACAGACGGAACTTTGGGATTCGTTACCGTTGACCGTAAAGCCGAAAACGGTTCATGTGTGAAATAAAAGCATAAACACATAAAGCAAGACAAAGGTCGGAAGAATATTCTTCCGACCTTTGTCTTTTGAAATCCATTGCTCGGCACTCGTGTCCACATATTCCACCACCCGAATACCGCCACGGATATTTTCTCTCCCGAAATCTTTCAAACCATACTGAAAAAATCCACCCCGCAATGCCATGTTTTTTCGTCCCCGTGGGGATGTGATTTTCACAACACGGCTTGTAATAAAAAATACAAGCCATATATTTTAAAATAAGTGCCTTGTATTTTTTGCTTTCTCAAATGTCTGAATTGCAACAACTTGCAGAAGCGGGAAAATAAGCCTGTTTTCGCTGCCTAAAAGCCGTGTTATTCCCCCCGTTTCACCCTGCGTAATCAATAAGATGCCGTGGCGGGAATTCCCGCATCCTTTATGAGAGCCACAATGCGGTCAAGTTCCTCGTGAGTAGCCTTTCTGAGCTTTGTATCGGGCGTTTCGCGGTCAATTGTGTAAATCATCACTTCCTGCGGCTTTATTGATTTCACCGCTTCGAGCCATGGCATTACATACTCATCGCCCGTGTTGTCCACATTCTCCTCTCCGTCCGCGCCTTTCATGAACATTGTTTGTATTATGACGTGCCCGTTAAACAGCTTGAGCGATTCGATTATTTCGTTAACGTCATACTTTCCCGTGGGACGGTTCACCATTTCAATGTAACGGCTGTTCACCGTGTCAAGCTTCTGAAGATTATTGTCCGCTTTCATTAACGCAGCGCGAATCTCGGGTTTGGGCGCGAGAGTGGCGTTGCTCAAAACGCTAATCTTTGCTGCGGGAAAAAACTCGTTGCGAAGCCTCACCACATCGTCCATTATGGCGGGAAAATCGGGATGAAGCGTAGGTTCGCCATTGCCTGCAAAAGTTAACACATCGGGAGTCGGACCGTTAATCTTCATGTCCGTGAGTTTCTTTTCCAATGTCTGTGCCACCTCCTGCCTTGTGGGGCGGCGGCTGTGGGGACGATGGTCGGAATTGAAGCCGCATTCGCAATAAATACAGTCGAATGTGCACACTTTTCCGTCTTCCGGCATGAGGTTAATGCCCAGAGAAACCCCGAGGCGACGGCTGTGAATGGGACCGAATACGGGTGAAGGATATAAAACTGTTGACATGATGCTGAATTATTTTAATTCCGTGTGCAAATATACCAATTAAAAACTTCAGTCAAGCCACCCGGTGGCGCATTTGGGGCATTTGCGCAGCCCCGTATACTCATATTTATATATAAGAAAGCAAACGGTAGTTCAGAAAACGCCCACCGATGACGATGCAGCCAGTGTGAGCACGCTTATGGTCCTTGCTCCGGCGGCAACGAGCCTGTCGGCACACGCCGTAATGGTTGCTCCGGTGGTTACAACGTCATCCACGAGCAGCACATGCCTTCCACGGATTCTTTCCTCGTTCACGGCGCGGAAAATTCCCTCCACGTTTTCCAGCCTTTGCTTCGCTGTGCGCATTGTCTGCGTGGGATTGTCCACTATTCGCAGCAAAAGCCCGTTGTCAACGCTTATGCCTGCCACGCTTCCTATTCCACGGGCAATCATGCGGCTCTGGTTATATCCTCTGCGCCTTTCGCGGCGACGGGCAAGAGGCACGGGAACTATCACGTCTATTCCCTCAAAAAATCCCCGGCTCATAAGCTCCGCAGCCATGCGTTTGCCAAGCTCCACACCTATTTGTGGATGGCGCAGATACTTCAGCGAAAAAATCATGTTGCGTGTGTCAGTGGCTCGTTGGTAGAAAATATATGCACTTGCCCTTGTAAGCGGAAATCTTCCCAGGAAAAGCCGCTCCACAGGGTTATTGCGCCGTGCGCCGAACCTTGTGTATGGCAGCGAAAGCGAACATGCCGTGCAAATGGCGCGTTCTCCGGCGGAAAGTCTCCGTCCGCAAACAGGGCAAATGCGCGGCAAAACTATGTTGGATACGGACTTGAACGTCTCCGCAAGCATTCGGAGAAAAACTGCAATGCTACTCATCCGCAGCTTCACGCTCAAGACATTCGCGAATTACCCCGGGTTCGAAACCACGTCCCATTGCGAACCTTATGAGGCGTTGATATTTTTCATAGTCTCCCACATCGGGGAGCGTTCGTGCCTTCTGATGCAGAATCTGTGAGAGAACATCGCGATAATCTTCGTCGGAAATCATCTGCAAAGCCTCCTCCGCCTCACTGTCGGGGATATGTTTTGCGCGAAGTGCCATGCGAATTTTTATTTTCCCCCAATGATTGAACGTCCATTTGTCTTCCACAAAAGCACGACAGTAACGTTCGTCGTCAATATAGTTTTCGGCTCGCAGAGATTCTATTATTTCGTCGTGATGTTCGTCGGAAACTCCCCACTGCTTCATTTTGCGGCGCAAATCATCCTCACAATATTCCGTTTTTGCGCATGCCGTGGCAAGACGTTCCAATGCCTGAGAGGCGTTAAGGGTTATGCGTTGCTTCATTTCCGTATGACTTTTATCATTCTTGGGTTTCCCTCCGTGTCTTTCCTCATTTCCGTTTCGACAAAACCGTTGCGCCGGAGCACCTGTGCCGTTTCTTCCGGAAATCTTCGGTTTATTTCCACCATCAGTCTGCCACCCGACACAAGAGATGCGGCGGCGTGGCGGGCTATTGCCTCGTAGAACACGAGAGGTTGCTCATCGTCCACAAACAATGCCGTTGCCGGTTCGTGTTCAAGCACATTGCGCTCCATTTCAACCTTTTCGCTATCACACACATAGGGAGGATTGCTGATTACAAGGTCATATTTTTCGTGCGGAAGGGTTTCGGGCTTCAACATGTCGGCACGGCGGAAATTTATGTCGGTTTTGTACAGGGTGGCATTCGATTTGGCGGTTTCGAGAGCCGATTCACTGATATCTATGGCTGTTACGCGGGCGTTTTCAACGTTCATGGCAAGAAAAACAGCCATACATCCGCTGCCCGTTCCCATATCCAGGATTCGCGCTCCGGCTTTGCATTCCGCCGCTGCCCATTGTGCAAGCTCCAAGGTCTCGGGGCGCGGAATCAACACGCCGGGATTTACGCGGAGCATGAGTTCTCCGAACTGCGCTTTGCCCGTTACGTATTGCACAGGTTCGCCGTTTTCGAGGCGTTGAAGCATTGTGTGGAACTCACACAGTTCATCAGCCGAAAATTGTCTAACTTTGTCTGCGTAAACATCGTTCATGCCTACTCCGAACGTGTCTTCAAGCAAAATGCGCACCATTGCGCGCGCCTCGCCTTGGGAACAAACGGTGCTCAAACGCCTCACGGCTTCACTGTAAAGGTTATTCATTTCGGATGGGTTTGGAGTGGTTTCACAAAGTTACGTTTTTGTTAGGAAAATGAATAAGGAAACAGACGAAAAGTACATGCGCCGCTGCCTGCAACTGGCTCGCTGCGGATTTTTCGGGGCACCTCCCAACCCTATGGTGGGAGCAGTGGTGGTACATGACGGACAAATCATTGGCGAGGGCTATCATATTCGCTGCGGCGGACCACACGCCGAAGTCAATGCCATAAATTCGGTGAAGGACGAGAGTCTTTTGAAAGACAGCACGGTTTATGTGAGTCTCGAACCCTGCTCGCATTACGGCAAAACTCCACCATGCGCCGATTTGCTTGTGAGCAAAAAAGTTAAGAGAGTGGTTGTGGGCTGCATAGACCCCTTTGCCAAAGTACAGGGAAGAGGCATTGAAAAACTCCGCTCCGCCGGAATAGAAGTAACAGTGGGTGTGCTCGAGGAGGAATGTCTCGAGTTGAACCGCAGATTCGTTACCTTTCAGAGTAAAAGGCGACCCTACGTAACATTAAAGTGGGCGCAGAGTGCCAACGGCTATATTGCAGCACGAGAAAGCGGCAGAACACATATATCAACGCCCATGACACAAATGAACAGCCACAGACTTAGAGCCATGAACGATGCAATTCTCGTGGGAAGGCGTACTGCGGAATGCGACAACCCTTCGCTCACCACGCGCTCGTGGGTTGGCAAAAATCCGCTGCGCATAGTGCTCGACCGCCATGCCTCACTGCCTGCAGACCTTGCACTTTTCAACGGCGAAGCTCCCACGCTGGCAGTTACCGAAAGGGAATATCCCGAGACAAGACCGGGTGTGGAGTTTTTTCATCCCGACTATTCCATGCCGCTATTGGAACAATTGCTTTCGGAACTGCACAGGCGCGGCATACAGACCCTTTTGGTAGAGGGAGGAACAAAGGTATTGCAAAGTTTCATTGACAGCGGACTGTGGGACGAAGCTTTTGTGGAACACGGAAGCATTGCCATAGACGGCAGAGTGCCCGCGCCGAAAATGCCAAAGGTTTCGGCGTGCGAACCGAAGCAATTTTTCGGAGGAAACTTCATTGTGGCGAGGAACAAATAAGCCGGATTTTGAAACATAAGCCTTGTCGTAAAAAATACAAGCCATGTATTTTAAAATATAAGGCACTTATTTTAAAATAAGTGCCTTATATTTTTTGCCTTTCGGGACGTCTGATACACAGCAACTTACAAAAGCCCGTTTTTTAGCCTTCCGATTATCGTTACAACGGGCGAAAATTACGGGATATAGGTATATCGGCATTGTTGATTGCCTTTGATTTATTCCTATATAAAGACTGTTGATTTCAATATAAAACAAAACTTCCCGCATTTCTCGTTTGAGAAGTGCGGGAAGTATATCCGGAGACCCTATGACAGGGTTGTTTTACTTTTCAATTGAAAGCAATTCCACTTTGAATATCAACGCGGAGAAAGGTTTGATTTTGCCGCCCTGTTCCTGCGCTCCGTAAGCAAGTTCCTGCGGAATATATATTTCCCAAGTAGAACCTACGGGCATGTGGGTCAAGGCTTCGGTCCAACCTTTTATGACACGGTTGCACTCAAATGTAGCCGGTTTGTTGCGCTTATAGGAGCTGTCGAACTCCGTACCGTCTATGAGTTTCCCCTCATAGTTAACCTTTACTTTGTCGGTGGCTTTGGGAACGGGACCGTTGCCTTCTTTCAGCACTTTATACTGAACCTGTGAGCCGGGAATCAGCTTCACGCCGTCTTTCTTGGCATTTTCGGCAAGGAATTTCTCACCTGCCACACGGTTTTCGCCGTATTTCTGCTCCATGAGGCGTTTCTGATAGAACTCCATCTGGTTCTGCACGATTTTCATGGCAGAATCGGAGGGAAGTTTCTTACCTTCGCCCGTTACACCGGCAATGAATCCTTTTTTGAACTCTTCTTCGTTAACGAAAGGCTCGTTTTCCTTGTCGGTAATGTTCTTGTTGATTGACGGAAGAATGCTGTTGAGCACCTGCTGTCCTATCTGTATTCCGGCAGCATAGGCTGTAAGAGTTTTGTCTTTGGAATTGGCAATGACTTCATTGAGACCGCGCATGAAATCAGCCATCTTGGTTGTGTCAACATTGAGACGCGATGCAAGATAAGGCTTCAAGCCTTCGCTCTGAGCCATACCCATGCAATAACTAAAGTCGGAAACGGGAACTGTGTCCACCTTGGCAACCGCAGCCTCGGCTTTCTTGCCCTTGGGCTTCTTTGCTTTTTCAACCTTTGCGGTCTTGGCTTTCTTTGTTACCTTCGATTGTGCCTGAACACCGTTTGCGCAGAAAAATGAAGCGCATGCGGCAATCAGAACGATACCAAACTTACGCATTGTTTCTGTTATTTTACGTCAATAAGTTCAAGTTTGAAAATAAGAGCGGAGAAAGGTTTGATGAGAGTACCTACATCGCGTGTGCCGTAAGCCTGATCCTGCGGAACATATATCTCCCAAACAGAACCTGCAGGCATGTGGGTGAGAGCCTGTGTCCAACCCGGAATCATTTGATTGACGTTAACCTCAACAGGTTTGCCGTTGTTGTTCTTATAAGAGCTGTCGAACACTTTACCATCGATAAGACGACCCTCATAACTAACATGAACGCGAGAAGTATCGGTAGGAATCACACCACTTCCCTCTTTGATGACTTTGTAAAGGGTTCCACCCGGAAGTTCCTTGACACCGGCTGTGGCTTTCATCTTTGCGATGAATTCCTCGCCTGCCTTCTTGTTCGGACCGAAGCTCTTTACGATAGTAGAAATCAAGAGTCTGTCCATGATTTTTTGTATCTCAATTGTTTTGGCGTTCTTATCGGCTTCACTAATGGAGATTTTTAAATCCGTTTCATTGTATTTGTTCTCAAAGTCAAGCATCAATTCATTTACTCGCTGTCCAAATGTCACTAAAGAACCTTTCGGATCTTTGACTAGAGACACCAAAGTATTCATATCGTTATACATCCCCATGAAAGATTTTTGGGTTTCATCAAATTTAGATGGCGCATCTTCCATAAGTTTCATATCCTCCTTTACGACATTTGCTAAGCTGTCTAACAGACTTATATGTCCATTATTTGTGTAATACTGAAAACGCCATGTAATAGCCGTACTAAATTCATAGCAATCATCATACTTACCATCTGTATTGATTGCTCTATGATCATAAACCGCACTTTGCCAGTTTTGCTGGTAGTCGCTTAATATCTGTGTTGCATAGTATGTCGTAATCCATGCATTTAACTTCATGTTTTTTGCTGTTGTTTCATAATCAGCTTTTTCACATGATTTACAGAGCAGCAAAACGCAAATTCCTGCCAATACAATGGCAATCAAACCATAAATATGTTTTTTGTCGATAACAATTGTCATAGTCGTATTCATTTCATTTAGATTAATACAGCCTAAGCTCATTGCAATAGCTAGCAATAGCTAAAAGCTAAGCTAAATAAAAGCATCGGATACGGCAAAGGTACAAAAATTCTCGAAACGCGATGATAATTTTCACAAAATGATATGATGTCTAAAGCAATATCACAGAAGTTCTATACGAATAGAAATCGGGAATCAGTCGTGATAGGATTCCCTTAAAAATATAATTCTTAGAAATTATGCTTGAATGCAAAATTGTACTTTCCCAATCGAAGATTATGTGTGCATCAATTATTGCTTATAACTCATCAATGGAGTGTACTTGTAACATACGACTTCAACTGTTGTCATTTTATAGAAAACATTTTAGAAAACAACCTGTGGTTTTTCAGCATATTTCAGCACCATACAAAATGAAAGAAGCAGTCAAGACATTGTCTTAACTGCTTCCCGCTAAAGTGGTACCACCAGGAATCGAACCGGGGACACAAGGATTTTCAGTCCTTTGCTC